>Ga0209488_10000178_pt1 | contig 49261 bp, 38 predicted proteins | sample Rivendell_Oct201_8_FD_188349 | JGI IMG/M metagenome (GOLD analysis project Ga0209488, IMG submission 188349) | Vadose zone soil microbial communities from the Eel River Critical Zone Observatory, Northern California, USA -... | ecosystem: Environmental > Terrestrial > Soil > Vadose zone >...
GCCCATCTTCTCGGTTGGTCAACCCTTTTAGGTCTCTACTTCAAATCCTAATTTGGACAGGAGTGGGACAGTCCCCTGTGTCCCCGCATTCCAACGTTCGAGAGTCTTACTTCAGCTGTTGCGCCTGCGCGGCCTTTTTCAGTTCCGGATATTCTTCAGCCAGACGCGTGAATGCGCGTTGTCCCGCCTGTTCCCCCAGTTTCTGTCCACGGCTCATGGATTCCGTGGTCAATGCCGGAAGAACCTGAATTGTCTTCTGGCCAACTGGTGATTGGTAGAACGCGATCATTCCCTTGATTTCATCGTTGGTGAAGTACTTGTCGTACAACTCCGGCGCGATGCCGCTGAAATTGGATTTGCGGAACTCCTCCGTCATGATGTCGGCAAACCGAGCGACCATTTTGCGGGTTTTTTCATCGGCCTGACCGTTTGCCGAGAACATGGGTTTGAGCATTCCCATCATCTGGTCCATCAGCGTACTCTGCAGTTTGTCCGCACCGACGATTTTCATCAGGCGTTGAATGTTCGCGGCCTTTTCGGCCTTTGCCGCGGCGTCCTGCGCCAGCGCAGGAGATGCCAGAACGAGCGATATCAGGAGAATCGAAAGCAGTTTGATTTTCATTCCGACAGAGTAGAGTCGGGACATTATTTCTCCAATAGATTCTCGAAGGATCACGGCCCTGGTATAGCTTAGACACTGGAGTAGCTCCGGGAGGGCAAAGGGTATGCGCAAAACTTACAGACTGATTGCGAGTATCGTCGTCGTCGCAGTCTTGTCCGAGTCGATTGGCTTGGCGGTGGGAAACAAAAACGCCGCGTACTTTGGTGGAACGATAACAACATTCAACGATTCAAAAGACCCCGTAGAAGGGACACTGGATACCACACGCTCCGACCAGTTGGTGTTTACGGCGAAAGATCGTCCCTTTACCGGAAAGACGTTTTCCATTCCTTACTCGAGGATTCTCGATCTGGAATACGGACAAAAGGCGGGACGACGGGTTGGAGCAGCCGCAGCAACGACCGTGCTGCTCGGACCAATTGGATTGCTGACACTGTTTTCGAAGAAGCGGAAGCATTACCTGACCGTTGGATTCAAGGACGAGTCCGACAAAGATCAGGTTGCTGTGATCGAACTGGGCAAGGACATTGTTCGAGTGACTCTGCCGATTCTGGAAACCCGGTCCGGCAAAAAGGTCGAATACCAGGATGAAGAAGCGCGGAAATCGTCGAAGTAGGAACTATCGGGTATCGAGATTGAACGGAATGGACAGCGTGCCCATTACTTCTGTGGGATCGGCATTAGCGGCGGCAACATAGCGCCAATGGCTCGCGGCCTCGATCGCGGCCCGTGCGAATTCCGGATTGGTGTCGGGGCTGACCACCCGCACAGAAATTGCGCTGCCGTCGACGGCGAAAACACATTCAAGCAATACCTCACCTTCCAGCTTTGCTTTCTGTGCGCTCTCGGGATAGATCGGCGCAATTTCTCTCACCACGTACCTGTCCAGTAACAGGGACGGCAGGGTTCGAAGCGGCGGCGCGCCCGGGGGGCGCGTGGATCTTTTTGCCGCCACGTAGAGATCGGGACGCGTCGGTGCAGTCGCGGGCAGTCGCGAATTCAGATTGCCGGTCACCAACCGCAGCTTGAAGTCCTGCTGCATATTTTCGCGGGTCTGCATGGCGATGGCCGTTTTCAATTCCTCATAACCCTGCGGCGCCGATCGATCTTTCATCGCGGAAAGCAGTTCGACCGAATACTCACCGGCCCGCACCGCCGGGAATTCGAATGCCCCGTCTTCGCCGAATGCCGTCATCGCCCGTGTTTTGCCGAGGGAGTCCGCCAGAATCAGCGTGACGTTGGACAGGGCAGTGCCCCATGCCGTCGAAATCTTTCCGAAGTAGCGGCCGTCGGGCGTCTGCGCGGGCGTTCGCACCGTTTGAACAATACGGTTCAAGCGAACCAATGTGAGATCGCGGGCAGTGATCGTCGCACCTGCAGTAACCGTAATCGCGGTGGCTCCAGCCATTGTCGAGGCCCCGGGGTAGTACGTCGGGTATCCCAGAGGGTCGGCAACAATGTAGTACGTGCCGGGGAAAATCGTCTCCAGGCGATAAGCACCGGCGCTGTCGGTCTGGGCTGAACTCATGAACGTCGTTGCCGCCAGAGTCCGGCTCGGGTTCGTGTCGGAACTCTCGATGGCGACCACACGGATCCCTGCTACGGACATGCCATCCGGTGAGATTAGCTTACCCACGACGCCGCCAGACCTCCCGCGCAGCAGGTCATTCTGTGCCGCGAGAAATACCGATGATAGCAATGCCATCGCGACACTGAGACGCGTGATGGTTTTCAACAGACGAAGTGGCGGGATTGTGTTCATGGGTGGAAATTCGATTCATTGTACTGCCGGGAACGATGAAATCGATAACTGTCGTTATCGGCGATTGGTGAGAGCTTGAAGCTGAGGCAGCACTTCCGAAATCGACTGGCAGCGCTCGGATGGGTTTCTCGACAAACAGCACATGACCAGCGAATCCAATGCTGCCGGCGCCTCCCGCTGAAACTGTGAGATCGGAGGCGGGTCGATCTTCATGCCAAGTGCGGCGGCTTTTGCGGAACCGCGCTCTGGAAACGCAAAAAGTCCCGTGAACATCTCGTACATCACCGCTCCAAAGGCAAAGACATCCGTGCGCGAATCGGCTTCGCGGCCGTCCATCTGTTCCGGCGCCATGTAACCGAGAGTTCCATACGCCATCCGGTCGGAGCTGGAAGCATTCGCGGAATCGACGCCGGATGAAGGCACTTCAGGATCCCGCAATTCCGCGATGCCGAAATCCAGCAGCTTCACACGGCCTCTCATTAACATGATGTTTGCCGGCTTCAGGTCCAGATGGATGACGCCCTGATCGTGCGCATAATTCAAAGCGTCCGCAATTTGAATCGCATATTCCAATGCTTCCGCGACGGGCAGTGCGCCGCGCGACAGCCGATCGGAAAGAGGTTCGCCCACCAGGTACTCAAAAATCAGGTAGTGCATATCCACTTCGCTGCCGATGTCGTGCAGCATGCAGATATGCGGGTGATTCAATCCTGCCACGGCCCGCGCTTCGTGCTCAAACCGTTCCAGCCTTTCGCGATCGCCGGCGATCAGCATGGGCAGAACCTTCACCGCTACGAGGCGATTGAGCCGGCTGTCGACCGCGCAGTAGACCTGGGCCATACCGCCTCGTCCGACCAGCGACAGCAATTGATAGCGCCCGAGCATCCGATCCACGAGCACTCCGGTTCCGTCTGCCAGCGATTGTGCCACCAGATTAAACGCCGGGCGTTCCATGTATGTTTCGGACTGCGGTAGAAACTTCAGAAGGGAATCGACTTCGTGACGTAGGTCGTTATCGTCGCCACAGGCGCGGTCGAGAAAGGCCTGACGCTCGAGGTGTGGTAATGCCACCGTCTCGCTGAAAAGTTCTTCGATTCTACGGATGCGTTCCGTGCTCACGCCTTTTGTTCTCCATACAGTTCTCGCAGCAGCCAGACTTTTGCGAAGTTCCAGCTTCGAATCACAGTGATTGGTGAAACCTTCAAAACTTCGGCGGCCTCCTCAACGCTGAGACCGCCGAAATAACGCAGTTCGACAACCTGGGCTGTTCGTGGGTCGAGCTTCGCCAGCCGGTTGAGAGCGATATCCACATCCAGCAGTCCGGTAAGGCTGTCATCGGCAATCGCGGGTACGTCGTCCAATGAGACCGGCCGGGCGTTGCCACCGCGTTTTGCATAGAGGCGCGAGCGGGCGTAATCGACCAGGATGCGACGCATCACCTGAGCCGAGACTCCAAAGAAATGGGAGCGGTTCTGCCATTGCACGCTCTGCCAATCGATCAGCCGGACGTAAACCTCATTGACCAAACCGGTCGCCTGCAGCGTATGACCAGGTCTCTCGCGTCCCATATAGCGAACGGCCAGCCGGTGAAGCTCGCGATATACCAGAGGGGTCAATCCTTCGAGCGCGGAAGCGTCACCGGCGCTCCAGAGTCGGAGAAGCTGCGTGATGTCACGCGGTGAATTGTCGGCCATAGTATCCATCACGCAGTTTATCTCAATTTCAAATGATAGCTGGGCCTCCCGTTTCCCGCCTTAATAGATAGCGAGACGGAAAACACAGAGGAGGAAATATGAGATTTACAGGTAAACGACTGGGGCTTCTGGCCGCATTGGCGGGATCATTTCTGGCGGTATTGAGTGTTTCGGTTCCCACACAGGCACAGTCTGTCGCCATGAGAGTGGACATCCCGTTCGATTTCCAGGTTGCGAACCGGAAACTGCCCGCCGGAACATACACGGTCGCCCGATCGGGTGAAGCGATTCAGATCTCGGACAGCAACGGACACTCTGCGTTTGTGCTTTCGAATGCGGTCCCGAACCACGCCGTTAACGGAGAAAGCCAGCTCGTGTTCAACCGCTACGGCGATGAAGCCTTTCTGTCGGAGGTACGTTGGAACGGATACCTCAGCGCTCGAGAACTGGTGAAAGCGGATTCGGAAACCGCGCTTGCAAAAGTCCCATCCACACCGAAGGTGTTGACCGCAAGCAACGCGCGGTAAGACGTTCCCCCCTGCCGGCAACTGGTTAGCCTAAATCAGGGAGCTGGCAACAAAGACGCCCGGGATGTTCCTTCCCCGGGCGTCTCTTTTTGCGTGTGTGCGGCGTTTCCGGATTCAGTCTGCCAGAGGCCTGGTCTCCCAGAAAGTCTGAAGCGCCTTTGTCGCGGCCGCGTATGCCTCGCGCTTCTTGTCGAATTCCCCGGCCGTCATGTCGCCGCCAATGCGTTTGATCTGGGCCAGCTTGTAGTCCAGTTGCGTGAGCTGATACTGCTGTTTGAGAATCGTTCCTTCCACGGTGAGCGGAAAGTTCTGGAATCCAATCGACTGCAGTTCCGAACCGGTATTTCCGATCGACGCTAATTCCGCTGTGGATAGCCGTGGACGCCGCAGATTGGTCATCTTTCTGAAGCTCGTCAGGAATTCTTCCACCTGCTTCATGCTCTGCATGGCGCGATCCGCCGAGTATCGTTGATTGAACTCATCCGGCTCCGTTGCACCGCCCTTCGCGCGGTTTTTCAGATTCAGGTATCCCACGGCGGAGGGATCCTCAGGAATTCCGTCAGAGGACTCCTTCAAAATGGTGAAGGCTCCCTGAACCTGTAGCGCCTGTGGATCGCGACGGGAGATGTAAACGAACAAGCCGACGACCGCGACAATCACGCCAACTGCCAGCAGCATCGCTTTCATGGTGAAACCTCCAGGGGATGGAACCCATCGGTGAACGTGCTTGGGAGCCTGCCCGTGTTATCTTGGAATCCGCATCTGGTCGCGGCCGACAATCACTTCGCCGGCGAAGAATTTCTTCACATCGTGGATATAGGCATCGTCGCCAATTCCGGGCTGGTTGGAACCGGGCAGCAGATGATTGAGCACAACGGTTTTCACCTTTGCTTCAGCGGCCATGCGGCCCACGTCTTCCGTGATCGAACGGTCGGACATATTGAAGCGATAGGCGAAGGAGCGATACATCATCTTTTCCTTTGGCCGCTCGGGGAAGTGAAAGTTCTCGATAGCTTTGACCGCGACACGGTCGTCACGGAACACCTCCGTCTCGGAAGGTGCGGAAACATCGTGTCCGGCAAACAAAGTCTCGGGCCTCACCGTTCGTCCCTCATCGACCCTCCGATGCGTATTTGGCCAGAGAAGAGTATCCCGGAATAATCGGGATCCACAAATCGCGTTGTCGATGGGATTATCTCAAATGGAAATTGATTTGGATCTGGAGCAAAACATCGACGGGCATTCCATCGCGCATCGACGGAGTGCACTTCCATTGGGATAGGACCGCAATGGCTCTTTCATCCAGTCCAAATCCTAACGGATGGCGGATGCCAGCTGGGCGCACCGAACCGTCGACGGAAACAACTGCGTCCAGCACAACCGTTCCCTGGTGTCCGGCTTGTCGTGCGTCTTCTGCGTAGTTGGGTTCCACTGTTTTGCAGGATGGAGGGGATACGCCCCCACCGACACGAGCGAGCAGGTTGGGATCGCCGAGGGCGGTGAAAGCAGTCGCAGTCCTTCCGGTGCCGGGCACATCGCGAATCTGTCCCGGAGAAATGACGCGCAGGCGCTGGGCGCCCGCATCGACGATATACAGATTGGCGGAGGCGCCAACGGCAACTCGGAGAGGAGAGTCCAGTTGAGCCGCCAAGGGCGGGCCGCCGTCCCCTCCGGAACCGCGAGTGCCATTGCCGGCAACGGTGGTGATGGTCCCATCCTTTGTCACTTGTCGAACTCGGAACCCGCCGGACTCGGCAATGTAGAGGTTGCCCGTCGCGTCCAGTGCCACACCGAGCGGGCCTTGCAATTGGGCGGCGGTTGCGGGCCCGTCATCTCCACCGGACCCTCTTTCGCCATTTCCGGCAACCGTGGTGATCTGACCGTCTGCGGAGATCCTTCGAACGCGTAGACCTGCCATGTCTGCAAAATAGAGGTTGCCCGACTTGTCGAGCACCAGGCCATAAGGCGACCGGAGCCGCGCCTGAATTGCCGGACCGTTGTCTCCAGGATTTGCGGTCAATCCGTTGCCTGAGATTGTGGTGATCACGCCGGTCGGCGCGATCTTTCGGATGCGGGAGTTTCCGGTGTCGGCTATATAAAGGTTACCGGCCGCATCGATCGCGATACCCCGCGGGTTGTTGAGCTGCGCACCAGTCGCCGGTCCGCCATCACCGCTGAAGCCCGGGTTGCCGTTACCGGCCACGGTCGTGATCACGCCGTTGGCCGTGACTTTCCGAATACCGGAGTTTCCGGAGTCCGCAATGTAGAGGTTGCCGCCAGCATCGATCGCGATGTCGAAAGGGTTTCGCAGTTGAGCCGATGCGGCGGGTCCGCCGTCTCCGCTAAAACCCGGAGTTCCCACACCGGCAACGAATGTGGCAGCACCGATGGGAGTGACCTTCCGTATTTGTCCGCTGTTGGCGTCGGCAATGTAGAAGTTGCCCGTGGCATCGATTGCCACACTGGTCGGAAAGTAAGTGCCCGCGAGCATGGTCTGTTGTTCCGGAGTCAGATCCGGAGATTGCATGGCGGCGGCCGCGAGAGTGCAGGCCACAACTGAAATGACGATCCATACGATTCGCTGTCGCATGTGTGGAATCATAGCGCCTGTAGGGAATTACGGCAGCAAATTGTCGATGGCGATGGTGCAGTCGGGTAAGAGAAGCGGCGCGATGGAATCCCCGCGGCGATATTGCCGCACGGTGCGGTAGGTCTTCTGATGAATGTCGGAGTACGCGAGCAGGCCGTCGTTTTGGATGTCCACGACCCAGTATTCCCGCACGGCGGTTTCCGCGTACAGACGCGCCTTCGTTCCGCGGTCAAACTTCAACGACGAATCCGAGACTTCCACGACCAGGAAAATATCATCCGGGCCGGGATGCTTTGACGCATAGAAGTCCTCCCGCGGGCGCAGAAGAACGACATCGGGTTCCGGCTCATTCCATTCGTTCAGCCGTACCGAACTTTGAATGAATACGATGGCACGGTCTCCGACCAGACGGACCATTTCGCGGGTCGCGCGAGCCACAGACGCATTGTGCGGTGGTCCGGGCACGGGCTTAATCAGAATCTCGCCGTAGACGAGCTCCAGGCGTTCGGGGGGAGACAGGATTCCGGCGTCTTCCATCTGGTGGTACTCGTAAACGTTGAAGAGTTTCTTGTTAGGTGATGCCGACATGATTTCACCGCGAGAATATCGCAAATCGGGTGCCACTGAGAAGTCTTTGATACTTCACGGGCGAGCCAATATCGGGAGCAAGTTTCCGCCGAATACGCGACTTAGTTGTCCAGAAATGTCCGACCAATCGTTCCTGGTAATCGAATCAGAAACTAAATCGCATGGCCCCGGACTTTCGGCCGCCCTTTATACCTTGCGGTGTGGAGCATGACTTGCTTATCGGTAATGAGTAAAATGGGAGGCGTCATGACGAAAGCGGCAAATCAACGCGGCAGTCATCTGGAAGAAGCCGTCGCTTTGTTAATTCACACTCAAGCGTCTTTCGTAAGTCAGCTCGCTGAAGCAAGCCGCCAGAACGAGAAGCAATTCTCAGAAATCAGAAAGCTCTTTGGCACAATAGAGGCGATGCTATTGCGTCATGAGCGGATCCTCGCCGATTTGCCTGAAGCGATTCGTCAGAAGATCGGTTTCCAGGAGTCCTGAGAACCGGTGCTGCGCCGGTCCATTGAGTATTCCAAATCAGATTGAAGCGATCGTGCCTGGAAGGCGCCTGGCACGAATGAGGACATACAGCTTCCTCGCAATGAATCCGACGGATGACAGGAACATCAGCCAGACGAGTACCGCCGGGCCGTCCGCAAGAACCGTTAACGCAATGCCCAGAATTGTGTCCGAAGCGGTTTCGTATCCTTCAACGGCTGCGTTATGAATTCGCGTCCCGGTGTTCGTCAAGGGTGGCTGCAGCTGGGCATGGTATTCCTCAGTAATTTCCACCTGAACCGTCGCATATTGAACCTTGTTATCGAAGTTCTTTCGTTCAGCTTCCATCCGCTCGATCTCTTCACGTACTCGCGAGATTTCGCCTTCTGCGGCGACAACGTCTTTCAGGCTTCCCGTGCGATCCCGCAACAAGGCCAGAAGTCGTTGTTCGGTATTTCGTGCGTTACTCAGACGGGCGACGAGATCGACGTATTGGCCGGTAATGTCTGCGCTGTTCTGGGATTCCTGTTTCGGCTCTCCGAGTTTCCGGAGTTCGATCAGACTCGCTGCCAGTGTCATTTCGGGAATTCGAAGCACGGCGGAAAGACTCTTCGGAGATTTTGGTTCAGAACGAACGGACAGGCTGTCGACGTATCCTTTGCTTTCCTGAACAATCGCTTCAATTCGTGTTCGCGCCGTCTCGAAGGATTTCGTGACGAGCGTTAACTGGACGGACCGAATAATCAACGGGCCCGACGTTGAACTCGATGGCAAAACCGGTTGTTGGGCCGTACTCAATCTGCCAATGGTCCCTTGTGGACTTGCTGCTGGTGGCGGAGGAGGGGGCGGCGTCGCAATGAAAGGCCAGGTTCGCGGAATTTCTTCCGGTGCGGACAACCCCGCACTCCTCTGAGTATCATATTCGCGCATCTCGCGGTAGCGTTGGACCAGGGAAATGCCCGCAACCGCCGTGAGGACGAAGACCGCTCCTCCGAAGCCATAAGCCAGCACTCGACCTTTCGTCCACAAACGGACAGCCGACCTTAATTCGTTGCGTCGTGGGCGAGTCTCAAGCGCGGCAAGCACCGACCGTGTCAGTGGCTCCGGTGCGTCCTCAATTTGCCAGGTGGCCAATCGCGAGGAAAGAGCCTTGGCATCCGCGACGGCTTCCGCGCAGTCGCGGCAAGACTCCAGGTGTGCACCGATCTGGCTGGTGCGATCGGCCGAGAGCTGACTGTCCGCATAGGCCATCAATTCTTCCGGAGATATCGGGTGTTCGTGACTCATCGTGAAACCCCCTTCATCGATTGCTCATCCAGCAGGATTCGGACTTCGTTGCGAGCCCGGAGCAATCGCGATCGGACCGTGTTCAATGGAATGGCAAGAACTTCTGCGATCTCTTCATAGGAGAGTTGCTCGTATTCCCTCAGCATCAGGACTTCCCGATGGTCCGGATCCATTCGCGAGATGGCATCCCGGATCCATAGTCCCGTTGTCGGGTCTGTGCTCGGTCCAGTTTCGAGGGACATCTCGGTTGTCCTGGCTTCTCGTAACCCCTTACGCCGTTCCGACCATAACTGTTTCAACGCGATACTGAAAATATAGGTCCGAAATGTTGCCGTCGTTTCGTAGCGTTCCACACCGCGGATAATAATGACGAAGGTTTCCTGCGCCAGTTCTTCCGCTCGTGCGCCGTGATTCAATCGCCTGCGAAAGAATCCATAGATCGGATTTCTATAGCGGGAAAAGAGCTCCTCAAACGCCTCGTTGGAACCGCCTTTGAACTCCAGCATCAGTTGTTCGTCGCTCTGCATATTGCGGCCTACATTGTGTTGATGCCCGAGGCTCGCAAAAAGTTCCCGGAATTCAAATTATTTTCTGTGTCTGCCGGCAGGTATGGAAGGCCACGACTCAGGTGCAATTCATGCGTTCCTCATGGCGGAAAGCCGAGACGTATGCAAAAGTGACGACCGGCGCCAGGATTACCGGGAGGATTCATGAAGCGTTGGGCCGTACTTACTGTTGCGATCTACACCTTCACGTTGCTGCTGCTGACGACACCTGTCGCTCTCATCGCCTTTGGTGCATGGGCGAAAAATCCATCGAAACTCGCTGATATTCTCGAAGTCTTCTCGTCGTACGGATACTGGGCGTGGCTGGCGGCGATGATCGCAGGGCAGGCGCTGTTTCTACTGGTTCCCATCGCTATTGCCGAGCGCCGTCTTCCTGCCCGCAGGCCAGTGAGGACTCCGGCAATTGTGGCGGCGTTTTTTCTGGCGAATCTGCTGTTGGCGGGTCTCGTGGCCGGGGCATCCGTGGTTTGGAAAGATGCGGCCTTCGACATCTTTCAGTATGTTTCCCCTTCCAACTATGGGGCACTCTCTAGTGTTCAAAACCCGGACAGGGAGACTTATCTGGGAATGGGAGTTTGCCTCGTCGTGTTCTGGATTCTTTGGGCGTTCATTTTCGGCCGCTTCGCGAAGTCCGATAATCCGGAGGCGTGCCTTCATCGAGCCATTCGCTGGCTGTTGCGGGGCAGCATCCTGGAACTGCTGATCGCAATTCCAAGCCACATCATTGTGCGACGCCGCGGGGATTGCTGCGCTCCGATTGGAACGTTCTGGGGAATTGCGACCGGCATTTCCGTCATGCTGCTCTGCTTCGGTCCGGGCGTCTTCTACCTGTTTGCTGAAAGATTCCGCCGGCTGCAACCCAAAGCGGGTCGGAAATAAGGCGGACGATTTCTGAGTTTGTGCCGTCCGGGGAACAGTTTTCCTGGACTTTTCGGCGTCGCGGCTTCGGGGTGCAGCCCGATTCCTGTGGCTTCGTCGGAAGATTGTCCGGCCCAAGGGTTCCATATTCCGCATCAGTCTTTCATTGTTGGATATTGCGCGGTCACAGACCGCGCCTACAGTACGGATGCGCGACGCGCTTTGCTTCCTGGAGTTCAGGCAGAGCCTCCCTCCAACGAGTCGTCATCTTGAAATAGTGTTCGAAGGCGAAATTCCTGTTGACAGAAATTCGGACACTGTCCTACCGTCCTATGACAGAGAAAAGCGATGCGACTTCATATAAATTTCAAATCCGGAAAGCCCGTCTATCTCCAGGTCGTGGATCAGATCAAATCCATGGCGGCGTCCGGGGCGCTGCGGCCCGGTGAATCGCTTCCTTCGATCCGCCCGCTGGCCGAGGATCTCCGGCTCAATCGCAATACGGTCGCCAAGGCTTATGCCGAACTCGAGAGTCTTGGAGTGATTGAGACCGTGCCGGGCAAGGGTTGTTTCCTGAAAACCAACCAGTCGCCTCTGCGCAAGGAAGTGCGGCGCAAGCTGCTCATCGAAGAGATCGATCCGCTCATCGTGCAGGCCCATCATTTGCAGGTACCGGACGAGGAATTTATCGAGCTGATTCAGGACCGCATCGAAGCACTCGCCGAAAAAAGAAAGGATTTTGCATGAGCACTTCGGTTCCCGCCATCGAGATTGAACATCTGCAGTACGCCTATGGCCGCGCGGAAGCGGTTCATGACATGAACCTCCGCGTTCAGTCCGGCCGCTGTTACGGGCTCTTCGGACGCAACGGCGCCGGAAAGACCACGACGATGAAGTGCCTGCTGAATCTGCTGCGGCCACGCAGCGGATCGGTGCGCGTGTTCGGCATGGATCCGAACAAACAGGAGGTCGAGGTAAAGCGACGCTTGGCCTACGTCCCGGACCAGGTGGCGTTCTATCCGTGGATGAGCGTGCGCGAGACGCTGGACTATCTCGCTTCCTTCCGAGCGAACTGGAACCGGAAGACCGAGGCCGATCTGATCGAACGCTTTCGATTGGATCCGTCCGCGCGCGCCGACAGTCTTTCCAAGGGCCAGAGGACGCAGGTGGCATTGATCGCCGCCGTTTGCCCGGAGACCGAACTTCTGATTCTGGACGAGCCGACGTCCGGGCTGGATCCCATCGTCCGGCGGGAGTTCATCGAAACGGTGATTGGCGCGTATCAGGAAGGGGATCCGGGCAACCGCACAATTCTGGTGTCCACGCATCTCATCAGCGAGTTCGAAGGCTTGATCGACGAATTCACCATCATGGATGCGGGACGCAATGTGCTGACCCGCGACGCCGACCAGGCGCGCGACCGCTATCAAAAGATTCGGGCGCGATTTGCGGGCACACCGCCAAACCTCGATCTCAGTGCCGCGATGTCGGTTCGCCGAGACGGACGCGAGCTGGAGTTGATCGCCAACGGCGGCAGCGCGGACCTGATGAAACGTCTCGAGCAGCACCATCCGGAGTCGCTGACAGTGGAAGCGCTGACTCTGGAGGAAATCTTTGTCGCAGCCCTGCAGCCTTAGGAGACGCGTATGAGAGCGGAATCGACAAGAATCATTAAGGAAGTCCGGGCCCTGATGGTTCCGTGTTTCATCGTGACAGCGGCATGCGCACTTCCGCTGCTGAGGCGGAAATACGGCATCGGCTCAATGGACGACTTTCCGACACTGCTGGCGATAGTGCTCGGAATACCATTTCTGGCCTGCTCATCTTTCGGGAATGAGTTCCGGAATAAGACGATGGAATTGCTGATGAGCCAGCCGGTTGCTCGCACAAAAGTGTGGAGCGAAAAGGCAATCGTCACAGCTGCGGCAACAGGAATTTCGGTTGTTGTCGCGTTCCTCTCCTCTGGTACTCCCGTTCATTCATCGCGGGATATCGGTAATTTTCTTATTGTCTTTTTTGTCGTGATGAACTGTTCGGCGACATTCTGGACGCTTTTTGCGCGGTCGACGCTCGGTGGTCTGGCGCTCAGTTTCGGGATTGTCCTTCTTCTGTTTATCGGTGTCAGTGTAAATCCTTTTCATGTGGTGCCGGTGTACGTGTTTAACGCCGTTCTGCTGACATACTCCGCCGTCATGTTGTGGTTAGGTTGGCGCAAGCTTTCGCGATTTCAGATGCCCGGTGGATTCGCTGGCACCGATCTGATGACCGTCGCCCCGAACATCATGCCGGCAGGCGTTACATCCTTGCTGAGATGCCGCTCCAATCAGGTTGTGCTGAATCTGGTTCGTAAGGAATTACAGTTACTGAGGCCGCTTTGGGTGATGGCGGCGTTCTTTGTTCTTGGGTTCCCGGTCGTTACCGCCGCGGCGACCATCCTTCCGGTCTCCAAAGGATCGAAAGAAATTCTGGAAACCCTGTTTGTCGTGGTTTCCACGATGTACGCATTGGTCGCGATGCTGCTGGCCGGTGGAGCATCTTTGAGTGAAGAACAGGAGTCCGGCTTGCTGGCCTGGCACCGGACATTGCCGTTTTCGCTGCGCCTTCATTGGGCGATCAAGCTGATCATTGGATTCATCAGCGGTTTGGCGTGTGCAGTGGCGCTTCCGGGCCTGATGTCCCTGTTGATGCACGCTGTGCTTGGTCCATCATTTACCGCACTGATCCGGGACCGCGTCGACACGAATCCCCTGGGGTTGTTGCTGACAGTGTTCTTTCTCAGCTTCTGGTGCGTGAACGCGATCGGAGGAATGACTCGTGCGGTGATCCTCCTGGCCGCGGTAGGCGGAATGCTCGCCATTGCGCACAACAGCGGGCAATGGCTTGCTTCCCAGTACGCAGGCCTTGCGCCGAATCTGGTTACCTACGTCATTTCCGCGTTCCAGCTGAACCCTATTCCCTTCGAAGAAATCCCTTCCAAGCTGGCCCGGCTGCACAGCACAGACTGGTGGGTAGTTCCGGCTGTATCGTTTGCGGTGATTCAAAGCTATGCCATGTTCCGGCGATTGCCTCAATATGGAATTCTGAGGCTGACCCGGCGTCTGATGCCGGTCCTTGCATTGGCATTCGTGTTTGGAACGATCGTCGAGGTGGGCTACGAGAACAGGTGGTTTGACGCGTCCTACGAACTCTTTAAGGATGTTGCTGAAGCAGTCGTCAAGTTTCAACCGGACATCACGAAACTCGATGCCTTGCACCCTGTATCATTAACCGAAGGAGACCTTGCAGGAAAAGCGCCATTGCAGGCTTCTACCGAGCGATGGTTACACAACGCAACACTGACAATTGCTGCCACCGACAGAAATGAAATAGACGCCTATGTCAAACGACGCGGGGTTTCGCGTGTCTATCTCGTCACAATGCGCCTTGCCAATGGTAGGAACTGCAGAATGTCCTTCGCTAAATTTGAAGCCTACGGTTTTTCGCCGCCCAATCACCCCTCCGTTTGGATCGTGAGTAAAGACTGCGACTGACAGCCGGTCGGTGGGCATTCCCGGGCTTATGGAGTGTCTATCGGACGCAGAACAATGCGCAGTTGATTGGTGTCGGTTGGGGCAACCTTTATTGGAACTTTGAGCAAATCCACGGCGCCATAAGTGAACTCCCGAACGGCGTAGCCAGACGGCGATGAAGTTGACAGGGCGATCGGGAATTCTCCTTCCGGCAGCATGATTCCAAAACCATCGCCGCGCAACGGGACAAACGCGTTGACGACTGAGCTGCCGACCGCGAACTCCATGCGGGTCACTCGGCCTTCACCTTCAATCGTCACTTGTCCGGTAAGAAGCCTGGTGGCGGGAACTGCGAGTTCGATTCCGGTGATGTCTTTGTCTTCCACCACAATCTGGACGGGAATCATGTTCACTCCGGGATTGACCATTGCGCCATACCCGCCGCGTTGAACTGCTGAAAACTCGAACGTGCCATCCGGCGCGATCTTCGTGAATTGGGCCAGACCGTTGGCGTCCATCAATCGAATCTGGATGCCGCGGCCATCTCGTAACGGCGGGCTGTTTGGGAGAAGAACCACTCTGCCGCTGATCTTCTGTGACGCTACCTGAACAAAGTCGATACCCTGGAGGGAAGCACCCGCGGCGACCGTGACCACTTTCGCGAGCGACCGGTCGGCAACACCCGGAAAATAACTCGGGCCATTCACAAAGCCTGCAGTCACGTAGTAGCGGCCAGGCGGAACTTTTTCGAGACGATAGAACCCGGCGGCATCCGTCTCAGCGATGCTCATTACCGAACTCCCAACCTGCAAAGATGGATCTGCCACGACCAGGGCCATGACACGCGTATTCGCCGCGGGGCTGCCGTCACGCTGGACAAGCCGACCCGCAATGGTTCCGTCAGTCTGCGATACGCCTTGTGCAAGAAGAGCCGATAATAGTGTCAACGCCAGCCTTATTGGAATCCCCATATTTTACAGACACCCCAGAGCCGCATGCTTGTTTAACCGGCGGCCGAATAAGTTTGGGTAGTGGTCTTGTCTAATATTCCGGCTCCACTGGGACGCGAGCGGCTGCGAGCGCAAGCCCGATAGGGCGAAGCAAGCAAGAGATTTCGGGTGGCGCGAAGCGCCGGGGTGGTAGCCAACTCGAAAAGTTTCACTTAATACAGCTACAACCTCTCGCGGGATCCGCTTCGCGATCCCGCCAACATTTTCTGAATGGCTGCGCCCTACCGGGCTTGCACTCGCATCCGCTCGTGTCCCAGGAGGCCAGCTTGTTCACCCTCAGTTCAAACTAGGGCCTGTTAACACAAATCGGTGGGGCAGGAAACCGATCGAACTGGCTCTCACATAATATTGTGTGGAGATCGCTTCCGGGCGAAAGACATCTGATGGCTCTCCTGGTCTAGACAAACAAATCATCGCAAGTGTGAGTGTCCCGGTGCATGGCGTCACAAACTCGCGGACTGGCGTTCGATTGGAGAGAAGGGGTGTTGCAGATTGCAACATTGTGATGCTGGAAACCCAGCATTTTCCCATTGACACCGGCCAAACAGCGCTGCTAGATTTCCAGCACTATGAATACTTACCATGTGCATTTAAGTCGAAGGGAACGCCAGATCATGGACGTTCTCTACGAAAAGGGCGGCGCGACGGTGGCGGAAGTCGTGGATTGCCTGCCCGATCCTCCGTCGTATTCCGCCGTTCGTGCGGCCTTGGCGACGCTTGAAGCCAAAGGCTCCGTCCGTCATGAGAAGAACGGCACAAAGTTCGTATTCATTCCGAAGACTTCGGCGGAAACCGCAAGACGGTCGGCCATGCGGCATTTGATTCAGACCTTTTTTCGCGGTTCGCGTGAACAGGCCGTCGCTGCTTTGCTCGAGGTATCCCCGGCGCAATTTTCGGAAGAGGAACTCGATCGGCTTTCCGGATTGATTGAAAAAGCCAGGAAAGGAGCAAAGCGATGAGCTTCGAGCTGAGCGTCATGATAAGGGTAGCGGTCGTACTGATTTTGGCAGGAGGTCTCGTGTTGATTCTGCGCAATCGGGTCTCCGCAGCTACACGTCATGCGACCTGGACGATCGGTTTATCGGCAACGTTGGCACTACCCATCGCATCGCTGGTGCTTCCGAAGCTGGACCTGCCCGTGCTTCCGCGAGACTCGCGGTTGGAAATGTTTTCCAACGCATTCACAATTGAAAGTAACACGGCTCCTGTTACTGCTGTCTTCGTTCCGGCCACCGCCGCGACTCTACCGGCTTCGTTTAGTCAACGCAGTACCGTTGTGAGTCCGTGGACTACCCGGCAGTGGTTTCTTTTGGCGTGGAGCCTGGGGACCCTTTTTGTCGCGTTGCGATCGCTGATTGGTGCATGGGAAGTTAGTCGTCTATGGCGCAACTCCTCTGCGCTCATCGACGAAAACTGGCAGAGGCTGCTGGGGACTCTGCAGGAATCGCTGGCGGTCCACAAACCCGTGGAACTGAGGATTGCGAACGGACCGGTTCCTCCAATGACATGGGGCGTTTTGCGGCCCGTTATCCTTATGCCTGCTTCCGCCGACACGTGGATGGATTCACGCCGTCGTCTGGTTCTTGCGCACGAACTGTCGCATGTAAAGCGCAACGATGGCTTCACACATATCGTCGCTCAGCTGGCTTGTAGTATTTACTGGATGAATCCGCTGGTCTGGTTTGCTGCGACTCGAATTCGAATTGAGCGCGAGCGAGCCTGCGATGACCATGTGCTGAGTCTTGGCGGATCGCCAAGTGATTACGCCGACCATCTGCTCCAGATTGCCCGCACCCTTAACTCGGGGTTTTCTTTTGCGACTGTCTCAATGGCACATCCATCGCAGCTGGAAACGCGTCTGGTCGCCATACTGAATCCGCTCGCACATCGGAAAACTCTGTCGCGCCTGGCAACGATATTGTTGATGGCTTGTATCGGCGTATTGACGGTATCGACTGCAGCCCTTCAGTTGACAGCGCTGACTCCGATGGTGATTCCTTCATGGTCGACCGGCTTCTCCGTGCTGGCCGCCGTACAGGCTCCACAGAGCATCGGTGTTTCGGCCGCGGTCACTCAAAACCAGCGGCTTGCCTCGGTATCGGGCAGTGTCTTCAAGTTGGGATCCGGCGAACCGCTTCCGGAAACTCGCGTGGAATTGGTGAAATTTCCAGCCACCACGCCGAATCCCTCTCCTTACAACACAACCACCGGAGTCAACGGGAAATTTGTCTTCCTGAACGTGGAACCGGGCGAATACCGGCTAGTGGCAACCCGCAATGATGGATTTCTTCCGGCAGAATATGGCCAGAAAAAACCGAATGTCCGTGGGTTAACTCTTACCGCCCGAGCGGGTGAAGCGTTGAAGGATCTGTCGCTCCCAATGGCGCCGCCGGGATCCGTATCCGGGCGAATCCGCGATCGCGATGGCGAGCCGGTCGGACAGGCTCAGGTTCAGGCGCTTCGGACCTTCTATCGTGAGGGCCAGCGAATGATGACGATCGTGCAGTCAGTCCAAACCAACGACTTCGGAGAGTACCGCCTCTTCTGGCTGGCTCCGGGCGAGTACTACATCACGGCGAAGCCCGTGGACACCGGCGGCAGGATCGCTCCGATGTACATCCGCCGGCCGGAAGAGCAATTCATTCATGACGAAACTTCAGCCCCGGTCATCCACCGGCGCGTTCTGCCGAGTGGAGAAATTCGTGAAGAAATCTACGAGCCGACATACTTCCCCGGTACCAGCGATTTTGGAACTGCCAAGGGCGTCGCAGTTCGCTCAGGGGACGAGCTTCGCGGAATGGACATTAGTCTGGTTGCGGCTGTGCCCGCGCGACGAATTCGCGGAGTTGTCATCGACGGGGCCACCGGCCAACCGGTCGCGGGCGCTGGCGTTCGTGCCATAACTCGCAAACCGACACCAAACGTCACGATTCCCAACGCGGTGGCCGATCCGAAAGGCCAGTTCGAAATTACGGGCGCCTCGCCGGGAAGTTATGACCTCTTTGCTTATGGAGGAGGAACAAACGTCCTTCCAACAGGCGCCGTGGGCCTGCTGTTTATCGAGGTAGGAGCCCTGGATTTGCAGAACCTCACGATCAGCCTGCCTCAAGCCTTCGATCTGCGGGGAAGATTCATTCTCGAAGGTAAAAGCGATCTCGATCTGACTCGCTTGCGAGTCAATATTCGACGCGATCCGGAAATCTTCGGCATGCCTCTTCCCCAGGCGCAGACCCGCGCCGGAGAGCCGGATCGCAGCGTTCCCAAACCAGATGGTTCGTTTACTCTCACCGGTCTCGGACCCGGCGATTTCCGGACTGGCGTGTTCTATATGGGCATGACGACGAATGGTGGCTCCATCAATCTGCCGACAGGCACATATTTGAAATCGCTTCGCCTGGGAACAAGGGATGTGCTGGCGGAGGGCCTCCATCTCGAATCGCGTCCACCGGAGGAGCTTGAGGTCACGATCGGAACGAGCAATGCCGGCGTTACCGGCTCCGTGGTCACGATCAAAAATGAAGCCGTACCCAACAGTGTTGTGGTGCTTGTTCCCGATCCACTTCGGCGGTACCGATCGGATCTCTATCGGGCTGTGGCCAGCGATACTTCGGGGCGCTTTGAGTTCAAAGGCGTCCCGCCCGGCGATTACAAATTGTTCGCGTGGGACGATGTTCAATCCGGTGTGTGGCTGGATCCGGAATTTCTGAAAGGTTACGAGTCGCTCGGCACGCCGATGCGAATTACGGAATTGAGCAGGGAAAACCGCCAACTCACCGTCATTCCCGCACAGAAGTAACCGATATGATCATCCTCATCATGTTTCTGGCCGCAATGTCCATGCAGGGTGTTTCCTCGTTGGAGGGCACGCTGATGAAAGCGGGAACAAAGGAGCCCGTCCCGAATGCGATGGTCGAACTTCGAGCGGATACAGACGATCGTGTTCAATACATCGTCGCCAGTGGCGACGATGGCCGGTACGCATTTCAGAATGTCCGTGCGGGACGCTACCGCTTGGCGGCGACGCACACTGGATTCGTTCCGATGGAACTTGGACAAAGAGGAGCTGGGAAAAAAGGCCAGCCAATCGACGTCGGGTCGAATCAGCACATCGCCAATCTGGAACTGGTAATGACGCCGACTGCCGCGATTTTTGGACGCATTTACGGGAAAAACGGACAGCCCGTTATCAAGGCTACGGTCCAGGCATTGAAACCTGTCTATCAGAACGGCCGGCGGACCTTGACTGCGGTGCAGACCGCACTGACGAATGACCTCGGGGAATACCGCCTGTTCTGGCTTCCCCCCGGGCAGTATTTTGTTGGGGTGAAAGCGCCCAATTGGGGAACATTTGGCGACAGCGTCACATTGAATTCAAGCGTGGCATTTTCAGCCAATTCCGTTTTGGGAAATCGGTACTCGACTCCTGTGAGCGATCCTATGTCGCCTCTGCGATCGGGCGCTCCAGCTTCGGAAGACACTCGGTATCTCCCAGTGTATTTTCCAAACACGGCGGACGACCAGGCCGCTCAACAAATCGTTCTCCGACCGGCAGACAATATCGGCGGCATCGACATTCTGTTAGCGCCGCTACGGACCCGGCGGGTTCGCGGGGTCGTGATCGACGGAGAAACCGGGAAACCATTGGCTGCCACTCCGGGTTTTGCGTCTACGATTCAGACCATACCGGCAACCGACGGGCCAACCGCTATCATCAACCAGACTACCGCGGCATTCGATGTGCAGGTTTCTCAGGGCCCCGTCGTGCTCTCCTTGGCGGACCGCGCACGCACCGGAAGGATCGAACTCCCTGCCGGGGACATCGACCTCGACGGCATTCCGTTCATCGTGACGACTGGCTACAGGTTCGCCGGCCAGATCCTGATTGAAGGCATCGATCCTTCCATTGGCGATCCACGCCTGTCCTCTCTTCGTGTGACATTGCGAAACGAGCCGTCGGTTTTCGCGCTGACTCCGCCACCGGAAAGTGGTGTGCCTACGGCTAGTGGCGCATTCACGATCCAGAGCGCCACTGCTGGTTTGTACCGCGTCAATATTGCACCAATTCTGAATCTGGCAACGACGGTGGCAGTGCCCGCAGCATTGCAAAACATGTACGTGAAGTCCATCCACATAGGCGATACCGATGTGATGAAAGACGGCCTGCGCCTGGGTGTGGAGCCGCCGGTGAGCCCTCTGGTAATTGTGATTGGAACGACTCCAGGAGCGATCGCGGGATCTGTCGTTACCGACAAAAATGGGCCCGCTTCGCAGGTTACCGTTGTATTGGCCCCCGACACCGAACAACGCATGCGTGTGGATTTGTATCGTTCCGTAACTACAGACGCGACAGGACGGTTTACACTGGACCGAATTCCTCCCGGAGAATACAAGCTGTTCGCCTGGGAAAGCGTCGATGGCAATATCTGGCAGGATACGGAGTTTATTCGGGCCAATGAGGATATGGGGAAAGCGGTCACGATTGGCGCCGGATCAAAAGCTGAGATCCAGTTAGTGGTGATTCCCGCGAAGTGAAATGGAAAGCATCGAGCAGATCACGGTTGTGACTGCGATATTGAATTTATTTCGTCTTTTGCTGGCAACGTCGTAGCCCAGTGCGCAGACCAAAACCTTCACACAACGACGGAAACGCGAACAGCGCGGCCGACTGGCAGAACTGAAATGTTAGCGTTCCGGCGCCGATATTTCGAACCTTTCGATTTGTCCGCGGGTCTCTTAATCATAGTTCGGGTTGCTGACTCAAATGACATCAATTGTCGCATTGATATTCTGGATCGCACTACAGCAGCCGACGTCGGCAACCATCTCGGGGATTACCCGCCGCTTCGACAACGGGCAGCCTTTGGCGGGAGCTACTGTGACCCTGACCTCAGTGCGTTCCGCTCCCGCGCCAGCAGCTCCTGGGGCGTTGCCGATCGGCCCCAGAGCGACTCCGATTGTCCCGCCAATCAACTTGCAAACGCGTTCCGATGAATTAGGACGATTCGTGTTTTCCGGGGTTCCTGTTGGGCCGTACACGATCTCGGCCGTCCGTGAAGGTTTCAATCGTTCACAGACCCGGTCTGCTTCGGGACAGACCGCTCCTTCCGTGCTGACGGTTAGTGCCGGACGGGATATCGGCGGACTGGTTCTCACACTGGCTCCGAAGGCCTATCCGTCAATATCCGGTGTGGTATACGGTGCGGACGGCAAACGTTTGGCAGCCGCAAATGTTCAAGCCTATCGGGTGCGGTATACCCCTCTGGGACGTCAGTTTGTGCGTGTCGCAAGTGTGCTTTCTCACGAAGGTGGCGAATATCGTCTGTTCGATCTGATTCAGGGAATGTACGTCGTCAGTGCCAGTTACAGCGAACAGACCATTCAACCGTGGAAGTCCCGCGTCGGACTTACGCCAAACCTTCCAAATCCCGACGAAGGATATGCGCCAGTCTACTTTCCGGGATCGCCAACTGTTCTCGAAGCCAGGACATTGAAGCTGAGTGACACCGGCGAAAGTACCGGGATCGACATCCGATTTAAAGAGGTGGATTACTTCAGATTGATCGTCCACCTGCTTCCTCCGGTTACCGGACGTTCGCTCAAGAATGCAAGAGTCGCGATGTATCCCCTCGGGCTGGACATTGGGGCCGCAGTGGATTACCACGTCAAATCGAACGGAACGGCGTTTTCAATCGATCACGTGGCGAGAGGTGACTATGTCGTCGTCGCGTTAGACAGTTTTCTGGATCGAGAGGGAAACACGATTACGAGAACTGTCTCGAATCCACAAGTGGTCCACCTCACGGAAAACACGGAAGTGTCTATCGGTACCGCGGACCCGTTCAATGTTGCAGGGATTGTCAGGGCCCCCGGTGGCGTTGTGCCAAAGGGGTTGAAGGTTCAATTGATCCGTACCGATCGCTCAGCCGTGCAAACCGTCACTGCAGATGTCATTGAAATTCCATTTACAGGAGAAGGACAGTTCGAGCTTCAGGATGTGGAAGCCGGCGCGTATGACGTCAGGCTCTCGGGGATACCGAACACATCGTATCTTGGAGACGCCGGATTTCCGCGAGATCCCGAGCGGGAATTGGCGAAGATTCACATCGACGTAGCCGCTCCGGATCGGGTTTTCGAAAAGGGAGTCTGGAAGAGCGCAGAGATTTTCAACGTTGAGCTGAACCTGAATGGCGAGACCGCAAACGGCGTCGTTCTATCCAAATTGAAGCACGAGCCGGCTCCCGGTATGCCAGTCGTTCTGGTGCCGACGGACCTGATCGCCCGCCTGCGTACGGATCGATACTTCTTCACATTCTCCGGTACCGCGGGCGTATTCCAAATTCGGGGGGTACCACCGGGGAATTATCATGCCTACTCAATTTTGGGAATTGATTCGGGCATCTACTTCAATCCGGAATTCGACAGGCAGATTGCACCACTGGCCGTAACATATCGGGGTGGGCTTGATCTCATTACTCTGATCGACATACCTGCTGATGCAATCGCGAGTTTGACGCCATGATCGGATTTCTTTTTTTACTCTTGTTGCAGGCCGGCACGACTTCTAACGCCAGTGTGTCCGGAGCCGTGATCGATGCCGGCCGCGAGTATCCATTGCCGTTGTTCCATGCACGAGTTGAGATTGGGACCGAGCGCGGGCAGCTGAGTTTTGTGCGCACCGATGAGAACGGACGATTCGTATTCTCGGATCTACCTGCAGGCAAGTATCGTCTGACCGTGACAAACGATGGGTACGTTCGCAAAACGACGATAGTGAATTTGACTCCAGGCCAGCAGCGCACGGATGTGCGATTTGCGCTGGCCGTGGCGCCGACGATCATTGGCCACATCAATGACGAGTACGGCGTTCCTGTTTCCGGCATTCTTGTCGAAGCCATGAAAGTGGTCTTCGGACCGCGCGGTGACAAGTCGTGGCGGACTTTTGCGGCGTCGCCAACGGATGATCACGGAGAGTACCACCTGTATTGGCTCGATCCCGGCGATTATCTGATCCGGGTAACAACGCCGGGACGCACCTCGTCGGATCTAGCTGTAGAAAATCAAACTGCTGCCTTACCGTATCCTCCGACTTACTTTCCCGGTTTCCGCGATCCTAAGGACGCTACGCCAATCAGAATCCGAGTTGGGTTTGTGACCAACGCGATCGACTTCAAATTGCAGAGCCTGCCTCCCGTCACCGTTGCCGGAATTGTGACGAGCGCAAGGACGAACGAGCCCGTGGGATCTGTCGTCACTCTCGAGCCAATCGGCGGACTCGAAGGCTCGCGACGCTACACCCGCTCGTTGGATAACTTACCGGCGGTGCCACTCCGGCAAAGGGGATCCTTTGCCTTTGAGGGAGTCGCTCCTGGAGCCTATTTGTTATCGGCCCAAACGGGAGCGGGTGTAAATCTCTGGAGCGGCTCGATGCGAATAGAAGTTTCGGATCGGGCCTATGCATCAGTGTCTTTGAACGTCAATCCGGCGAGCGATGCCGTCGGGGAAATGAGTGTGGAATCCGATCGAGCGCTGGATTATCGATCCGTGACGATGGAATTGAGATCCATCGAGCCGGCTGCGGGCAACCCGAATGTGGCGTCGGTAAGCCAGACCGGAAAATTTTCATTCAAGGCGGTGCCGCCTGGAAGTTACGGCATCCTGGTTCGAGGGCTTCCCGATAGTGTCTACGTCAAGAAGGCGCTTTCAGGCATCGCCGATATTCTGGAGACTCCTCTCCGAATGGATGGCACGGGGACGACAACAATCCAGATTCTGCTGGGAGTCGATGGCGGCACGATCGAAGGCCGCGTGCTGGATGATGGGAGCCGTCCATTCTCCAATGCTCAAGTGATTCTTGTTCCCGATGTCACGCGCAGGAACCGTGCCGATTTGTACTTTGAGACGCAGTCAGAAGATGATGGCAAATTCACGCTTCACGGAATTCCACCCGGCGAGTACAAGCTCTTCGCCTGGCAGGAAATCGAAGACAACGCGTACAAAGACGCGATTGTTTTACAACGCTATGAAAGTCTAGGAATCATTGTGACAATGCCGCGAGGTGGATCTGGCGTGACGTCAATACCGCTGATTCCAGTGGATTGAGATACGACGAGTTGTGAGGCAAGCATCACTCAACGTCTCAGTTCAATCTAAGGTGCCGCACCTGTCCCGGCAATTGAAAGGCTGATCACCGGCGCCTCGCCCATGCTCCACCTATTACGGGATTATGCGACAGATCAATGGAATGCTCACTCTCGGGGGCCTTCATTGAGCCCACGGATACCCCTCGTGAAGGTTCATCCCGATGGAACGGGGGCACTAAAAAAAAACGGCCCACAGGCTATCGGAAAATCCCGCGGAGGATGGACAACCAAAATTCATATGGTTGCCGCGGATGCTCGAACGGCTATAACGTTTTCCCTTCCCCCGGGCGAAGCACACGACGGTGTTGAAGGTCGCAAGTTGTTGAAGACTCTGACGCCGCCTCCGCAGACCCTTAACGTGATTATGGATCGCGCCTCTGAAGGCAACGAAACTCGCCAACTGATGTTGGATTTGGGCTTCATTCCCGTTGTGCCGCCCAGGTCGATTCGGATCGAGCCTTGGGAATGCGACAAGGAAATGTACAAGCGTCAAAACGAAGTCGAACGGCTTTTCGCCGTCTCAAAGGGTTTCGCCGCATCATCTTCAGATTAGAGAAACTCGACGTGATGTTTATGGCGTTTATCCACTTCACCCTCGTCATCGAGGCCCTTCGATTGTGTTAACACGCCCTGGACCATTACCTAAGTTTGCGTCTATTGAAACATCGAAGGTCCGCGGCTAAGATCACGCACGATGTTCAGCGTGGAACAACGCGAGAAATTACGAACCGAACTGCTTCGGGAAGCGGAGCTGGATTCACGCATTTCGGGAGCGGCCATTACAGGATCCGCGGCGGTGGGCCGCGAGGATCGATGGTCGGATATCGACTTGGCGTTTGCTATCGCGAATGGAAACGAGCTCGACAACGTGCTCTCGGACTGGACGGTACGCATGTATCGCCAGTCGTCCGCATTGCATCATCTCGATGTGCGATCCGACGCGTGGATATACCGCATGTTCCTGCTTCCCGGAACGCTGCAGGTGGATCTCGCGTTTGTGCCGGCGCCGGAGTTCCGGGCTCTCGGCCCCACATTCAAGCTGGTATTTGGCAAAGCGGCGGAGTCCCACACTCCTCCACATTCCAGTCCCGAAGAGTTGATCGGGTGGGCGTGGCTTTATGCGATTCATGCGCGCACCTGCATTGCCAGACGCAAGCTGTGGCAGGCGGAATACATGATCAGCGGTACACGGGATCACGCTCTCGCACTGGCTTGCCTCCGCATGGGTCTTCCTGTCTCTCACGGCCGGGGCATGGACGAATTGCCTGGAGAAGTGGTGCAGAAGTTCAAAGAGGGCTTGGTTCGACGGCTGGATACCGAAGAACTTTTCCGAGCCTTTCGTGTGGTCATTGACGCGCTGCTCCATGAAATCCAGAGTGTGGATGGGGGACTGGCGGAACGGCTGCAATCGTCGCTCGTTAGTCTTGGCGAGGTTTCGCATGTGACATCCTCATGAACAGCAACTGTACCGTGCGGGCTCTGGGTGTCGCTGATGCAGAAGCCTGGGCCCGACTGCGGAAAGAAGCTCTGCAGAATCATCCGCTCGCTTTTGGCGCGTCGGTCCCGGATGATCCAGAGCAACTTCTCGAAATCGCACGCGACAGGCTGCAGCCCAGCGATGAAGGTGTCGTTTTCGGAGCGTTTAGCGAAAACGCGCTGGTGGGCATTGTCGGAATCCGTCGCCACGCTGGCCTGAAGGAGCGGCACAATTCGGGGATCTGGGGGATGTACGTTTCCGTGCAGAGTCGCCGGAATGGCGCCGGCGAAATTCTGCTGCGTGCGGCAATCGAACGTGCGCGATCATGGTCGGGGATGGAGCAGGTGGAGCTGGCGGTCAACGATGTCGCGCAGGATGCTTTGAGGCTCTACGAACGATGTGGCTTTCGCACGTGGGGTCGCTATCCCCGCGCGATTTCCTGGGAAGGCCGCTACAGCGACGGGATTCACATGGTTCTCGATTTGCGCGAGTCCGTGGTGTGACGGGCACTAGCCGATTGCATACAGGTAATTCATGGGTCTAGAGATTCGGCGCTTCAATACCGCGGACTCGATCGTGGAGCTGACACTGCTGATTCGACGTGCTTATCTGCGCCTCGCAGAAATGGGATTCAACTACACCGGTGCGTATCAGGATGAAGCAATGACACTGGAACGCATGGAAGGAAATGAATGTTATGTCCTGGTCGAAAATGAAAGATTGATCGGCACCATCACTCTGCATCGACACTCCCGATACTACGCGGGCTCGAACGTGTGGTTCGCGCGGCCCGAAGTTGCCCTTTGCGGTCAGTTCGCCGTCGAACCGGAGCGGCAACATCAGGGAATTGGTTCGAAGTTGATGGATGCCGTGGAGAAACGGGCTGCGGAATTGGGAGCGGCCGAGCTTGCCCTCGACACTGCGGAAGGGGCCAAACATCTGGTGTTCTTCTACACGCGCCGCGGATACCGGTTCATCGACACCATGCAACATTCCGGCAAGACCTATCGCAGTGTCATCCTCAGCAAAACCCTCTAAGGTCGGTTCTGGTATATTCTTCGGCCGGTACCAATTGTGAAAATCACCGACATTCGCGCTACCACAGTCACCATTCCTCTCGAAGCTCCGCTTCGCCACGCCAACGGTGTGCATTGGGGACGCTTCGTTCGAACCATCGTTGAAGTGGAAACCGATAACGGCCTCATCGGTCTGGGCGAAATGGGCGGCGGGGGCGAATCGGCGGAAGCCGCAATCCGCGCCATGAAGTCCTACCTTCTGGGGCACGATCCCGCTCGTCTCGAGGAGATGCGTTTCCGCATCGCGAATCCCACCGCATCGCTCTACAACAATCGCACGCAAATCCATGCGGCTCTGGAATTCGCCTGCCTCGACATTCTCGGCCAGGCCTGGGGCGTTCCGGTGTGCGACATTCTGGGCGGACGCGTGCGCGATTCCGTTCGATTCGCATCATACCTTTTCTTCCGCTATCCGAATCCGAAGACGAGCAAGGGCGAAGTTCGGACGATCGAGCAGCTGGTCGCGTATGCCGGCGATCTCAAAACGCGCTTCGGATTCACCACGCACAAGCTCAAGGGCGGCGTCTTTCATCCGGACTATGAACTGGAAGCGTATCGCGCGCTTGCGACAGCATTCCCAAAGGATTCCCTTCGCTTTGATCCAAACGCGGTGTGGTCGACCGAGCAGGCCATTCGTTTTGGACAGGCCATCGAAGGTTTGAACAACGATTATCTCGAAGATCCCGTCTACGGACTCCACGGCATGCGGCGCATACGCGAAATGATTCGCGTTCCTCTGGCCACCAACACCGTCGTCGTCAACTTCGAGCAGCTTGCCGCGAATGTGTTGAACACCGCCGTCGATGTGATTCTTCTCGACACCACATTCTGGGGCGGCATTCGTTCCTGCGTAAAAGCCGCCGGAGTTTGCGAAACATTTCAACTGGGAATCGCCGTGCATTCTTCCGGCGAATTGGGAATCCAGCTGGCCACGATGTTGCATATGGGCGCGGTCCTTCCGGGGCTCGCGTTTGCCGGCGACGCGCACTACCACCACCTGACCGACGACATTATTATCGGCGGCCCGATGAAGTACGCCGATGGCGCCATCCCGGTGCCCTCAGGGCCGGGCCTGGGTGTGAAGCTCGATCGAGAGAAGCTGAAGCAATACAACGACTTGTACAAACGGCTCGGAAACTACCCTTATGACCAGGATCCGGGGCGTCCCGGATGGAACCCCTTGATTCCAAATGATCGATGGGCGGATCCGAAGGATTCACGCCCGGTTTCCCTACCTTATTAATATGGTGAACGTTCTGGATCTGACCAAACGGGTGGCGGTGGTGATGGGCGCGACGTCCGGAATTGGACGGACTCTGGCGGTCGGACTCGCTCAACATGGAGCGACGGTTATTCCCACGGGCAGACGAGAAGATAAGCTTCGGGAAGTCTGCCGGGAAATCGAAGCGGCGGGGCAATCGACGATATGCCATACCGCGGATGTCGGCGATCGCGCGACCATCGACGCCTTTCGCGACGCGGTGCTCCAGAAGTTCGGCCGCGTCGATATTCTGCTAAACGCTGCTGGCGTGACGTTCAAACAGGAAACCGCGACCGTCACTGAAGAGCAGTGGTCCGCGTTGATGGATACCGATCTGACCGGAGTGTTGCGCGCCTGCCAGTCGTTTTACGAACCACTGAAAGCCAGCGGCCGCGGGCGCATCATCAATATTGCGTCGCTGGGTTCGTACCGGGCGTTCTATCAGGTGGCGGCGTATTGCGCGGCGAAGTCGGCGGTGTTGTCGCTGACGCGTGGGCTGGGATGCGAATGGGCGAAGGATGGCATTATGGTCAACGCCATCGCGCCCGGTGTGTTTCCGACGGAGCTCAACAGCAAGCTCATCATGGGAACGCCGCGCGGCAACGAGATTCTGATGCGCACACCGATGGGACGATTCGGGAAACCGGAAGAGCTTGTCGGAGCCGCAGTGTTGCTGGCATCCGACGGCGCAAGTTTCATGACCGGAGAATGCATTGCTGTCGATGGAGGCTATCTGGCCTCGGGAGTGAATCTGTGAAAAAGAATCACCTGAAGAAACGCACCGGTTTTTCACGACGCGATTTTGTTCGAACAAGTTTGGGAGGTTTTGCGGCGGGCATGGTTGTGTTGCCGGAGCTCGCTCAGACATCCCCGCTGCAGAACCAGCTGCCGAACGAAGATGGCTACAAACTCTGGCTTCGATATGCGCCGCTATCGGCGAGTGGTGCCGACACCATCAAGCGCAACGTCCGTCAGGTTCAGGTGGAGGGGAGTTCAAGCACCGCGGAGGTCATCCGAAAAGAGATGACGACTGCGTTGACCTCAATGCTGGGCTCTTCAGTTTCAGTCGTACAGTCGGGCGTTGTCGATGGGACTGTTTTGATTGGAACTCCTACGAATTCTTCCACGATTCGAGGGCTGCGCTGGGAAGCGGATCTGGCAAAGACAGGCAAAGAAGGTTTCATCATTCGTCCTGCGCGTGTGAACAACCGAACTGTGATCGCCATCGCGTCCGAAGGAGAGACGGGCGCACTCTACGGCGCGTTTCACTTCCTCCGGCTGATGCAGACCGGACAGCCGATCGACCGTCTCAATGTGGCTGAGCGTCCGAAAGTTCAAATGCGGATGATCAACCACTGGGACAACGCCAATGGAAGCATCGAGCGCGGTTACGCCGGAAACTCTCTCTGGCAATGGGCCGATCTGCCGGGAAAGTTCAGTCCGCGATACGCGGACTACGCGCGCGTGAATGCATCGATTGGCATCAACGGCGCCGTCATCAACAACGTCAACGCCGACATCAAATTCATTTCTCCCGAATACCTTCCGAAGATTGCGGCGCTCGCCACAGTGTGGCGTCCTTATGGCGTGCGTTTGTATCTTTCCGTTAATTTTTCCGCACCGGTCACCGCAGGCGGAATGAAGACCGCGGACCCGATGGATCCGGGCGTCGCGACCTGGTGGAAAGCCAAAGCGGACGAGATCTACAAACTCATTCCGGACTTCGGCGGCTTTCTGGTGAAGGCAAATTCTGAAGGTCAGCCGGGCCCGAAGGACTACGGGCGCAATCATGCCGAAGGCGCCAATGTGATGGCGGACGCGCTGGCGCCTCATGGCGGCACGGTGATCTGGCGGGCGTTTATCTACGACGAGGATGTGGATGCAGATCGGGCCAAGCGCGCCTATATCGAGTTCACGAAACTCGACGGGAAGTTTCGACCGAACGTTCTCATTCAGGTGAAGAACGGCGCCATCGATTTCATGCCGCGAGAACCGTTTCATCCGCTGTTCGGTGCCATGAAACAAACATCCGTCATGGCCGAAGTCCAGGCGACACAGGAGTATCTCGGTCAGGCGAAACACCTCGTGTATCTCGGAACCATGTGGAAGGAGTTTCTCGACGCCGACACCTATGCCAAGGGGAAAGGTTCGACGGTAGGGAAGGTGCTGGACGGTTCGATTTATCCGTATCGCGTGACCGGCATCGCCGCGGTGACGAATCCCGGCCTCAACGCCAACTGGTGCGGACATCACTTCTCCCAGTCGAACTGGTACGCCGCCGGACGTCTGGCATGGAATCACGAACTCGGCGCCGCGCAGATTGCGGAGGAGTGGACGCGGATGACGTTCACCAACGAAGCGCGAACCGTGCAGACCATTCGGGATCTGATGATGGCATCGCGCGAGGCGTACGTGAACTACACGATGCCGCTGGGACTTCATCATCTGATCGGCGGCGATCACTATGCGCCGATGCCGCAGAACGCGCGAGCTCAACGAACCGACTGGACGGCGGTTTACTATCATCAGGCATCGGCGGAGGGGATTGGGTTCGATCGGACAATGCGCGGAGACAAGGCAGTGGAGCAGTACTTCCCGCCGGTTCGGGATATGTTCGATAGTTTGGCGACCTGTCCGGAGCAGTTTCTGCTGTGGTTTCACCGATGCCGGTGGGATTACAAGGTGAAGTCGGGCAAGACGCTGTGGGAGGCGCTGAAGGAGAAGTATCACGACGGTGCGAAGCAGGCGATGGGGTTTCAGACGACCTGGGCGTCGCTGGCGAGCCAGATTGATCCGCAGCGGCATAAGGAGGTTGCGGACCGGTTGGTGATTCAGGTGCGAGACTCGGCAGCGTGGCGCGATCAGATCCTGCAGTACTTCCAGGGCTTCAGCAAATTGCCGCTGTGAGGTGAGAGCCGGGGAACCGGCAGAGACAAGCGGGAGAGAAACAGAGCCCCGAGACGAAGTGATAGGGGAATTCCCCTCCTGAGTCAGGAGGGGTGGGACATCAACGAATGGCGCGGCGGCGGTGGTTCCAAAGCGCTAACCTTCAAGATGGTCCCAATGGGAACCACCCCTCGCGAGATCTTCGATCTCGCTGCCCTCCTGACTCAGGAGGGCAATCTCGCGGACCAAAATTGTTCCTCTGGAGTTAATTGGGAGTATTTATGAAACGGTTCGCATTGATTCTTCTTCTGTCCGTCTGTGTGACTTCTTCAATCGCTCTCACCCAGGTCCAACCGACGCCTCTTTATAAGGACGCTCGCGCTCCCATCGACATGCGTGTCGACGATCTGATCTCCCGGATGACGCTTGAAGAGAAGATCTCCCAGCTCACCAGCGACTCCGTTGCGATCGACCATCTCGGCGTCCCGGCCTACAACTGGTGGAATGAAGCGCTTCACGGTGTCGGTCGCGCCGGCCGTGCGACGGTTTTCCCGCAGGCCATCGGCATTGCCGCGACGTGGGACACGAATCTCATGTCGCAGGTCGCCACGACGATTTCGGATGAAGCGCGCGCCAAGTACAACGACGATACGCGGCGCGGAAAGAGAAACATCTATCAGGGGCTGACCTTCTGGACACCCAACATGAATCTGTTCCGCGATCCGCGCTGGGGCCGCGGCATGGAAACCTACGGTGAGGATCCGTATCTCACCGGACGCCTGGCCGTCTCCTTCATCAAGGGAATGCAGGGCGACGATCCGACGTACTTCAAGACGGTTGCCACCGCGAAACACTTTGCGGTGCACAGCGGTCCCGAGCCGTCGCGCCATACGTTCAACGCTTTGGTCAGCGAACAGGATTTGCGTGCGACATACCTGCCGCACTTCGAAGCCGCAATCAAGGAAGGCGGCGCGTATTCGGTGATGTGCGCGTACAACAGCGTCGCAGGGCAGCCCGCTTGCGCGAATACGCGCCTCCTCGCAGACATTCTCCGCAAGGAATGGAACTTTAAAGGCTACGTCGTGTCGGACTGCGGCGCGATCGGCGACATCTATCTGAACCACAAATTTGTCACGACCGCCGAGCAGGGCGTGACGAAGGCGATTCAGGCGGGAACGGATCTGAACTGTGGGGTGGAATATGCGAACGTTCTGGCGGCGGCGAAGGCAGGATTGCTTAAGGAAGCGGAAATCAATGTGTCGCTGCATCGGCTGCTGCTGGCCCGATTTAAGCTCGGTATGTTCGATCCGCCGGCCATGGTGAAGTATTCCAGGATTCCGTTGAGCGTGAATGACAGCAGGGCACATCGGGATCTCGCTGTCGAGACGGCGCGAAAATCCATCGTGCTGCTGAAGAATCAGAACAGCGTTCTTCCTCTGAGTAAGAAACTGGGGACCGTTGCCGTGATTGGGCCGAACGCCGACGATGCGAAGACCATGCTCGGGAACTACAACGGCATCCCCTCGGCGCCGGTCACGCCATTGTCGGGCATCCGGAGCAAGTTGCCCAACGCGAAGGTGGTGTACGCACGCGGCAGCGAAGTCGCATTGAATATGCCGAACTTCGAGGCGATCCCCGCGTCGGCGTTTCCGGAAGGCCTGATGGGCGAATACTTCAACTCCGCGAACTTCGATGGCGTCGCGCATCGCCCGGCGGAATTGACCTATCCCAGTTCGGGAAAGATGGCGGGAAAAATTCCGGACAATCCAAAACCGGCGTTCACACGCGTCGATCCGAAGATCGATTTCTACTGGTGGGACGGTGCCCCCAATGCGTCGCTGAACGACGATGATTTCGGGGTGCGATGGAATGGATACCTGCAGGCGCCGGTCAGCGGAACCTACCAGCTGGGTGGCATCGGTTTGAACGCCTACGAGCTGTATCTGGACGGCAAGCAGATCGTCAAGACCAGCAGCATCCATGGTTTCAATTACCAGTACGCCGCGGTCACGCTCGAAGCCGGAAAGCGGTATGCGATCCGCCTCGACTACCATGAGTTTGCCGGAGACGCGGGAATACAACTCGTGTGGTCCCGCCCTCCGCTGAACGACGGCAGCGCGGAACGCGACGCACTGGCTGCAGCTCGTTCTGCCGATGCCGTGGTCATGGTGCTTGGGCTCACGCCGCGGTTGGAAGGCGAAGAGATGAAGGTCCCCGTTGAAGGTTTCGAAGGCGGGGATCGTGTGATGCTCGGAATTCCGCAGGTGCAGGAAGACCTGATGAAGAAAGTCGTGGCCCTCGGGAAGCCGACGGTGCTTGTGCTCCTGAACGGCAGTGCGGTCGCTGTCAATTGGGCGAAAGACAATGTGCCGGCCATTGTCGATGCATGGTATCCGGGGCAGGCTGGAGGAACCGCGATCGCAGACGTGTTGTTCGGCGATTACAATCCGGCAGGACGACTGCCGGTGACCTTCTACAAATCCGCGGATCAGATTCCGCCGTTCACCGACTACGCAATGAAAGGGAAGACCTATCGGTTTTTCACCGGCGAACCGCTGTATGCGTTTGGGTACGGATTAAGCTACACGACATTTGGCTACGGCAATCTCGTGCTGCCGAAACAGATCAATGTCGGAGATTCCGTGAAGGTTTCCGTCGATGTAACCAACACCGGAACGCGCGACGGCGAAGAAGTCGTCCAGCTATATGTCAAGGGCCGCGCGACAGCGGGCGAACCGATCCGGTCCCTGGAGGGATTTCAGCGGATCGCTCTGAAAGCGAATCAAAAAAAGACCGTGGAGTTCACGCTCAAACCGGAACAGGTGTCTCATGTTGTCGCGGATGGCCGCCGCCTTATCGATCCCGGCTCGATGGAGATATCGGTAGGCGGTCAACAGCCCATCGTCGGCGCCACGAATGTCCTGACGGGATCGTTTCAGATTTCCGGCGCTCCAAAACAACTCCCGAACTAACCGGAATTGGGGTCAGACCCCTCGTTCCCCTATTTCACGAAATAGGGGAACGAGGGGTCTGACCCCAATTCCGGAGGGCGGGGTAGAGGGATTGGTAGATGCGATGGCCGGCGGCGTAGACTTCGCGCTCGGACGACCGGGGATCGACGAAACCCACTTCACGCACGGCGGTCTTGCAGACTTCATTGACCGATGAATACTCACCAGTGCCCACCAGTGCGAGCAGGGCGGCGCCGTAGGCCGAGCCTTCTTCACTTTCCAGCACGGCAACCCTTTTGTTGAAAACGTCCGCCAGCATTTGACGCCAGAACGCGCTGCGTGCGCCACCGCCGGAGACCCGCACGGAGTTCACTCGAACGCCCATCTTCTCGATGATCTCGAGCCCATCCATCTGGCTGTACGAAACGCCTTCCAGAAGCGATCGGATCAGGTCCGCGCGCCTGTGTTTCGCCGTCAACCCGATCCATCCGCCGCGGGCCGATGCATCCAGATGCGGCGTCCGTTCGCCCATGAGGTACGGCAGCCAGTAGAGTCCCTGCGATCCGGCGGGCGCTGTTGCGGCATCGGCGGTCAGATTGTCGTAATCCACACCGGGCGCGAAATTGTTGCGGAACCATTGCAGACTGAGTCCCGCGCCCTGCGTCACTCCCATCACATGCCACGCGCCCGGCACCGCGTGGCAGAACGTGTGCACGCGGCCGGCCGGATCGTACACCGGCGTGGGCGTATGCGCGAACACCACGCCGGAAGTTCCGATCGTGCAGGACAGGATGCCTTGTTCCACAATGCCGTTGCCCACCGCACTTGCCGCCTGATCTCCGGCTCCGGCGACGACCGGAGTGCCTTCAACCAATCCTGTTGCCAACGCGGCTGAATTCGACACTCTTCCACTAATCTCCGCGGATTCCATGACTCTCGGCAAAATGCCGCGATCGATCCCTAGCTTGCCGGCCAGCTCCATCGACCAGCTTCGGCGCACCACGTCGAACAGCGCGGTGCCCGAAGCGTCTGAAACATCGGAGATCTGTTCGCCGGTGAGCTGAAACCGCAGGTAATCTTTCGGAAGCAGAATTTTTCCGACACGGGCGAAGTGTTCCGGCTCGTTATCTCGAATCCATAACAGTTTTGGCAACGTGAATCCGGTAAGCACGGGGTTCGCAATGCAGGAAACGACATTGTCCCGTCCAACGAGTTGGTTAATGGCGTCGACCTGCTGCTGGCTGCGCTGGTCGCACCATATCAGCGCGGGCCGGATGATGTGGTTCGATGGGTCGAGCAGAACGAGACCGTGCATTTGTCCGGAAAGCCCGATGCCGCGAATATCCTTGCCGGCTGCACCGGCCGCTTCGAGAACCCCGCGGATCGCCAGTTGCGCCGCGTCCCACCAGTTCTCCGGGCGTTGTTCGGCCCAGAGCGGACGCTCCATTCGCATGTCTTCGTGTGGGGAAGTGAACGAGTGGCGAACCTTTCCACGCCCGTCCACGAGCAGAGCGCGGGTGCCACCAGTTCCAACGTCAATGCCAAGCCAGTACATCGATTCGGATGCTAAGCGAAAATCTTTCTGCCGCGGTGGAGTCCGAGCAGCAGTTGCACGAGGCGATGCGCGATCAACTCATGAAGCGTCAGCAGTTCCTTATTGGCTTCTGCGATCGCATGCCCGTCGGTTCCGGCCGAAACGCCGGACCCCGCTTTCAGTGCGGCCGTGGCTTCATTGATAATCGGGTCTGTCAGCGCATCGCCGGCAATTTCCCATAGGGTAATGAATCGATCCACGGCCGAAGGAAAACTCACCGAGAACACCCCGTGATTGCTCGTCGTTCGCGGTGCCTTGAAGTCCAGATTGAACGGCCCGTTGAACCCGTTCGATCGCAGCAGCATCAGCACGTTCAGCCAGTCCAGGGGATTCACCAGACCCATACCAATGTCGACATCGTGCTTCAGCCGGTACCCATCGTTGATATCGAGGTGCCACAGTTTGCCCGCCAGCAGCGCCCGTGCCAACGCGGCGCGTGGCGCTCCGCCCCACATCAGTTCGTGAAGGTATTCGGGATTGAGCCCCACCATTTCCGGATGGGTCAGCACTCCCGATGAAATGAAGCCCAGCATGGCATCGCTCGTCGGCAGCAGGATCTCCGCCTGGGGCTCGAAGGGTTTTGCCTCCAGGCAATGTTTCAAAGTGGGCCGCCCCTTCTTTTTTGCCACCTCGATGTCGCGCTCGCACGCCGCGTTGAGGGCACCGGCATACCAGCGCAACTGCTGCATTTCGTCGATTGCACCCTGGACGAAGTATCCCAGCGAACCCGGCCAGTACACGGCGTATTGCGCGCCGAGTTCGTGTCCGATATCGACGGTGTTTCTCACGCGGAACGCCGAATACTCGCGCACTTCGGGCGATTCCGGCGCAGGCCCAGCCGCAAAGACTTCGTGAAAGAACGTCTCGGTGGTGACCATGGAACACTTCACGCCGTGATCGTTCAGAGACTTCTGAATACGCGCAATGATTTCGCTCTGACCATCCTTGCCAAGCTGGGCGCTGGGTATCACGTCGCTGTCGTGAGTACACCAGTATCCGATTCCGATCTTTCCGAATTCGCGGATGACATCTTCAAACGTGACCGGCGTCCTCGTGGGTGCGTAGAATAACGCCTGGCCTTGATAGGCTGCGGCCCACTGCGGTCCGGTGATGAAATGTTTTCTGCGGGTTTCCGGGCTATAGGCCCCGCCGCATTGTTCGGTGAGGCGATCCACGAGTGCTTGTTGCTTGTTTGGTGGTACAGGTTGCATGTTCAACAAAATAGTTCAGGCGTCCATCATCGACAAGCGATAATTGGCCGCGTTCACAGAGCGGAGATGGAATGTCGATTTTAAAATTGAAAGTTCTGAGCCGGATCATCGATTCCGGACTTGTTGCCGTGATTCGGGCGGAGAGCACTGAGCAGGCGTCGAGTATTGCCGAAGCGTGTGCGAATGGGGGAGTGGCCGCACTGGAGATCACTTTCACCGTTCCGGGAACCACTCACGTGATCTCGGAGCTTGCAAAACAGTACAGCGCGGATCAGATCCTGATTGGCGCCGGCACCGTGCTCGATTCCGAGACGGCGCGCATCGCGATCCTTTCGGGAGCGCAGTTCGTGGTGAGCCCGGCGTTGAATGCGGATGCTGCGCGCCTCTGCAATCGATATCAGATTCCGTATATGCCGGGCGCTGCCACGACCCGGGAAGTCATCGAAGCGATGGAATGCGGTGCCGACATCATCAAGGTTTTCCCTGGCGACACGCTGGGGCCGTCATTTGTGAAAGCGATTCGTGGACCGCTGCCTCAGGCCTCGCTGATGCCCACCGGCGGCGTCGATATCGGCAACGTTACCGAATGGATCCGCGCCGGATGTGTCGCGGTGGGTGTCGGCGGTAATCTGACGGCGAGCGCGAAGACCGGAGACTTCAAAACGATTACCAGGCTTGCGAAACAATTCATCGAGGAAATCCGCAAGGCTCGATCCTGACGACAATCATGAACAAGAAAATTGTCACATTCGGTGAGATCATGCTGCGCCTTGCGGCGCCTGGCGCCGAGCGCTTCCTGCAGAGTTCACGCTTCGAAGCCACATTCGGAGGAGGGGAAGCGAACGTGGCCATCGCGCTTGCGTCGTTCGGCATGACGGCGGTTTACGTCACGGCGTTGCCGGAGAAGAATCCCATTGCCGATGCGGCCATCGGCCAGCTTCGTGGATTGGGCGTCGATACAACGCATGTCATCCGAGGCAAGGGTCGCATGGGTATTTACTATCTTGAAGCTGGCGCGAATCAACGGCCGTCGCGTGTGGTCTACGATCGCGAGGCCAGCGCCATTGCTCTGGCCAAACCCGGGGATATCGACTGGCATGCCGCGTTTGCGGCCGCCGGATGGTTTCATATCACGGGCATCACGCCGGCAATCAGCGCCACGGCAGCAGAGCTTGCGCTGGAGGGAATGCGCGCCGCGCGGAAGCAGGGTCTGGCGGTTTCATGCGATCTGAACTATCGGAAGAACCTGTGGAAGTGGGGGAAGAGTGCGATAGGAGTCATGACGGAATTCGCGAAGCTCTCGGATGTCATCATCGCAAACGAAGAGGATGTGCAGATGGCGCTCGGAATGGGCGTGTCCGAAGGTGTCAATTCCGGTGAGCTGGATCGCAGGCAGTACGAAAAGCTGACAGGGGAAGTGCTGGCGGCGTACGCCAACCTGAGGTCGGTCGCCATCACTCTGCGGGAATCGAAAAGCGCTTCGCATAACGGCTGGTCGGCATGCATGAACGATCGCAAGCAGTTCATGGTGAGTCGGCATTATGAGATCACGAATATCGTGGATCGGATCGGCGCAGGAGACTCGTTTGCTGCGGGGTTGATTTACGGGATCTTGGTGCTGCCAACCCCACATGACGCGCTCGAATTTGCAGTGGCTGCCAGTTGCCTGAAGCATTCGATACCGGGGGATTTCTCTCGTTCCAGTGTCGAGGAAGTGAACGCGCTGCTCAAAGGCGACGGGTCGGGACGCGTCCAACGCTGACGCTGCGAACACCATCGACGCGAATCCGTACGCTTGATGGCTTAGGAACCACCCCTCGCGGGATCCGCTTCGCGATCCCGCTGCCCTGACTCAAGACGGCAATCATGCGTTCCACTGGTATTATCTACGCGTGAACAGCATTACGATCGTTGGTTATGTCGCCGGAATTCTCACCACCATCGCCTATCTGGCTCAGGTTCTGAGAACGCTGAAGCATCGCAGCACGAAGGATATCAGCCTCGGAATGTACCTGCTGCTTTGTTCGGGAATCGGGTTATGGCTGGTATACGGAATCCTGATTCACTCCTGGCCTGTCATCATTGCAAACGCCGTCACTCTGGCCTTATCCGGTTCGGTTCTTTTGTTGAAAATCCGATTCGGCTGAAGGCTACATGGAAGCTTTCGCATTGAAGCCAGTTTGGGACGCCAGAGTCGCACTGTCCCAGTGTTGCCAGACCTCGCAGATCTGTCCGTTTTTCACATGACAGATGCTGATTCCCCGAATTTCAAATTTGCTTGGAACAGTTCCTTCGACCTTCCAGCGCACGGCCACGCGATCGCCCTCTGAAAAGACGTCTTCAACGGAATACACATGATCGGGGAATTGACGGTTCAGCTGGCGCAGCAGCTCCTTGATTCCCTCCGGTCCTTTGGTTGATTTTGGAAACGCGGGATCGCGAGAGACAAATTCCGGAGAATAGAACTCGTCGGCAAGTTCCAGTCTCCTTCCATTCATCAGGTCATAGTAGACGCGGCGTATCAGGGTTTTGTTCGCGTCGGACATAGGATTTCTCCATCTCCTTCGGGATCCGTTTCTCATGGAGAGAACTGTGTAGTAATCTGGGATCCGGTCGGTTTTTACCAGTGTAATGAAATCCTGAAGTGATGCCAGCGTTGTTCCGCCGCCAGATAACTTCAGTTCAATTCCTGCCCGTCGGAGAGCGCCATCAAAGTGGTATATCCCGGACTGTAATCGTGCACACGAAATGAAGTGACACCCTCGGAAACGAACGCATTGCAGATGTCCCAAATCCCGTCCAGGTCGACCGCCTTCAGGGGAATCCGGTGCCCCTCGACCAGCAGTTTTCGGATCGCTTCCAGGTTCTCATTGTAATAATCCCGATCGGGTTTCGCAGCATCATGCGCGGCGAAAATTTCCTTCACCGGTGTGCTCGCATCCATCCCTGCGGGCCGCCTGCGAGAGAACAAATGTGAGACAAAGTCCAGACGGTTTTTCGACATTTCGAACACCGCTTTTTACATCGGATGATCGAGCATATTGTTGCGGCGAATAGCGTGGATCAAACCCATCTACGATCGCATTGCGGAGAGGCCGGTAAAGTTCCGCTCCGGGGTTACTCCGATATAGACGCCGACCAGCGGCGCCGACTTTTTCAAGGTGGGACACGTCCCGGCAGGACACCTCATTGGAGGTGATGATCTCCATTTTCAAGGCGCCGTCCGGCTCGGAAAATTCGCGGATCATTTTCCAGAAATCACGGTAGGTGAGCTGCGCCGGCAGGGCGTCCACCGCGCGATTTCTGGATGCCAAAATCAGGCAAAGCTGGATCACAAAATCAGGCAAAATCTGAAGCCAAAATGGGGAGAAAGCGGGCTCTCATTGGGGTGATTTACCACACGAAAGCGTGACGGGTATTTGACGGAAGGGAGCCGGCTACCAATTTGTCTTACAATTTTTTCTTATTTCTTCCGTTGACAAAATTAGGCCGATAGCGATACAAGACTCACCTTCTTCGACAATTGAATCGTTCGGTAGAAAAGTTTGTGGGCAACGGAGTGGACCCAATTAGTGGATAGCGCCAAACAGAAACGGACACAGCGCAGCGCAAGTCAGAATCCGCGCGCTCGCTCCGGCTTCAACGTTGAGGCTCTCGAGCCAAGACTGTTGTTGAGCGGCGATCCTTTGGCCACGTTGTCGACCGCCCTCCTTTTGCAAGACGAAGCCGATTCTTCCTCCTTAATCCAGCAAATTGAAACCGCACCGAAGATCGTTATCAGCCTCGACGGCTGGGGCGACACCGCATCCGAAAACGCGCCTCCAACGAACAACAATTCTGAGGATCAACAGTCCGAAAATTCCGTCGCCACAGAGACCGCATTGGCGACAGCGGACGAACCCCAGGTTGCAGAAAAAACCGGCACGATTGCAGCTGCCGATCGTGCAGAAAATCCGATTCTGATTCCCACGAGTGCGGATGTGGAATCGACAAGTTCAGACCAGTTGGTTGAAACGCTGCATGCCGCGAATGCGCCGCCTCAGAATTCTAATCTCCCTGATGGGTCTGACGTTCTCTCCAATTCTGCTTCGATCGACTCTCCGCAAGCCGGAAACCTCGCTCATGACGGTGCCGGTGTGTCATTGTCGAATGCTCTCGATTTGTATTCTTCTGGACCAGCTTCCAACGACGATTCCATCGAAGTTCTCTCCTCCGAAAAACTCGAGCCTGTTATCGCTGAAGCGCTGCGTCTTTGGAAGGCTTCCGGACTCAGCGATGAGTTAAGCCATCGGCTCGATTCGATCACAGTTGAAATGAAGGATCTCGCTGGCGGGTTGCTTGGTGAAACCGATGGTCTGCGGATTAGTCTCGACTCGACCGCCGCCGGTCATGGTTGGTTTGTGGATCAGACCCCGGCAGACAATTCCGAGTTCGTCGCCTTGAGTGGCACCCGACTGACCGCCGCCCCGGGAAGCGAAGCCTATGGTCGGATCGACCTGCTCACGGTTCTCCTGCATGAAATGGGTCATGTGCTCGGCCTTGGCCACGACTCTGGTCTGGATGTCATGCACGAGTCCCTGGGGAACGGAGAGAGGGTTCTGACAGGAAACGACGTCGCACCGGTTTCGGGCGGATCGGTATCCGGGGCTCTGAGCGAAAACACTCTCGGCATCCTGACCACGGAATCGGGCGACGTCAATTCTGTGACCTTCCGCCTCTTCGATAACGACGGAAACGCTGCCGTCGATGTCGAGGTCAGTGGTGCCATGAGCGGCAACGGCATCTACAACGACATCGGAGTTATTGGCGGCGCCGGTGGTGCACTCGGCGCGATCATCGTCGATTTGCCGATCGACACGATGTGGCTGGTTTCGGGGGCAGATTCCGGGTTCGTTGCGATTGACGGATTTTCCGCTGTTTCATTCAGCGGGATCGCAAATCTGACCGGTGGAGCCAATAACAAGGACACATTTATTTTTGACGCTGAAGGCACATTGAGCGGTCTCGTCGATGGAGGCCCCGGTGGATTCGACGTCATGGCTCTCAGCGGCGACACTGTTGTGAACACCGTGACGTTCTCGAGTACAGGTATTGGAAGCGGCACCGTACAGCGTGACGCCGATGTGATCACCTATGCCGGCCTGGAACCGATCATCGACAGCACGGGCGGGGCGAAGATTTTTGCGAATACTTCCGTCGACCCCGACGGTATCACGGTGGCAGATATCGGCACTGGAAACGATAACCGCTTCATTGTTCAGAATGACGCTGTCGGGCATGAGAGTGTGACATTCACCAATGCCAGCGGGATCACTTCGTTGACGATTAATGCCAATGATGGAAACGACACGATCACACTCAATGCCCTGGACGCGATGTTCACGGGTGACGTGATCGTGAACGCGGGCGGTGGCGCAGACAAAGTCTTTGTGAACGCGATGACTGGCACCGGCGATTACACCGTTAGCGGGGATGCGGGCAACGACGAGTTCCATTCCAAAGTCATTCCGTTCGCGGCGTTGACAAGCCTGACCTTCAATGGCGGGGCGGATACGGACACGCTTCTCTACTCTGGAGATTCTGATTTCGTCCTCAACGCGAACAGCTTCGGCGAGACACTGACGCATCCCTTGTTTGAGATCAACTTTAGTTCCGTGGAAAAGGCCATTGTCATCGGCCGGAGCCTGAACGCCACGGGCTATCCTGGTTCCGCGGTGCTTGTCGATGTCAGCGCAGTGCCGACCTGGCAGGAGCAGGGCCCGACGGCGATTCTGTCGTCCGACCCGAGTAAACAGATTCCGCCGTTCCCGCAGGCCGGGGCTGTCGACGCGATCGCGGTTCACCCATTCGACAGCCAGATAATTTTCGCAGGGACTGTAAATGGCGGTGTGTTCCGTTCTGTCGACGGCGGTTCATCGTGGACACCCTTAACGGATGATTTCCCGTCGCTGTCCATCGGTGCCCTTGCAATTAATTCGCATGACGCCGACGGCAATGCCGTAACCGATAACTACATGGGATCGGGTCTGCCAACACCGTGGCAGAAGCTGGTGGTCTACGCGGGCACCGGTCAGTTCAGTAACAACGGAGATGGCGGCTTCTCGATTGGATTGCTGAAGTCCACGACGGGTGGCGCGACATGGATTCTACTAACTTCCCCCGAAATGGCGGGTCTTGCCATTACTTCGATTCAGGCGAAGCGAGTGGGTACGGATGACGTCGTCCTCGTCGGTACAGCCGCTGCTTCAAAGTTTGAAGAGGTCGCCAGTCAAACCGACAGCCAGCAGTTGACGTTTGCGGTTGCGAACACGATCACGCGCACGACAGGCAGCTGGGTAACGGATGGATTCAAGGTCGACGAGTTCATCCGCGTATCCGGTACGCATTTGAATGACGGCGTTTTTTCCATCAGCGCAATCAGTCCGCTCGTATTGACGCTGGCGCCGCAATATGTACTCGCTAACGAAGTCGTTCCCACCGACGGTGTGATTACGAACGCGGGGAACTCGCGGGTACTGACCAAGAAGGGCGGAATCTTCCGAAGTACCAACGGCGGAGCGAGTTTTACGAAAAATGAACTCGTAGCGCCGGGTCTGGGCGTAATTCCGTTCGAGGATGCGATTCCAGCGGGTTCGGTGACGGACATCGTGCAGGACCCGTTCATTGGAGCCGATCGTTACTATGCGGCGGTGACCGGTGGCGGAGTTTATGTATCCAATAACTCAGGTCAGACTTGGAGCCAGGTCAACATTGGGCTCACCCTCGCGAACGACACTTTCGACAACAACGGCGACCATCTTCTGGATGACGCAGGGGAGACCGCTGCGGGCGTCCTTCGAATCCGGCTTGCCGTTCGGCAGGACAAAACTTCGGCAACCAATCCTGTATATGCCTCGCTGATCGGTGAAGGCGGCTGGCTGATGGGAGTATTTCAGTCGACCAATCAGGGCGCGAGTTGGACACAAGTCTCCCAGGCCGCACCGTCACCAAGCGCGTCGATGATCCGGCCTTCTACGGATACCGAAATGCAGCTGTTCGCTGCGACCAATACGATTGTTCGGACGAACGGGAGCTGGATTCGAGATGGCTTCCTGATGAACCAGCTGGTCACGATTTCCGGTGCAACAGTCGCTGCAAACAACAACACGTTCACAATCACGGGCATCACGCCTTCGACACTCACCGTGAATGGTCCGCTGGCCAATGATCCGTTAGGCACGAACTTCTTCATCATCGGTGATCCGCCGCTGACATTTAACGATCTGGTCAACGACACCATCACTCGCGGTGGTATCGGATCATTTCTGACCGACGGGTTCATGCCAGGACAGACGATTGGAAACCTGCCCATCATCGGAGTGACTGCAAACACCCTGACGCTGGGTGCAAACCTTCCAGCGGCTCTACTAGGCACAACGTCCAACGGTGGTGTCCCAGTGAACGCTTCGGCAACCTTTACGGCCAACACCACACCCCAGGTTAATAACGGAAAACAGGGCGAGAAGAATTCGGCGCTTCTCGCGGATGCCGCCGGTAACCTTTATGTCGTTGGCGATCAGCCGCCACACATCTATCGGTGGGATGCTGCCGGGCTGACGTGGTCGTCCTCGGTATTTGAAAACGCCAACGACACCCGCCCGCATGCGGATGGCCGCACGCTGGTCATGGATGCGCGGGGTAATCTTCTGAGCGGTGACGATGGCGGTGTGTATCGCCTGGTCAATCGCAACGTCACGCCGCTGGCGGTCAGAGCCGGTGATCCGACCGTGGAGTCGATCAAGTTCATCAAGAATGCGGGCGCCGATACGATGGAACGCCGCGCGAACGTCGGTGGCGGGTTCGGTCCGGGAAGCTGGATAGCCGACGGGTTCCGGCCTGGAATGTTGATCCGGGTCCGCAACTCGTCGAACAACGATGGCACCTACACGATCGATTCCGTCACGGCTACCACGCTGACGCTGATCGCAACCGACAACCTGACGAACGAATTTATCATCCACAGCAATCTTCGAATCACGGCTGAACCGGCTGTGACCGCAGATCCAGGGACAACCTACAGCCTGGGCGGTCCGACATTGACCTTCGCCGACGCCAATCCGGATACGATTACCAGAAGTGGCGTGCGAACCTGGGCGATGGACGGATTCGCTGTGAACCAGACGATTACCGTGACGGGCAGCGCACTGAACAACGGTGTCTACACGATTCAGTCCATCTCGGTTGATGGTTTGACCGTGACCGTTTCGGCACGAGATGCGCTGCAGGTGGAGGCCGGACGCTTTTTCGTCGCTGCCCGTCGGTTGTGGCAGAGTCTCAATACCGGACTGAATGCCACGGAGGTGTTGTCCGCTTCGTACGATCCGTTGAACAACGTGATCTTCATTGGATCTCAGGATAACGGCGTTGAAGAACAGCCTCGCCCAATGGATGGCATCGACAATAACGGAAATGGCACGATCGACGAAGCTGCCGAGAGGCTGATTTACCGAGAGGTCGTCGTCGCATTTGGACCCGGTGACGGTAATGCGAACGCTGCGGTATCGATCGACAGCGACCATAACGGTTCGCTGGACCAGACCCTTCGCATCACGATGTCCAACGACATTGAGACGCTCGGCAGCCGCCTGTTCAATGCAAATGGCCAGATGATCCCTGGCACCGATAATCTCATTCTTTTGCGGGGCGCCACGACCGACACGTTCACCTTTACCGTGCCGTCGATTGCGAATGACCGTTTGAGAATTCCCGGGCACGGCCTGAATACCGGGGATGGCCCGTTCTGGGTCGACGCCAGGCCCGGGCCTGGCCCTGCCGGTGATCCTGTATTGCCCGGTGGCCTGCGTGCGTTTAGCAAATACTGGGTCATCAGGATCAATAACAATGAGATTCAGCTTGCGACGTCGGCTGCGAACGCGAATGCCGGTGTGCCAGTGCATGTGGATCTCACCAGCTTCGGTGCAGGAACACGAATTCTAACGAGACGTTTCACCGGCCTGACGACCGCCGATGCGGAGAACTTCGCGTCGGGATTCCAGGAAATCAAGTTCGTCGTCAACGAAGTCGACTCCACTCGGATGGCAATCGGACTGACAAACGTTTATGTCAGTACGAACATCGGCACCGTTGCCGTGCCGGCGTACGACCGCCTCGACACCGTCGGGATCGTCGGAGCCATGCAAATAAATCAGGCTGGGAATATCACCGCCCTGGTTTATGGGCACGCTCAGAATACGGACCTGATCTTTGCCGCGGCGGGCAATCGGGTCGGTATCGTTGCGCCGAATCTCTATCATGGCAACGTCACCATCGTGCGCGATGCCGCGGGCGATAAGATCACCCGAACAGACGGCGGCAACTGGACAACGGATGGCTTTGCGGCGGGGCAGCAGATCACCCTGATCGGTACGGGTGCGGGCGACGGTGACCACTTCATCGACGCGATTCTTTCAGCGACCGAGTTGAGAATCACGGAAGGTAACGTATTGACCGCCGGCCCAGCCGCCGGAGTCCGGATCAATATGGAGAACACAGAGACTATCAATAATGTGGTGGAGATCACGGGCCTGGTGCTGGATCCCGATAACTGGCAGACCGCTTATGCGACCACCGGAACCGGAGTGTACAAACGAACCGGTTCAGATCATTGGGAATTGATTTCTCAGAAGCTCTTCAACTTCAATCTGGACAGCATCGCACTGGTCAAGTCCGGCACCGACATCATTCTTCTTGTTGGAGGAGTGACAGGCGTATCCCGTGCGGTAAACCCGGTGCCAGGAGTCGCGTGGACGGAGTTTGGAGCATCACTGCCGAATACACTCGTCCGCGACATCGACTTCATCCACCGGAATCCTGCGTTGCTGAACCCCAGCGGGCTTCCTCGCAGCGACGTGTTGATGGCCGGGACTCTGGGACGCGGCGTCTGGACAATTAATGACGCTGATGTTTCCCTTGCCGAGAATTCCGTGTTGACGATACAGGGCGGCAGCGGAGACGACACATTTATCGTGAAGCGACGTTCGAGCAATGCGTCTCTGCTCGATGTTTATGTCAATTCTTCCACGACTCCCACCTTCTCGATGCCTCTTTACGCCGTACTGAAAATCGAAATTTTCGGTAACGGCGGCAACGACACCTTAACGATCGACGGTGCCAGCGGCCCCATCATCCTTCCCGATGGATTCCATTTCGATGGTGGCGCCGGAACAAACGAAGTGATCCTTTCGAACGGCAAGGTGGAGGATTTCGACCGCACCGACGTGGCTGGCACGGTCACGTACTCCATCAAAGATTCGGGAAGTGACCAGAAGGAAGTCGTCGTCATCAACAATGCGACCGACACCAACCACCTGGGGACGCCATCCATATTCGAACGGATTGGCTCTGCCATTGTTCGTTTCTTCCGCTGGCTGGCGTTCTGGATGGATGATCCGGCTCCTGCGGGTGGGCCGGGAACGGAACTCGCGTTGATCGGCGGTACGTTGCCAAGGGCGCTCAACGGCGCCTCGGACCAGGGAACATCTCCTGCATCCGATCCAGTCAGTAGTGGAGGAGAAGGCGAAGCCGAACATGAGCCCCTTGCCGATGCGGGCGGGACAAAGCCCACCGGTCTCGAACGCCTGATCGAAGAGGGCGACGGCGGTTTCAGTCTTTCTGAAATTGGTAGTTCGATTGTCACAGCGACGGACCTGACCGCCCGGCTCGATGCGTTGGATTCGATCGCCGGGAATGTCACGTTCGATAACACGACCGACACAGATGGAGACTCACATCCGGACCTCCGGTTTACGATTCAAATCGTCAAGACTCTGCATGGCAGTTCGGACTTCAGTTTCCTGACGTCTCTGTTTGGCGGTGAGATTAATCTCGGCGGCGCCATCAGCGTCAGTGCAGATATCGTTCTCAATCTTCAGCTAGGCTACGAAACGACCAGAGGTATCTACCTGACGACCGGCTCCGGACAGGGTGTGACGATTCAGAACCTGTCGCTTGAAACCGATATTCACGCAGGCGGACAGTTCGGTTTCGTTGGGATCAATGTCGTCGACCCGACCGTCACGGTGGATCCGTCGCTGGCCATCACATTTGCATTGAAGGATCCAAATGCAAATGACAACGCAATCCGTCTGGATGAACTTCTGAACAGCATCCTCAACCCGTCACATGTCGGCGATCTTGCCACGTTTGACATTACAGGAGAAGGTGGCCCGACTCCGGATCTGGTGTTCCACGGCGGAGTCGAAGTGCAGGCGCTGGTGGGAGATCTTGGAGAACCATTTAGCCTCGGCGATGCGTCCTTCACGGCGACCTGGGCCGACATCACCAAGGTCAAGGAAGTCAACGTTGAGTTCAGCGTCGGTGCAGGCTCTGCGCTGAAGCAATTCCTGGAGCTGAGCGCAAATAAGGTTCTCGATGAGCTCAGGTCTCTGAAGGACAGCCTGAGCGCGGTGAGTGCAGTTACTCCCTTCGTTGCGGACACGTTCGATCATGTGATCGCAATCGTGGATAGTTTCAACACGCGCTTTATCCAGCCACTGACAGGCGCCACAACGGGCAGCGCGAACTTCGGAACGATCCAGGAAATGGTGGATCAGATTTCTCGCAGCACCAATGACGAACTCGGCGGTCTGGGTCTTTCGTTCGATATCGCCACGCGTGAATTGACTTTCGCTTTCGATTTCAACGCCACGTTTGCTGGCAGCAAGGCCTTCGATTTCGGTTCGGCCCTCGGACTCACCTTTTCCGGCGACATGGTCGCTTCCGCCTATCTGAAGGGTACACTTGGCCTGGATCTGGGTCATCTGGTCAGTGGTGACTTCGGTGACGCGATCTTCCTGAGAGGAACTTCCGTGGGCGGGAAGGTCGATCTCACGGCCACGAATATCAATGCCGCCGGCACCTTTGGGCCATTCGGAGTTACGGTCACCGGCGGTACAGCAAACCTGAGCCTGGCACTGGATATCACGCTGACCGATCCGAATCCCGCGGACGGCCGCCTCACTTTGAGCGAATTGGTTTCGAACCTGGGCACGGTGTTTGGTTCGCCGTCGGTCACGGGATCCGCAGCGTTTTCATTGCCGGCCGTAGTGACGATCGACATCCCAGGTGTTTTTCTCGAGGGTGATGGTACGGTCCATGTCGACGCTTCGAACCTGCTGTCACCGGTTATTTCTCT
>Ga0209488_10000179_pt1 | contig 49239 bp, 40 predicted proteins | sample Rivendell_Oct201_8_FD_188349 | JGI IMG/M metagenome (GOLD analysis project Ga0209488, IMG submission 188349) | Vadose zone soil microbial communities from the Eel River Critical Zone Observatory, Northern California, USA -... | ecosystem: Environmental > Terrestrial > Soil > Vadose zone >...
CGTGGCCGCAGCCGCCGAGGTCGATCGAGTTGTGGTGGATGTCCCAGCCGCCGCCGTTGCTGATGTAGACGCCGTAGCCGCTCGAGCCGGACGGAAAGGTCATCTGGTTGTGGTGGACCTTCCAGCCGGCTTCGTTGAAGTTGTTGTCGGAGAAGATCAGTGCCCGACTGGGGTAGCCGCCCGGGGCGATGTGGTTCGGGCCGATCGTGCAGTGCTCGATCTCGACGCCTTCGGTGAACTGCGTGCCGGAGACCGCAAAGCCCGGCCCGTCGACCAGGTCGAGGCCGTCGAACACGAGGCCGATGTTGTGCGCGAACCGTACGGCGAGCAGCGCGAAGGTGTCGCCGCCATTGCCGTGCAGCAACACCGTGCCCTGACCGATCAGGGATTGGAACGTGATCGTGTTGCTGGCCGATGAGCCGCTGATCGGCGGCACCAGCACCGACTCGGTGTAGGTGCCGGGGAACACCATGATCTGCACCGGGCCGCTGACGCCGTTCACGAACAGCGCGCTCACGGCTTCGTTGAAGGTGTGGAAGGTGGTGGCGCCACCGGCGGGGTTGATGAAGTAGGTGCCGGACATCTGTGCGGGGATGGTGCCGGCGCACAGGGCCGTGCAGAGGCATGCGAGAGTGCGAGTCATGATCGGATCCTTTCTTGGCTGCGGGACGGAGCTGGCAAAGGCGGAGTCAGAACAGAGGAGTCAGAACTGGAGAGCTCAGCGGCGTTGCTGCGCGGCGCGGAACTCGCGCTCGATGCGCTGCTGGTCGGTGGTGTCGCCGGTGGCGCGCTTCCAGGCGAGTTCGGCGGCGGCGCGCACCGAGACGTCGGGGTCGCTGCGCAGGGCCAGCAGGTCGCCGGCCAACGACTGTGCCTTGGTGCCGAGCTGCAGCGCGGCGGCCACGGCAATGCGGCGCTGCTGCACTTCGGTCGACTGCAGCGCCTGGCGGATCGCCGGGCAGGCGGCTTCGCCGAGCTCGGCCAGCACCATCGTGGCGCGCCCGACCATGTCGGGCTTGCCGGTGCTCGCCGCCGCCAGCACCGCGGCGGCACCTTCGTCCGGCCGCCGGCGCAGCTGGTGGATCGCCGCGGGATCGTCGTTGGCGAGTGCCCTGGCCACCATCTGCGGCAGTTCCGGATCGGCGGTCAGCGGTGCCGGCGCCGCGGCGGCAGGCAGCACCGCCGGCGCAGGTTCGGCGTTCGGCTCGGGCTCGTGCCCGCTGCCCGAGCAGGCAGCGAGCAGGCATGCGACGAGCGTGGTGAGGCGAGGCATGGAGCGGCCGAGTATAGCAACCTATGATCCGCCGCATGGGCCGGCGAACGCGAGTGCACCTGTCAGGCGCATGTATCTTCGCCCTGGGCGCTGCCGCACTCCGCGGGCAGCAGCGCGGTGACGGCAGCTTGGTCGAAGGGGAACTCGGCAAGGCCGTGCAGGCCACCACGGAGAAACTGGCCCCCGAGTTACGCGGCTGCGTGTTGCTGGCCGAGGCCGGCAAGGTGGTGTTCGCCCGAGGCTTCGGCAACTCCGATCTCATGCGTACGCCGGTGACGCCAAAGTCGCTGTTCGACCTCGGCGGGCTGGCGATGCACTTCACCGCCGCCGCAGCGCTGCGGCTGTGTGCGGACGGCAAGCTCGCGCTCACGGATCCGGTCGGCCGCCATCTGCCGGACTGGCCTGCGGACAAGGCGGCGATCACGGTGGCACATCTGCTCGAACACCGATCGGGCCTGCCCGACGCGGCGGCGTGGGTCGAGGGTGAGGCCGGCAGCCTGCGCACCGCGGTGGCGCGCTTCGCCAGGACCAGGTTGGCCACGCCGGTCGGCGAAGTGCACTTCTCGATCCTCGATGCGGGCGTGCTGGCCGCAGTCGTGGAGACGGTGGCCAAGCAGCGCTTCGAGGAGTTCGTGCGGCAGCGGCTGCTGCGGCCCGCAGGTCTGCTCGACAGCGGCTGCCTCGGCGACCGCAAGCTCGACGACAAGCGGGCGCTGCTGCGGCGCGCGGCCAACGGCAGGTTCGAGCCGATGCAGGCGTTCGAGTGGAACTGGGCGCACAAGGGCGTGGTCGGCCTCGCGGCGACGGCACTCGACCTGCACGCGTGGTGTGACGCGCTGACCGCGGGCCAGGCGTTGCCGGCGAAGGAGACCGAACTGCTGCTGCGCCCGGTGTCCGGCGGCGGCGTCTTCACCGTCACCACCATGGATCTCGGCGGCGACCAGCTGCTGCTGCTGCAGGGCGCGACCGTGGGCTTCCAGAGTTGGCTGCTGCTGCAGCCGAAGCTGCGCTGCTGGATCGTGCTGCTCGGTGACGACCGCGCGCCGCTCGCCCAGCTGGGCCCGGCGCTCGCAGGCCTGCTGGTCGCCGACCTGCGCCGCAGTGCCGGCACCGAGGCGGCAACGCCAGCACCGGGCCCTGCCCCGACCGGGCTGCCGGGGCCGGCTGGCGCGTCGGCCGGCGCGTCGGCCGGCACAGGGCCGGCCCGGTTCGTCGGCCGCTTCCAGTTGCCGTACGGCGGCCAGCTCGAAATCACGGCCGGCAACGACGGCCTGCTGCTGGTCGGCGAGGGCTTGCAGGCGAGTGCGCGCGTGCTGTACGGCACCTGGCCCGCCGGTGAACGCGAGGCGGTGCTGCGTCGCTGCGAGGACCGGGGCCTCGTCTGCCTGCAGGCGCTCGGCAGCGGTGGTGCTGCCGGCGTTCTGTTCGCCACCGCCGACGCCGCGGCGCAGGCGACCGCGGTGTTCCAGGGGCTGCTGCAGCAGCACGGCGCCTTCGCCCGGGTGGAGCTGATCGGTACGCAGCAGGGCGCCGGCGAGACCAGCAGTTGGTTCCGCGCCACGTTCGGCAGTGCCGCGGTGGTGCTGCGGGCCACCTGGGGCGACGCGCGGAAGTTTGCGGCGCTGGCCGTGACCGACACGCCACATCCGTTCCGCGTGCCATTGCGCGTGCTGCAGCCGGACGTGGCGGTCGCCAAGGGGGCCGGTGGCCACCTGCTGCTGACCGTCGAGGGCCGCGACCTCGAGCGCGTGCTGGTGTTCGAGGACGCGACGCCCGGGGCCGGTGGCCTGCTCGAAGCTCCTGCCATCCGTTGAGCGCCGCTGCGCGGGCCGCTACAGGCTGCGCAGGAACGCCAGCAGGTTGAGCTTGTCCTCGGCCGTGAGCTCGAGCGGTTGCAGCCGCGGATCGAGGTTCTGGTTGTGGTTGCCGCCGCGGGCGTAGAACTCGACCACGTCCTCGAGCGTGGCCAGGCTGCCATCGTGCATGTACGGCGCCGTCAGCCGGACGCCGCGCAGCGTCGGCGTCTTGAACCGACCGCGGTCTTCGGCAGCGTGGGTGAACGCCATGCGCCCGGGCTCCGGCTCGCCGTTCTGCACGCCGATGCCGGTGTCGTGGAACGACTCGTCGGTGAACAGCGGCGGCGTGTGGCAGCGCCAGCAGCTGCCCTTGCTCTCGAAGATCCACAGGCCGGCGCGCTGTTCGCGGATGATCGCCTCGGTCTGGCCGTGCTGGAAGCGATCGATCGGCGCGTCGGCGCGGGTGATGCCGCGGACGAACGTGGAGAGCGCGGTGCTCAGGTTCTGGTCACTGACGCCGCCTTGGAACGCCTTGCCGAAGGCCTGCTGGTAGCCGGGATCCGTGCGCAGCCGCTGCAGCGCGTCCTCGAGCTTCAGTCCCATCTCGTTCGGATCCTGGATCGGCTGCAGCACGAACTGTTCGAGCGTCGGCGTGCTGCCGTCCCAGCGCTGCGATTTGCCATAGGCGCGGTTGAACAGCGTCGGCGCGTGGCGGACGGCGTGCTTGCCCTGCACGCCGGCCGGCAACGGTTCGGGGCTGGCGAAGCCGTGCTCGGGCTGGTGGCAGTGCCTGCAGCTGACCGTGCGGTCGACACTGAGGATCGGATCGGCGAACAGGCGCTCGCCGAGCGCGAACGCGGCGGCGCTGGCGGGTGCCGGCGGTGGCGGCATCGCCGGCAGGCCGAGCGGCGGCTGCTGCAGGTTCTGGAACGACGGCGGCGGTTCCTGCGCCGGCACGCGCGCGGCGAGCAGCAGGGCGATGACCGGGAGCGTCCGCATCGGCGCCATCCTAAGCGGCCGGCAGCCGGTTGCGCGCGCTGCCGCCGCTGCTGGCGTTCACAGCGCCGCGAACCGCAGCACGGTCGACGACCGGTAGACCGCGCCTTTCTGCAGGATCGTGGTCGGGAACGCCGGCTGGTTGCAGCTGTCGGGAAAGTGCTGCGTCTCGAGGCACAGCGCACTGCGCAGCCGGTAGGCCTTGCCGCCCTTGCCGGTCTGCCCGTGCAGGAAGTTGCCGGAGTAGAACTGCAGGCCGGGCTCGGTGGTGGAGATCGTGACCGTGCGGCCGCTCTGCGGCTCGCGCAGCACCGCGGCCGGATGCAGACCGTCGCCGGCGCGCAGCACCAGGTTGTGGTCGTAGCCGAGCGTCGGCGTAGCGACAAGCTGGTCGATGCGTTCGCCGATGCGCGTCGACCAGCGGAAGTCGAGCGGCGTGCCGGCGACCGGCTTGATCTCGCCGGTCGGGATCAGCGAGTCGTCGACCGGCGTGTACTGGTCGGCGGTCATCTGCAGTTCGTGGTCGAGGATCGAGGCACTGCCTTCACCGCCGAGGTTCCAGTAGGCGTGGTTGGTGAGGTTGACCGGCGTCGGCTGGTCGGTGCTCGCCGCGTAGTCGATGTGCAGCTCGTGCTCGCCCAGCGTGTAGGTGACGGTGATCGTCAGGTTGCCGGGGTAGCCTTCCTCGCCGTCGGCGCTGGTGTAACGGAACGTCACCGCCGGCCCGCCGTCGGCGACCGCGGTGTGCGCCTGCCACATCACCTTGTCGAGGCTCCGGGTCACGCCGCCGTGCAGGTGGTTCGGTCCGTTGTTGACGGCCAGCTGGTAGGTGTAGCCCGCGAGGGTGAACCTGCCCTGCTTGATGCGGTTGCACACGCGGCCGGCGGTGCAGCCGAAGTACTGGTTGCGATCCGACTGGTAGCCGGCGACGTCGTCGAAGCCGAGCAGCACGTCGGCGCGGGCGCCGGCGCGGTCGGGCAGCAGCAGTGCCACCAGCGTGGCGCCGTAGTCGCACAGCCGCGCCTCGAGGTTGCCGTTGCGCAGCACGTAGAGGCTGGCCGGACGGCCGTCCTTGGTGGTGCCGAACGGGAGGCGCGAGATCGGCTCGGAGGCGGCGGACCTTGGCATGGAGTTGCAGGCCGCGAGCAGCAGCGCTATCGGGAGGATCAGGGGTTGGTTCATGGCGACGTGCGGGGAAGGTAGCGTGCGCATGCCGGCAACGGAACTGCGCGTCGTTCGGTCAGGCCGGCTGCAGGCCGGCGATGGCCTCGATGTGGCAGGTGTGCGGGAACATGTCGATCGGCACGACCCGTTCGCAGCGGTAGCCATGCTGCGCGAACGCGGCGAGGTCGCGGCCGAGCGCCTGGCCGTCGCACGACACGTAGGCGATGCGCTGCGGCCGCAGGCGGGCGATGCCGCGGGCGATGTCCGCCCCGCAGCCGTCGCGCGGCGGATCGAGCACCACCTTGGTCGGCGCCGCCAGCTCCTTGCCGAACACCGGCAGATGCCGGTGCACGCTGCCGTGCACGAACTGCACGTTGCTGCGGCCGTTGCGCAGCGCACCCTGGCGGGCGTCGTGCACCGCGGCGAGCCCCTGTTCGACGCCGACCACGTGGTGTACCAGTGCCGCGAGCGGCAGCGCGAACAGGCCGCCGCCGCAGTACAGGTCGGCGATCACGTCGCCGCGCCCAGGCTGCAGCACGCGCAGTACTTCCTGCTGCAGCAGCAGGGCGCCTGCCGGCGAGGTCTGGAAGAACGCGTCCGGCGCGATGCAGAACGTGGTGCCAGCGAGCAGTTCCTCGATGCGGTGCGGGCCGACCAGCACCTGCGTGCGCGGGCCGAGCAGTTGCGCCGCCGGTCCGTCGTTCTGGTTCCACGCGACGGTGGTGGCGCCGCGGTCGTGGATCGCCTTGGCGACCTGCTGCAGTCCGGCGACCCCTTTGCTGGTGGTGACCAGCACGACGTGCGATTGGCCGGTGCCGGCACTCTGCCGCACCAGCACGGTGCGCAGCACGCCACCGGGCCGGTCGCCGAGCCAGGCCCGCGCCCCGAGCTGCCGCAGTTCCTCGACCGCGGCGAACGCGAGGTCGAGGCCGTCGGGATCGCTGGTCGGACACTCGGTGATCGACACGAGATCGAGCGAGCGCGTGCGGTGGAAGCAGCCTTCGAGCCGGCCGCGCAGGTCGGTCAGGTGCAGCACGATCTTGTGCCGGCGCTCCCATGGATCGGCCGGCGCCAGCATGTCCGCGACCTCGGGCGCGCGATCGCCGAGCGCGTAGTCGAGTGCTTTCTGCAGCTTGTCGGCCTTGGTGCGCAGCTGTGCCTGGTAGGCGATGTGCTGGTAGTGGCAGCCACCGCAGTCGAGGAAGTGGCGGCAGCGCGCCTTGGTCCGGTCCGGCGACGGATCGAGCACTTCGAGCAGGCGCGCGCGTCCGAACTTGCGCGCCGCCGAGGTGATTTCGATGCGCACCTGTTCGCCCGGCAGCGCACCCGGGAACAGCACGACGTAGCCCTCGGTCTTCGCCAGCGCGTCGGGCCCGTCGCCGAGAGCCGCCACCTCGACGTCGAGGACATCGCCAACCTGTACGGGAACATCGCTGCGGCGCACGCCGGCGATCTTGCCGGCACGCCCGCCGGCCGCAACGCCACAGCGCTATTCTTCGGCCGGCGCGCCGCCGGTGGCGGCCAGCGACGCGGCGTCGACCTTGGCGGCGTCGAACTTCTTCGCCGCCGCGGTCATCTGCTGCAGCGTCGCATCGAACTCGGCGGCCTTGTCCTTCTGCCAGCGCAGCGGGTTGATGCGCGCCATGACGAAGTTCTTCAGGTACGGACTGTCGAAGCCCTTGGCCTTGAGCCGGGCCACCGCCGCCGCCACCTGTTCGTCGAGTCCCACCAGCAGTGCCGCACGCCGCTCGCGTTCGACGATCGCCTTCGCCAACGGCACTTCGAGGAAACCGTCGATCACCTTCAGCACCGGCCGGTAGACGCCGCCGGCGAAGCGGCCGTTCTGCTCGTAGCAGACGCCGAGCGTCAGCAGCGCCGGCTCCTCGAAGACATTGGCGTGCGCGCTCTCCTTGCCGGTGTCGAAGCCGGCGAGGTCGCGCGCCATGCGGATCACCTCGACCGCCTTCTCGCGCAGGTTGTGCGCCTTCTCGGTGTTGAGGGCGAGGATCCGGTAGGCGATGCGTTCCTCGGGCACCAGCAGCGCGGTGATCGACTGCGCGCCGAGCGCCTTCATCGCGTGCAGCCGGTGGTTGCCGTTCGGCGTCCAGTAGCTGCCGTCGTCGCGGCGCACGGCGATGATCGGATCGAGGAAGCGGTCGAGCTCGCCGATGCGTTCGGTGAGGCGCTTCACGTGCGTTGCCGACAGGTCGCGCTGGAACGGCGTCGGCGCGACCTTGGCGAGCGGCAGCGCGACCAGCAGCTGGGCGTGGCCGCCGAGCGGGTCGCGGTAGTGGGCGAGGACGGTGCCGCCGTCGCTGGTGACCTGATCGGCGAGCCGCTGCACTTCGGCGGTTGGTTTGGTGGCGGCGACGTCGGTGGCGAGCAGGCCGCGGGTCGATGGCTCGGCCTTCTTGCGGGTGCTCTTCTTCTTGGCTGCGGCCATGGCGGGGTGTTGGGGGCGGGGAGCTTAGAGCTCGCCGCTTCCCGAGTCCAAGAGTCACAAGCGGCGATCAGCCGCACCCCGAAGCACAAGTCGCGGAGTAGCACCTGCCTGACGCTCGCAGCGCGACGCCGCTGCGTCGAGATCTATCGACACATCGATGCGCTGTACTCGGGTGCGACTTGGAGCAGATCCGCGCTTGCGACCCGGTTCGGATTCGCCAGCGCGATCGCCTTTCCGCACGCGCGAGTTGCGTGAGAACTCGCGACGCGCAGGACCGTCCAGGCTGGCGCAGGATCGACGATCGCGCGTCCCGGCTCCGGGACCGGCAGAGTCGCTCGCCACTTCGCGGGCAGGGCGGGGCGCGGGCGACGGTCAGCGGGTCAGCTACCGCATTGCCGCGAGCAGCGCCGCTGCCGCCGCCACCGGTGGACGCGAAGCAGACTGAACCCGGCAACGAACCGACGCGCGGCCCATTGCGCTGCGTGTCCGCGTGCGGTCGCTGACAAAGGCGAGCCGCGTTGCTACCGTTCGTTCGTTGGCTCCGAAAGGCAAGAAGCAGCACAAGTCGACTTACCTGGGCCCTGTGGGCACAGGTGTTGTCGTGCAGGTCACCGATCACGCACTGGGAAGGCTGATCGAGAGACTGACCCCTGGTGGCGAGATCGCAGTGGATGAGTTCGAGCAGCTGGACACTGCAGCGCAGGAGGTAGTGTTCCAGCGGGCCCTCGCTGCTGGGCTCCCCTACCAGGAGTTTCTCTCTGCTGTGAAGACTCCGAATGCGGGAAGACCTGACGAACTCAGCCTAGCCCATGGCGGTTGGAACTCCCGTTACTGCCGATGGGTTAGGGTTCCCGCTGGCCATCGAAGGGCCACATGTCCGATAGTCTTCGAGATCCTCGACGACAGCTCGCAGACCCACCCCGGTAGAATCCTGCTCGTGACGGTCCTACCCATCCATCGCTGACATGGCGCACGATCTGCCAGCCCTGCCAACTGTCGCGAAGCGTTCGCGCGCGTTCGTGATGGCGATCATGCACAATCCGGCCCACCCGGGCCCCAGCTCCCTGCCGCCGGCGAGGCTCACATTCAGCATCTACGTACAAGATGACGGCATGCCTGAAGTCATCGCGGCGACCATTCGGCTCCTTCGACCAGACCCGGCCCCCGCCAAACGTGCGCCAGGAAGGATCCTCACGGACTCGTCCGCCAAAGTCTTCGACGATGGTTGCGTGGTCGTGGAGTTCGATGCGCAGGGCAGAATCGATTCGATTGAGGCGACCAGCTACGTGCCCGGCGCGGCCCTTGTCCGCGAGACGATGCAATGGGCAAAGGCCAGCTCTCGACTGCCGGAGATGATGAGCATCCTCGCGACGGTTTTCACCACCTGGGCGAAGGTCGAGACAAACCTGCGTCACATTGCGAAGTTGTTCCCGCACCCGCTGGCGCGTCAGGCGGAGGAGCAGCAGGAGGCCCAGGCTCAGGAGGCTCAGTCTTGGTTGCCTGAGGCGAACCTCGGGAGCCAACTGACGACCATGTGGGGAGCAGTGGGCACGGCATGACGTGTTGATGGCGCCCGGCACCATCTCACCCAATTGCCAGGCGAAGAGCCGCGCGGGCGCACGGGTGCAATTCCAGGTCAAGTGGCGACCGCGCCGCTTGCCTGGCCGGTCCTCAGCGATACCACTCCGGCGGCAGGTTCAGTTCCAGCTCGACGGTCTCGCCGCGTTTGGCGGCGACGCGGCCGAGCGTGAGCCAGACACCGGCCATCGGATCGGGCTCCTTGCGGAACAGGTTCCAGTCCTGGACCACGCCGGCGCTGCGTTGCCGCGAGCGCGGCAGCACCTGCACGGTGAGCGGCTGCGCCTCGACTTCGCAACTGAGCCACCCGTCGGCGTCGCTGCTCGAGGTCTGATGGCCATATCCGTCATCGTCGCGTAGGAACAGCCCGACGTCGCTGACAGGCTTGCCGGTGTCGTCGAGCACGCGCAGGCGCACCTTGCCAGTGTCCAGGTGGAACACATGGGTCGTGCTTTCGCCGGCAGGCGCGAACACCTCGTCGCGCGTGAACAAGGTGTCCCACAGCATGAACCCGGGCACTCGGACGGGTTCTTGCAGGATTACGCGAGTGATCCCCTGACGGATCCGCACATGGAACCGACCCTCGGCATCGGTTCGAAGTGTGTGTTGCATGTTGAGGTGAGCGGGGCCGAGGCCGTCGGCGCCGCCTTTGATCGACAGGCCGATCCTCTGGTTCGCCATGGGCAGATCGTTCGTCATGACCTGACCATCGAGATCGGCGAGCAACCAGTCCGGCAGATCGATCGTGACCGTAGTGGTCTCGCCTGATCGGAGATCGACGGTCGCAACCGGTTCGATGAATTGCGCCGCGAACCCGCCGTAGCAGATCTGGTCGGCCTCCCATCGCACGAGCGTGACTTGCCAGGTGCCAGGCGGTACGCCGTCGAACACGAACGAACCGTCGCCGTCGACCATGGTCGGCTGTTCTGCACCCGGCGGCACGAACACGGCCTTGTCGCCGTCGCCGCGGCGAAGGCGCAGTCCGGCCTGGCAGTTGGGCACTCCGTGCGGTGGTGCGGGACCTTCGGCCGGCAGGCCGCAGGCAACGCGCAGTTCACGCGCCACCGCCAACGGGCCGAGCCTGCCTTCGAGGCGGGCGCCGCGCGACAGCGTGATGACGAGCGGCTCCGCCACACTGACTGCGACGTCGGTGACCAGCAACGGCGCATGGCCAGGTCCTGGCAGCCGCAATGCGATCGCTCGGTCTGACGGCCCGCGCAGGCGCAGTTCGCCGCGCGCATCGGTGTTCGAGCGTCGCAGCAGCAGCAGGGCGGGCCAGTCGCCGCGCCAGGTCTCCATGGGCCACGCTGTTGCTGCCAGCGTGAGTTCGGCTTTGCCCGGATCGATCTGCTCGACCGCGATACCTGCGGCGGGTTCGCCATCGCTGCGCTGCACGCGCAGCAGGCGTTCGGCTGCGGCCGGCAGCCGCACTTCGAGTCGCTGGTTGCCGGCGTGGCGCGACAACGGCACGAGCGCGGTCCAGAGGTTCCAGCGATCGGGCTCGACCAGGATGCTCTCGGTTCTTGCCGGGAGATCGGGCAACCGGCTGACGCCGTCGTCGTGACGGCCACCCAGGAATGGCCCCATGGTCCATTCGTCGTTCCGGTCGATCCCCGGATAAACGCGGACCTGGTAGTCGGTCACCGGCTTGCCATCGGCTGCGCACACGACATGCAGTTCCAGGTCGGTTTGCGGTTCCCGCGCCAGCACGAACCGCAGATCGTGTTCACCCCATCGCGTGTTGACCCAGTCCGGCTCCTTGGTCACCCAGCCGCTCTTGCGGGCGAAGAGCATGACCTGATCGGGAGTCTTGTTTCCCGGACGGCACAGCGTGAAACGTCCCGCTGAGTCCGTGGTGGCGCCTTGCCCGGCGGCCATGGACAAGATCAGCGTTGCGCGTGCGCCCTCGATCGGCTGCCCCGATTCGTCGGCGACGGTGCCCGTGATCGTGTCGGCAGCGGTGACGGCCCGTACGACGATTTCGACGTCGACCTGCTCGGTCCGCGCAGGCACCGAGAGCTTGTCGCCACGGACGACGTCGCGGGTCTGCACGTACACCTCGAAGTCACCTGCAACGACGCGCTTGGTGAACGTACCATCAGGGCCTTGGCTGGCGCTGCCATTCTGCTCGACGACGTGGCTGCGGTCCTTTGGCCACTCTTGGATCCGCACCAACGGAGAAGACACGGGCACACCGTTGGTGTCGACCACCCGTCCGTGCAGCGCGCAGGTGACCTGCAGCACGACATCGCCGAGGTCCCTGGTCTTGCCGGGTTCGAGACCGCCGATGCGCACGATGTGATCGAGGGTGTCGCGGCGCAGCATCAGTTCGTAGCCGAGCGGAATCCAGTCGAACGCCACCTCGAAGTTGCCCTCGCCATCGGTCGCCGCTGCGATGTCGCGCCAGCTCTTGCCTGGATGTGCCTGCAGCCATTGCCCGTACTCGTGCCGGAAGTCAGGGCCGCCGTGGTCGAGCACTTTGCGGCCGCGTAGCTCGACCGCACAGCGAGGCAGCGGCTTGCCGTACTCGTCGACGCAGCGGCCGCGCACCACGGTGCGTGGATCCGCAGGCACAGCCGTGACGTTCGCGGCCGCCAGTTCGCTGCGCTGGTTCCGATCGATGCGTCCTGCGGGGCTGCTGCCTTCGATCGCCAGTGCGGATGGCTGCGCGATCGGCGTCGCCGTTGGCCGCATGGTCGGGGAACCGCTTGCGGACCACATCCACAGGGCGAGCGCGAGCAACGCCGCGAGGCCGCCCAAGGTCAGTTTCGCCGCAGTTCCCATGAGCATGACTCCCGTGGTCGTGATCGCCGCGGCGCCGACCGGCAACGCGCGTTCGAGTCCGAGCACGCTGCACAACGCCGGCCGCCAGGCGTCGCTGTCGCGATCGAGCTGCTCGCGCAGCAGCGCGACCCCGCGCTGCAGCCGCGCCTTGACGGTGGCCAACGGCACGCCGGTGCGTTCTGCGATCGCGCTCGGTGGCAAGTCGCGCAGGTACCGCTGCAGCACCGTGATCTGGTACGGCTCGGGCAGCGCCAGCACCGCGGTGGTCAGCCGCTGGAACAGTTCGCGGTCCTCGCATGCGGTGTCGGGCGGCACTCCTTCGGCGCGCGCCGCACGCTGCTCGCGCTGCTGTCGCCGCCGTTCACTGCGGCGGTGCTTGCTCGCGAGGTGGCGCGCGATCGACGCGAGCCATGCGCCGAGCGGCCCGCCGCGGCGCGGTGGCCTCGACAACGCCGCCACCGCCGTGTCCTGCACCAGGTCGTCGGCCTGCTCCGCGCCGACCAGCGCGCGGGCGAGCGCGCGCAGGGCGTCGGCGTGGGTCTGCAGCTCGCGTTCGACGGAAGGGCTCATGACGACGGCGTGTCCTACGATCTCTCTACCCGCGGCACTGCGATCGGATGCAGTATGTGCTTCTTTCGCGGAAAGCGCAGGAACAGCAGGGGCCCGGACACACCGTTCCTGGTACTGGGGCCGACGCTGCCAGCCCTGCGCACGCGTGTGCGAAGCGGCTACTTCGTCTTGCGTGACCGACGCGCCGGCTTTGCCTTTGCCTTTGCCTTGGTCTTCACCGCCGCCTTCGCCTTCGCTTGCTTCGCCGCCGGTTGCGCCATCGCCACCTGCCACGCATCGGTCAGCGCCGTGCACAGCAGCGCCGCATCGACCATCGCCAGCCACACCATCGTGCAGCCCTGCCTGCCCCAGGCACCATTGGCCGGTACGAACAAGCGCGGGTGTGCCTGCACCAGTTGCTGCTGCTGCGCGGGCGAGACCTTGACCATGCCCCGCTCGCCATCCTGGTGCAGGGTCGCGAAGATGCGGCCGGCGGCGCGGAAATCCGGATGCTGCATGTGTGCGCCTTCGCGGGTGTCGGGCAGCGACAGGGCGAGACGGCGGAAGTCGTCGGGGGTCATGGGCGGTGCTTGTACTGCAATGCTGGCGCGGCTGGCGGTTGCGCGTCCGACGTTCGCGATGCGAAGCCGGCGATCCGTTCTGTGCGGCGTTCCCGTGCCGCCATGGTCATCGCGGCATGATCCACGGCAGCCACGCGCGGAAGAACTCTTCGGCCTCCGGATCGCGGACGGCGCCGCTGATGACCGCGTGACCGAACGCGGCGCCGCCGAACGCATACCAGCCGACGGCGCAACCGCCGACCGCGATGCCGCCGACGGCCATGCCGCCGAGCGCGATCGCGCCGAGCGCGACCCCGCCGATCGCCAGCACGCCGGTGGCGAGGCCACCGAACGCGACGATGCCCTGCGCGAGACCCCCGACGGCGACGATGCCGCGCGCGATCCCGGCCACCGCCACCACGCCGGTCGCCAGGTCACCGATCGCCACGATCGCCCGCGCGTGCCCGCGCAGTTCGCCACGCTCGGGATCCGGACCGCAGGCGATCTCCCACAACGGCAGTCCGCAGCAGATCGTCGCCGAACGTCGCCGGATGCAAGTGGGCTGGGCCATGGCTGGTTGCTTCTGGCGGCACGATACCCATTGGTGCACGGCGCACGAGGCTCGCTTGGCACCGCGAAGACTGCCGTGCCGGAGCGAGTGAGAGCCGGGGCTCCGAGTCACCGTTCTCCCTGCTGGAGCGAAAGGTGAGGCGCGGGGCACGTGCCGAGTCAGACGCGATGCTGCAGCAACTCCAACCATACGTCGCGGCCGAGGACCCAACGGTAGAACAGCGCCGCGAGCACGCCGTGCGCGGCCCCGAGCGGCCAGAGGTTGCGATGCCGGAAGAACAGCAGCGTGGAGACCAGGCCGAGCACCGCGCTGGCAGCGCAGAGTGGCCAGTTGGGTATGTGCGCGGCGACGAAGCCGAGGGTCGTGAGGCCGAGCACCCACGGCCGGCGCAGGCCGAGGATGTCGAGGTTGTTCGCGACCAGGCCGAGCACCAGGAACTGCTGCGCCAGGCCCCAGAGCGGGTAGAGCAGCAGCGGTACCAGCAGGTGCAGGTCGAACACCAGCGCGCCGCGGGACACGGCGAACGCGGCGCAGAGAGTGGCGCCGATGCCGACGAAGATTGCGGCATCGGCACTGGCTGCGCGCAGGCCGGCGCGCTGCAGACCCCACGCCGCGCGCGCCGCCGGATCGCGACCGCGGTAGAGCGCGTAGACCAGACAGCAGATGCCGATCGGCAGGATGTCGAGGCCGTGCACGCCGACGCCGTGCGTCAACACGAAGTGCAGCACGAAGGCCAGCAGCACACCGGCGATCTCGAGCTGGCTGCGCATCCTGGCATCATGCCGTGCGGCTGTCGTGCGGGCCGGAGCATCTTGCGTGCCTTCGCGATCAGCGGGCGGCAGCGCTCGATCCGCGCGCGGGTTTGCGATAGGCTCGGAGCTCGCGGAGGATTCGTGCGCAATCGATACGCCATCTGCCTGGTGCTGGCTCTGCTGGTCGGCCTTGGATGGCTGGTGTGGAGTGGGACCACCAGCCCGAGGATCGAAGACCGGATCGGCGCGGATGCTGCGGCGGGCGCCGACGCCGCCACGGTCGCGTCAACACCCGCGTCTCCCGCAGCGGCCGCCCTGACCCGCACGGACGAACAGGCGAGCTCCGCGGCGGTCGCAGCGGTGCCGGAGCCCGGACCCGAGGAGCTGTGGGGTCGCGTCGTCGTCGCCGGCACGACGACACCGGTCGCGAACGCGGACGTGCGGCTCCAGCATCGCGACGCCGATGAGTTCTGGAATCTCGACCTGCGCTACGGCGAACAACTGATCGAGCTCGGACGCACGACCAGCGGCGCCGACGGCCGTTTCCGTTTCGCGGTGGCGCGCGCGCATCAGCACCGGCTGCAGGTGCGGGCCGCAGGCTTCGCCCCGAACACGTTGGTCGACTGCACTGGTGGTGCCGAGGTCGTGGTCGCGCTCTCGCGCGGAGCCACCGTCGAAGGCGTGGTGCGGAGCGGTGGCATCGGCCTCGCCGACATCACCGTGCGCATCGCCGTCGTCGGCGTGAGCCTCGATCTCGGGTCTGCCCGTACCGACGCTGGCGGCGCGTTCCGGCTGACGGAGCTGCAACCGGCCTCGGTGTACGTGCAAGCGGGCTCGCCGCGGCACGAGGAGAAGTGGCAGCGGCTCGACCTGCGGGCCGGCGAAGTGCACCAGGTGGAGATCGAACTCGCGGCCGGCAGGACGCTGCGCGGCCGCGTGGTGGAGGCAACGACCGGGACCCCGATCGTCGACGCCGAGATCTCGGATTCGTGGACGTTCAAGCGGATCGTGCGCAGCGGTCTGGACGGATCGTTCACCCTGGCCGGGCTGCAGGACGGCGGCTTCGTCGAGGTGAACGTGCGTGCATCGGGATACGCCACGGCCGCGCGCAACCTGGCCGGGCATCTGGACGCAGAGGCCGAGTTCCGCCTCGTGGGCGGCGGCACCGTGACCGGCCGCTTCGTCACCAGCTCGGGCGTCCCCGTGGGAGCGATCTATGCGGCGGTCGGAGCCTCGTACATGGAGACCCCGGGCATGCAGAGCAGCGACTGGATCCCCGCCGTCGTCGGCAAGGACGGACGCTTCCAGGCGCTCGGGTTGCGCCCGGACCAGCACTACTGGCTCTACGTGCGCAGCGCCGGCCACGGCACCCGCGTCCACGCGCTCGCGGGTCCGGTCGCCAGCGGGGAACGTCTCGACGTCGGCGATGTCGTGCTGCGCGCCGCGGGCGGACTCGAAGGCCGCGTCGTCGACGACGCCGGCCAGCCGATGGCCGCCGTCGCGGTGTCGATCTCGGGCACCAATCGCGACAGCCGCGCGTGGCTCGGAAAGGATCTGAGCCCTCAGGTCGTGTCGCAGTTCCAGGACCGCAGCACCAGGACCGACCATCGCGGTCGCTTCCGCTTCACGGATCTCGCCGGTGGTGCGTACGCCGTCTCGACGCACCGTGGCCAGAGTCGCGCGGTGTGGGCAACGGCAGAAGTGGTGGACGGCGAGGTGCTGGAAGGCATCGAACTCGTCGTCGCTGTCGGCGCCGTGATCGAGGGCACCTTGGCCTTCGCGGACGGGCACGCGCCCGGCGACGATGCCGCCGAGCTGCACCTGCAGGCCACGGGCAAGAGCGGCGAGTCCGCCGGCGCCCGCATCGAGTCCAGCGGCCACTTCCGTTTCGCCGGCCTTGCGACGGACGCCTACACGCTGACCCTGTTCAACGCGCCGAAGGGCTTCGCGATGTCGCCGCGCCCCGATGTGCCAGCAGGCACGACGGACCTGCAGCTGCTGCTCGAGCCCGCGTCCGTCGTCGCCGGACGGGTCGTGGATGCCGACGGCAAGGGCCTCAAGGCCCATGTCTGGGTCCGCGCCGCCGAGCACTCAGGCGGGTCGCCGCTGCTCACGACCGACGACGACGGCGCCTTCAGCATCGAAGTGCCTCCGGGCTTTCACGGCAGCGTCGGTGCCCGGGGTCTGCGCGAGGTACTGCTGCAAGCAACATGCGACGGCGTGTCGGCGGGGCAGCGGGACATCGTGCTGACGCTGAAGGCGTCCGGACGTTGACGTCAGCTGCAGCGGCTGGCTGGCAGTCTGGTGGATGGGGAGTCGTCGATCGGCGTGCTGCGATCACCCTATTCGAGCAGCTCCGGCTCCAACCCCTTCAATGCGCGAATCACGTCCAACAGCTGCTGCGCGTCACCGATCGAGCCACCGATCTCGACGCGGACGGTGCGCAGTCTCTTGGGCTTGCCGAGCGAGCTGTTGAACTCCAGAGCATCGCGTCCGTAGATCAGGAACACGCGGTGCGTGTCGGGCAGCCGCGGGCAGATCGCGAACACCAGCTCGGCATCCTCGAGAGCGGCGAGGTACTTGTCCGCATGCTCGTGCGGCGGATCACGCTGAAGATCTCGGGCGTGGAAGTCACCCTTTGATTTTCTGGCCAACGTCCTCTTGTAGTGGCTGGCGCGCTCGCTGGTGCCACCATTGGCGCTGATCCGTGAATAGCCGCAAGTGACAGGCGGCGGACTCGCAGGCGACTGGCGGGTGCAGGTCGGAGTCCGGAACCGCAGCCTGCCGCTGCGGACGTACGAAACCACACCGACTGAGGGGCGGTCGCGCGACCGCGGGATACGCAGGAGTCGGATGGTCGGGCCGGCGGGATTTGAACTCGCGACCTCTTGGTCCCAAACCAAGCGCACTACCAAGCTGTGCTACGGCCCGACGCGGCGCGAAAGCTACCGCGGCACAGCACGCGGGGGAAGCACCGGGATGCGCGCGGCGCCAGCGACTCAGCTGCCGGGCCGCAGATTGCGGTCGAGAAAACTCTTCAGCAGCAGCAGGAAGTGCCGCTTGTCCTTGCCGACCAGCCGGTGCGTCTGCATCGGGTACGGAAAGTACTCGAGCTGCACGCCGGCATCGATGCAGCGGTCGACGAACGCCAGCGAGTTGGACCACATGACCGTCTTGTCGTCGGTGCCGTGCACCAGCAGCAGCTTCGCCTTCAGCTTGCCGGCCAACGGCAGACAGCTCGAGGCGGCGTAGCCGTCGGGATTCTCGGCCGGCGTGTCCATGTAGCGCTCGCCGTAGCCGGTCTCGTACATCGCCCAGTCGGTGACCGGCGCGCCGGCGACACCGCAGGCGAACGTGTCGGGCGCGAGCAGCAGCAGGCGCAGGGTCATATAGCCGCCGTACGACCAGCCGTGCACGCCGATGCGCGCCGGATCGACGAACGGCTGTTGCTTGAGCCACTCGACCGCGCGCAGCTGGTCCTGCACTTCGAGCGTGCCGAGCCGCCGATGGATGCACTGCTCGAACTCGATGCCGCGGTTCGGCGTGCCGCGGTTGTCGAGCGCGCACACGACGTAGCCTTCGGCGGCGAGCCCGTGCAGCCACAGCGGCGCGTTGCCGAGCCAGCGGTCGGTGACCAGCTGCACGTGCGGGCCGCCATAGACATAGAGCAGCACCGGGTACTTGCGACCCTCCTGCAGTTCGGGCGGCAGGATCAGGTGGCCGTACAGCACCGACTCGTCCTCGGCCTTGATCTGGAACAGCCGTTGGCTGCCGAGCTGGAACTGCTGCAGCGGGTTGGGCAGCGCCGGCAGCGGATCGGGCGCTGCGGTCTGCAGGTTGAGGAACTGCTCGGTCGGCGGCGTCTCCTGGTTGGACCACAGATCGAACGCGAACTGGCCGTCGGGCGACAGCGTGCAGGCGTGCGTGCCGCGCTCGCGCGTCAACTGCTTGACCTCGGTGCCGTCGAGCTTGGCGACGAACAGGTGCCGCTGCCGCGGGTCTTCGCCGCTGGCCTGGAAGTACAGGCCGGCATGGTCGGGCGTGAAGCCGAGCACTTCCTGCACGTCGAACGCGCCGCGGGTGATCTGCAGCAGCAGTTTGCCGTCGGTGTCGTACAGGTAGAGATGGCGGCGGCCATCGCGTGGCGACCACCACACGAACCGGCCGTCGGGCAGGAAGGTCGGCCCGTGCTCGGGTTCGACCCACTGCGGATCCTGTTCTTCGAGCAACAGGGCCAGGCGGCGGCCGGTGTGCGCGTCGAAGCGCACCAACTGCAGGCGGTCCTGGCCGCGGTTGATCTGCGCCACGACCAACGTCTTGTCGTCGGCGGCGAAGGTGATGTTGGTCCAGTAGAGATCGGCCGCGGCGTCGCTCTCCAGCCAGTGCAGCGATGCGTCGGCGCTGTCGAACACGCCGACCTGCACCCGCGAGGCCAGACGACCGGCCATCGGATAGCGGCCGCCGAGCGGCTGCGGTGGCAGGGCGCGCAGGTCCTGGTACGGGTACGGCGCGACCTCGCGCTGGTCCTCGCGGTAGAAGGCCAGCAGCTTGCCGTCGTGGCTCCAGAACAGGCCGCTGTCGATGCCGAACTCGGCGCGGTGCGCCGCACCGCCATAGACGATGTCGCCGCTGCCGTCCCAGGAAATGCGCCGCGAGCTGCCGTTGCGTTCGATCACGCACAGCTCGTGGTCGACCACGCAGGCGAGCCGCTGGTCGGCGGGCGCCACGGCCAGCACCGGGTGACCGTCGCTGCTGTCGACCTTGGCCGGCCAGCTGAGCACCCGGACGGCTTTGTCGGTGGCCGGCTGCCAGTGCCACAGCGCGCCGTCGAGTTGCAAGCGCAGCGTGTTGGCATCGGCCCACGACCACGACGGGAACAGCGCCGGCTTGTCGGCCGCCAGCGGCTGTTCGAGCGCCGCCAGCGCCTTGCGCGCCTCGGCGATCGGCTGCGACTTCTCACCGGGTTGCAAGCGTACGAGCTGCTGGCTGTGATCGGCGCCGGTCTGCACGGTTGCCAACGCGTGGCCACCGGGCAGCCAGTGCGCCGCCGGCGGTGCCGGCACCAGTTCGCCGGCGCGGTCGATGGCGATCGCGTAGGTCAGCTTCGGCAGCGCCGGTGGCGTCGGCTGGGGCGCCGGCGCGGTCGGCTGCGGCGTCGGCGGCTGCTGCGCCCTTGGACCGAGCGCGCCGAGCAGCAGGCAGGTGGTGAGCAGACGGAGCCGGGTCATACAGGACGCACAGGGGTCTTGGCCGCCATCAGTGGGGATAGTGGCGCCAATCCGCGCCGGCCGCGAGCATTTCCGGGCCAGGCCGGCTGCCGGCATTCCGCCGGCACCTGGTCGCCGCCTTCCGGCAGCCGCCACCGGGTCAAGCCGGCCGGGTCCATGCCGGCTGCGCGGCCGGCGCGCGTCCCGCGGCCAGCCATGCGGCCGGCCGCGCGCAGCTCAGAAGTTGAACCCCATCGTCGCTTCGGCAAAGAAGCCCGGACCGAGCGTGCCGGTGGCCATGCGGGCCGGCTTCGGCTGGTCACCGAGCTTGTAGTCGCCGGCCAGCGTGACGCCGGCCCGGCCGCCGAACGAGAAGTAGTCGTTGAACCGCCAGGTGCCACCGAGGTAGGCGATGATCTCCTGCACCTGGATGTCGTTGCTGACCCGGCCGCCGGTGCCGGGCTGGTGCACGTGGTACTGGCCACCCTGGATCTCGGCGCCGAGCTGCACGCCGAAGCTCGGCGACGCCCACCACGACAGCTCGACGCTCTCCGGCGCCAGCACGTCGAAACGGAACTGCTCGGTGATCATCCAGGAGAAGCCGAGGTACGGCAGCCACGGCGCGTCGCGGAACACCTGGTTGTAGCGCGCGCCGACCTTGAAGAAGAAATCGTCGGCCGAACGGATCGTCAGCAGCGCGCGCGACGGGTAGTCGTAGTCGTGGCGATCGAGCGTGGTCTTGAGGTCCGACCACACGCCCGGCATCGTCGTGACCTCGAGCAGCGTGTTGGGGTCGACGAACCAGGCGAAGCCGAGCTTGGCGCCGACCGCGTACACGCTGTCGTCCGAGAAGTTGGTCATGTTCTGCACCTGATAGCGGCGGTCCTCGGCGTAGCCACCGACCAGGATGTAGGCATCGGGCGACACCGTCAGGGGCAGCTCGAGGTCGACGTTGCCGCGCAGCAGGTCGAACTTGCCGCTCTCGCTGCGGATCTCGTAGTTGGGGAACCAACTGCCCGAGACCTCGAGCATCGGGTGGTAGCGCTCGCGCTTCAGCATGAAGTCGCCGTGCGCCTGCTGGAACAGGCCCCGCAGCGAGTAGTCGGGCTCCTGTTGTGGCACCGAGGCGGCAAGCCGGTCGAAGTCAGTCTTCGCCGCCGCCGCCGTGCCGCCGCCGGTCACCGTGTCGAGTTGCAGCGGTGGTGGTGGCCGATGGCTGCCATCGATGTCGGGACCGCTCTGGGCGCCGAGAGACGCGGCAACCGCCAGAGCGACGAGAACGCTCCTGTTCGTAATGCGCATGACGTCCTGTCTGACCGAAGGGACCAGGATGAGCCGGATGGGACCGGCGGAACCGTTTGACCGGGCGCCATCCTTGCGACCACGCGACCAGAATCAAGCGTGCGCAGAAAGCTTCTCGCCCAAGGCCGGCCGCTAGCGTTGGAAGATCGGCAGGTACTGCTTCGGCAGCTGCAGCACGATGCAGGCGATCGCTGTGGAGAACTCATCACCGGGGCCGACCGAATTCTCCCAGCGACCGTCGCCGCGCTGCTGTTCGAGCAGGTCCTGGCTGATGCGCAGGAAGTAGCGTTCGAACCGCGGCCCGCCGGTCTGGAAGAAGGCCTGGCAGGCGTAGTAGTTGCCGTACCAGAAGTAGAAATGGGTGCCGTACCAGCTGGCGACCCGCGGGTACTCCTCGGTGAGGAAATCGAGCACCGGATCGTGCAGCGCCGGCTCGTAGATGCCGGCCGAGCTCAGGGCGGTCAGCGCCGCGGCGTTGATCGCGTACTCGCGGTTCTTGTCGTAGGCGCCGCGGCCATGGATCTTGTAGTAGAACAGCCCGCGGTCGCGGCCGTAGTCGGTGCGGCTCTGCTTCACGTAGCCGATCGCCCGGTCGATCGTCTCGCTCGGCACCTTGATGCCGATGTTGCGCGCCGCGCGCAGCGCCTGCACCTGGCAGACCGTGACCGACAGGTCGAGTTCGCGGTCGAACGGGTTGTAGCGCCAGCCGCCGTACTGGTTCTGGCAGTCGACGATCAGGTTGACTGCCTTCTCCAGCGCGTCCTTGACCGGCCGGCCGCCGGCCATGCCGTACACCTCGGCCAGGAACAGCGTCGCGAATGCGTGGCTGTACATGCGCGTGCCGGCGTCGGTGACGAAACCGTTCTCCTGTACGTGCGCGACCACGTAGTCGATCGTGTGCTGCACCACGGCGCCGTACTCGCCGCGGTCGGGCAGATGGCCGCCGGCGAGGAACGCCATGCCGCACAGCGCGGTGACGCCCATGTGGCCGCGGCCCTGCGCGCGCTGCTCGCTCGGCAGCAGCCCGCTCGACAGCGCGATGTAGTCGTTCATCTGCTTCTGGCCGACGATGCCGGTCCAGCTGCCGCACTCGAGCTGCTGGCGCTGCAGCCACTGCAGCCCGCGCCGCGCCGACAGGTCGAGCTGGCGCAGCCGTTCGGGCCGGAACGCCGCCGACGGCGGCCGCGGATGTTCGGCTGCCAGCGCTTCGACCGGCCCCTGCGGCAGCGACGTGCCGAGCAGCAGGGTGGTGATCGCGGCCAGGAGCATGGGCGCGGGATCTTACGGGTCGTCGGCGCCGGCGGTGAGGCGGTGCTGCAACACGGTCGTACTGTCGCTGCACGTGGCCGCCGCAGTGCCGTGACGGAGACGGACGAGGTCATTCGCCGCGGTCACGACCGGCAAGGATGCGCTCGCGCACCGCTTCCCACGTGCTGACCTCATCGGCCGAGCTCCGGTGGAGGTCCTCCCGCCGGCGCAGTTCTTCGAGGTGCCACCCTGGTACCGGCACTCGGTCCGGGTGGGCGCCGATGCGGTCCCAAAGCGTCTGCACGTAGTCGATCTGGTCCTCTACCGGCAGCTCGTCGAAACCGGGGGGCGGTGTTCGGACCGGGTCAACCATGACCGGCAATCTACCACCCGGTGATCTGGAGCTGCGCGGCGGGCACTTGGATTCCACGGGCAGCGTGGACCATCAGCCGAGCAGCGTCTTGCAGCCCGGCACCTGCTGCACCTTGACCCGACCACCGCTGCGCCCGGCTTCCTGCACCGCGAACATCACTTCGTGCACGTGCGCGCACGACGCGAGGTCGTTGTGCGGCCGTTTGCCGCTGCGGATGCAGTCGACGAAGTACTGCAGTTGGCCGAGGTACGGATGGTTGTCGACGTCGCCGGAGTCGGGCATCGCCGCCGGGATCCGCGCCCACTGGCCCTTCGGCACGCCCGGCCAGTCGAGCGTGCTGATCCGATCGTCGACGATCGTGCCCCGCTCGCCCTGCAGCACCAGCGGGAAGTGGTACGGCTGCCGGCACTCGATGCTGACCGCGCACTTGCCGATCGCGCCGCTCTTGAACTGCAGCAGCGCCGCGACATTGGTGTCGTACTCGTAGCGCAGCGGGTTGCCCTTGCTGGTGTTGGCCATTGCGCTGACGCTCTCGACCTCGCTGCCGATCAGCCAGATCAGGCCGTCGAGCGCGTGGCAGCCGGCGGTCAGGAAGGCGCCGCCGCCCATCGCCCGCTTGCGGTTCCATTCGTACTGGCCGTACCACGGGCCGATGCCGTGGAAGTACGCGCTCTCGCCGTAGAACAGCCGGCCGAGCTTGCCCTCGGCCAGCAGCGCCTTGATGTTGGTGAACAGGCCGATCCAGCGCAGCTCGAAGCAGACGCTGGTCTGTACACCCGCGGCGAGCACCGCCTTGCACATCCGGTGCAGCGCGGCGCGGTCGAGCGCCACCGGCTTCTCGATGACGATGTGCTTGTCCGCCCTGGCGGCGAGGATCGTCTCCGCGGGGTGGCTCGGGTGCGGCGTGCACAGCACGACGACGTCGAGGCCTGGATGCCGCAGCAGCTTCTTGTAGTCGTCGTACGGCGTGCAGTCGCGCAGGGCATGGGCGCTGATCTTCGCCGCCGCCCGCGCCTGCTCGCGCGAGCCGACGGCGACGATGTGAGTGCCGGCGATCTTCTGGAAGTTGGCGATGTGGGCGCCGGCGACCCAACCGGTGCCGACGATGCCGATGCCGAGGGTCTTGCTCATGCGTGCTTGTTTCACGGCTCGAGGAACGAATCCATCCGCCGCGCCAGGTCGGCGAGGTACTGCTCGTCGCCGGTCGCCATCTCGGCGCAGAACCAGCCATCGTAGCCGACCGCCTTCAACGCCTTGGTGATGCTCGGCCAGTCGGCCTCGCCGTCGTTGAGCTTGACGTCGAAGCCCTCGAAGCCCTTGCGGTCGCGCACGAAGTCCTTGACGTCGATCTTCTTGATGCGCTTGCCGAGGATCGGCACCCAGTGCTCGGGCCAGCAAAAGCGCACCAGGTTGCCGGCGTCGAAGTGGCAGCCGACCCACGGGCTCTGCAGTTCGTCGACGTAGCGCACCATCTCGAAGGGGCCGAGCAGGAAGCCGTTCCACACGTTCTCGATCAGGATCATGACCTGCAGTTCGGCGGCGAGCGGCAGCAGCGCGCGGATCTCTTTCTGCGAGCGCTCCCACGCGTCGGCATACGGAACGTCTTTCTTGATCACGGCCGGCACCAGCAGCACCGAGGTGCCGCCATAGGCCTTGCAGTCGCGCAGGGCCTGCTCGAGGGCTTTGCGACCCGCCGCGCGCACCGGCTCGCCCGGATCGCTGAATGGTTTCTCCCAGTGCACCGAGTCGACCACGCCCGGGATCTCGAGACCGGTCTGCTGTTTGGCGGCGAGCACCTCGTCGCGCTTCAGGTCGCTCGGGCTGTCGAGCTCGACGCCGTCGAAGCCGAGCTTCTTCAGCAGCGCGAACTTCTCCAGCACCGTGTGGCCGGCGCCGACCATGTACCACTTGACGGCTTTCTTGAAGCCGCGGCGCGGCAGCGTGCCGATGGTGGTGGCAGCGGCGGCAGGCAGCGCGCGGCCGGCCAGCACGGCGGCTGCGGAGCAGGCGAACAGATCGCGGCGCGAGAGGGACATGGCGCTCCTTGGTGCGGGACGGCGCGCGAGGATAGGCTCTCGCCTCTGCGCAAGCGACCGGCAACCACCGCGCTCGCAGCGAGTCCCGCCATGAACCAGTCCCAAGGCCCGTCCCGCCGTTCGTTCCTCCAGACCGGCAGCGCGCTCGCCGCCGCCGCCGCCAGCGGTTCGCTCGGCGCGCTGCGCGCGGCCGCCCCGGTGCACGGCGGCGCGCGCAGTCCGCTGAAGATCGGCCTGGTCGGCTGCGGTGGCCGCGGCAACGGCGCCGCCGCGCAGGCATTGACCGCCGATCCGGAGAACGTGCTGTGGTCGCTCGGCGACGCGTTCCAGGATCGGCTCGATGGCGCGCTGACCGGCCTCAAGGACAGCGACGTCGGCAAGCGGGTCGACGTGCCCAAGGAACGGCAGTTCGTCGGCCTCGACGCCATCGACAAGGTGATCGGCTCGGGCGTCGACGTCGTGCTGCTGGCGACGCCGCCGGGCTTCCGGCCGATGCAGATCGAGAAGTGCGTCGCCGCCGGCAAGCACATCTTCGCCGAGAAGCCGGTCGCCACCGACGCGCCGGGCGTGCGGCGCGTGTGGGCCGCGGGCGAGCAGGCGAAGCAGAAGGGCCTGACGCTGGTCAGCGGTCTGTGCTACCGCTACCACGACGGCCGACGCGAACTGATCAAGCGCCTGCACGACGGCGCGATCGGCGAGATCCTGGCGATCGAGGGCGACTACATCACCGGCGAGCTGTGGAGCTTCCCGCGCAAATCGGGTTGGACCGACCTCGAGTGGCAGCTGCGCAACTGGCTGTATTACACCTGGCTGTCCGGCGACCACATCGCCGAGCAGCACATCCACACGCTCGACGTGATGGCGTGGATCAAGCAGGACCAGTACCCGGTCAAGGCGGTGTCGCTCGGCGGCCGGCAGACGCGCGTCGACCCGCTGTTCGGCAACGTGTTCGACCACTTCGCCACGATCTACGAATGGGCCGACGGCACGCGCGGCCATGCCTACTGCCGGCAGCAGAACAACTGCTGGCGCAGCAGCGACGAGTACGTGCTCGGCAGCAAGGGCCGCGCCAAGGTGTTCGAGCACCAGATCACCGGCCCTTCGCCGTGGCAGCTCGACGGCAAGATGCGCGACATGTACCAGACCGAACACGACGAGATGTTCGAAGCGATCCGCGGCAAGCGGCCGCCGATCAACAACACCGAGTACATGTGCAAGAGCACGATGATGGCGATCATGGGCCGCATGGCCGGCTACACCGGCAAGCAGATCACCTGGGACGAGGCGTGGAACAGCAAGGAAGTGCTGATGCCCGATCAGGTGAGCTTCGACATGAAGGTGCCGCCGGTGGTGGTGGCACAGCCCGGCATCACCAGGTTCTCGTGAACCGGTGAGCGGCGACGGCGCGGCAGACAACGATGCCGGCGGCCGCGGCCGCCGGCTGCGATCGCTGTTCTCGCTGCACGGACGCATCGGCCCGCGGCGCTACCTCGCGCTCGGCGCAGCCTTGATGGCGCTGAAGTTCGCGCTCGACGCGGCCGTCGTGCACGCGCTGTTCGTGAAACCGTGGCAACCGTGGTTCTACCTGCTGCCGCTGCGGTGGTCGGACACCTATCCGGTCGAGCTGCCGTGGCAGCATCTGGTGTTCGCCGCGATCTCGCTGCCGTTCGTCTGGATCGGCGTGGCGTTGACGGTGCGGCGGCTGCGCGACGCGAGGGTGGCGACGTGGCATGTGATCTGGTTCGTGCTGCCGCTGGTGAACCTGATCCTGTTCGGCGTGTTGTCGTTGTTGCCGGGCAAGGACGAGATGGACCAGACCCGGGCCAGCCTCGGCCACGATGCCGACGAGTGGCTCGGGCATCTCGGAGCAGAGCGACGGCGGCTGGCCGTGATCGGCTGGTTCACTTCGATCGGAGTCACCCTCGGGCTGGTCAGCCTGGCCACGGTCCTGCACCTGTACGGCACCGGTCTGTTCGTCGCCGCACCATGGCTGCAGGGCTTCGTGCTCGGCGTGTTCCTCTGCGCGCCAGGACCGCGGTCGGCCTGGTCGGTGGCGCGCGCCGCGCTCACCGCCGAATTGTGCGTGTGCGGCCTGCTGCTGGCGTTGGGCATCGAAGGCGTTGCCTGCGTGATCATGGCGGCACCGCTGGTGGTGCCGATGGGCGTGCTCGGTGCGCTCACTGCCCGGTTGCTGCTGCGGGACCGCTGGGATCTGCCGGCGCGTCTCGCACGTCAGATCTCGGCGTTGGCGATCCTCGTCGGCCCGGCGTTGCTGCTCGGCGAGAACGTGATGGCACCTGAACCGAGCACCTATGCGGTGACCACGCGCCTGGTCGTGCACGCGCCGCCAGAACAGGTGTGGCAACACGTGGTCGCGTTCCCCGAGCTGCCGCCGCCGCGCGAGTTCCTGTTCCGCGCCGGCATCGCCTGGCCGCAGTCGGCGCACATCGACGGTGACGGCAAGGGGGCGGTGCGGCACTGCACGTTCAACACCGGCAGCTTCGTCGAGCCGATCGAAGTGTGGGATCCGCCACGCTTGCTGAAGTTCGGCGTGATCGAGTCACCGCAGCCGATGATCGAGTGGAACCCGCTGTGGCCGCGACTCGATGCCGCGCACCTGCACGGCTTCTTTGCCGCGAGGTCCGGACAGTTCGAACTGGTGCCGCTGGCCGACGGCACGACGCAGCTCGAAGGCACGACCTGGTACTCGCACGGTCTGTGGCCGGAGAGCTATTGGCGACTGTGGAGTGATCTGCTGGTGCACACGATCCATCGGCGCGTGCTCGAACACGTGCGCGCGCTGAGCGAGGGTCGGCGATGAGCCGGACCTGGGCGGGGGTCCTGTCGCGGCGCTGATCTGCGATCCCGCGCGATCGAACGCCGGCAAAGCTTTGCGTGATCTTCGCCAGCTCGCCTACGCTCCGCCGCGACGTCCAAGTAGCAGACGCGCCATGAACCCGACGCCCCGGCTCAAGCTGTTCGTGATGATGGTGCTGGAGTTCTCGATCTGGGGCGCCTGGCTGCCGCTGATCTTCGGCTACCTGCCGAGCCTCGGCTTCACGCCCGGCGAACAGTCGTGGATCCTCAACGCGTTCCCGATCGCGGCGATCGTCGGCATGTTCTTCAGCAACCAGTTCGCCGATCGCAACTTCGCCGCCGAGAAGTTCCTCGCCTTCAGCCACCTCGTCGGCGGGGCTTCGATGCTCGGGCTCGGCTTCACCACTTCGTTCTGGCCGTTCCTGCTGCTGATGTCGGTGCACTGCCTGCTGTACGTGCCGACGATCTCGATCACCAACTCGATCGCGTTCGCCAACATGCGCGACCCGCAGCGCGAGTTCGGCCTGGTGCGCATGGGCGGCACGGTCGGCTGGATCCTCGCCGCGTGGCCGTTCACGTTCCTGTTCGTCGATTGGAGCGCGGTGCAGCTGGCCAACCCGGAGGGTGTCGTCGACTGGCTCGGCAAGGCGCTGGCACACCCGCTGGTCGGTGACGCGGCGAAGGCCGCGACCCGGTGGACCTTCCTGGTCGCCGGCATCGCCTCGCTGCTGCTGGCCGCGTTCAGTTTCACGCTGCCGCACACGCCGCCGCGCACCGGCGAGAGCCTGGCGTGGAAGAAGGCGTTCGGGCTGCTCGGCACGCCGTTCGTGCTCGTGCTGTGGCTGGTCGCCTTCGTCGACTCGTTCGTGCACAACTGCTTCTTCAACTGGACCGGCACGTTCCTCGGCAGCGACAAGGTCGGCATCCCGAGCAACTGGATCATGCCGGTGATGAGCATCGGCCAGGTGGCCGAGATCCTGACCATGTTCGTGCTCGGCGCCACGCTGAAGGCACTCGGCTGGCGCGCGACGATGGTGGTCGGCGTGCTCGGCCATGCCGCGCGCTTTGCCGTGTTCGCGTTCCTGCCGCAGTACCCGGCGTTGGTCGTAGCCGTCAACCTGCTGCACGGCATCTGCTACGCGTTCTTCTTCGCCACCGTCTACATCTTCGTCGACGCCTACCTGCCGAAGGACATCCGCAGCAGCGCGCAGGGGCTGTTCAACCTGATGATCCTCGGCGGCGGCGCGCTGCTGGCGAACTCGATCTGTCCGTGGCTGATCCAGACCGTGTACACGGCCGACGGCGTGACCGACTTCCGTTCGCTGTTCCTGGTGCCGTGTCTGTGCGCGTTGGCAGCGGCGGTGATGCTGGCGCTGTGGTTCCGGCCGCCGCCGCAGGTCGTCCCCGACGCGGCATTGGCGTAGCGCGCTCGTGGATCAACGCTGGCGACGTCGCCGGGCCGCGAGCGAGCGGAAGACCTTGGCTGCCGGTAGGAACGGTTCCGCTTGCCGATCGTCTGCAGGGCCAGGGACAGCTCCGCGCGGCGTTCGAGTCGTTCCAGCAGCTGGAGATCCGCGGCGGAGATGATGGCAGCGCGCACGCGGCCGTTTCGGGTGAGGCGCAGGCGCTCGCCGCGGGTAGCGCGCAGCACGCTGGCGGCGAAAGCGGTCCTGGCCTGATCGAAGGTCAGGACATCGTCGCCGATCGGTGGAGTCGCGGCTTTGGTCATCACGGCACCCGGCACCCCCTGGCTACGCGTAGTAGCGCCCGAACCGGTTCTTCAGGAACGCCTCGTAGTCGATCTCCTCCATCTTGACGAGGCCCTGCTGCGGCAGCTTGCCCTCGCGCACCAGGTCGACGACCGCACAGACGCCGGCCGCGGTGGTGATCTGGATGCCGCTCCAGTTCTCGCCGTCGATCTGCTGGTGGTAGATCGTCTTGGCGAAGATGCGCTCGGTCAGCCGGCCGCGGTACTGCCCGGTGGCGCTGACGAAGATCACGATCATGTCCTGGAACGTGGTCGGCAGGCAGCGGTCGAAGATCTCGCGCAGCATGCCCTGGTTCTGCAGCATCTGCAGATCGTGCATCAGGAACTTCATCAGCTCGCAGTGGCCGGGGAAGCGGATGGTCTTGTAGTTGACGTTCTTGACCCGGTCCTTGAGCGTCAGCGCCAGCGTGCCGAGCCCGCCGGAGGTGTTGAACGCCTCGTACTCGACGCCGTCGATTGTCAGGCGTTCGAGCTGTTCGAGCGGCGGCACCCGGGTCAGCTGGCCGTCGACCACCGAGTCGCACGCATTGCAGTACTCGTTGATCAGGCCTTCGGTGCTCCAGGTGAGGTTGTACTTGAGGCGGTTGCTCGGATAGCGCGGCAGCGCGCCGACGCGCAGGTTGAGGTCGGTGACCGTGGTCATCGACTTCATCAGGTGGTTGGCGACGATGGTGATGAAGCCCGGCGCCAGGCCGCACTGCGGCGCGAACGCCGAGCGGGCGCCGGTGGCGAACTGCTGCACGCGGTGGGTGACCTCGACGTCCTCGGTCAGGTCGAAGTAGTGCGCGCCGTGCTGCCGCGCGCGCTCGGCGATCAGCGGGTTGCAGTGGAACGGCGCGCAGGAGACCACCGCGAACGCGCCCTGCAGCAGACTGTCGACGCTCTTGCCGTTGCCGAAGTCGACCACCTTGCCGCTGATCTGCGGGTACTTCCGGGTCAGGTGGTCGACCGCCGGCTGCGCGACGTCGCCGATGCGCACCGTGTAGTCGCCACAGTTGGCCAGCAGGTGGCAGACCATGCGGCCGATCTTGCCGGCACCGAGGATCACGACGTCTTGCATGGGTAGGGCTCGGGGGTTGCGCGCGGCGGCGCATTGTGCGGAGTGCCCGGCGGCGAGGCAACCGCGAGCTGCCGCGCGGCGCGAGTCAGCTGCGGCGCTGCGGCTTGTGGCCGACCACGTAGGTGATCCACGCCGGATCGGCGTCGCCGCGGTCCTTCCGGCGGAACACGCCGTTGCCGGTGTGCGTGCGCTCGTCGGTGCACTCCCACAGCACGTGCACGTCTTGGAAGCCGGCCTCGGCGAACAGCTCGCGCAGCTCGGGCAGCGTCCACAGCCGCCAGTCGTAGGCGAACGCCGAGCGCAGGCGGCTGCCGTCGCGGAACTGGAAGTGGATGCGGCAGTCGATGCGGTGGCTGATCGGGTCGAAGCTGCGCTGTTCCCACAGGTAGTCGAAGCCGTGGTTGCGGCGCCGGTCGGTGCACTCGCGCTGCACCATGCCGCCGCCCCAGGCGTCGAGGAACAACATGCCGCCGGGACGCAGCGCGCGGTAGCAGTGGCGCACGTAGCCGGCGAGTTCGCGGCGGCTGTGGAACACCGAGTAGCTGAAGTTGACCGCGGCGATGACCTGCGCCAGCGGCCGGTGGACCCGGCGCACGTCGGCCAGCACCAGGCGCAGGCGCTGCTGCTGCTCCGCATTCAGCAGTCGGCGGACGTTGTGGCGTCGGCCCCAGGCCAGCGTCGGCCGGTGCTGATCGATGGCGAGCGCGCGGTTCTGCGCGTGCAGTTTGACGAACCAGCAGGCCAGCGCGGCGGTGCCACAGAAGTCCTCGCGGAACAGCCGCAGCGGCTGGCCGGTGCACTTGCGGAAGTAGCGGGCGAAGAACGCGGCATCGCTCTCGGGTGCCTGCACGGCTTCCTGATAGAGCACGTGGCGGTCGGCGTTGCGGGCGGTGAGGCGGCCGCGGCGGCTGCGGGACGGCATCGGCGACTGTCTAACGGCCGTGGGCCGGCGGCGCCACGGTCAGCCGTCCGGGTCCGCCGGCGGGTGCCGCAGCTGCTGCTGCAGCCGGTCGCAGGCCCCGGCCCAGCGCCGTTCGATCGTGGCCCGCGACACGCTGAGCGTGTTGGCGCACTCGGCGTGGGTCAGGCCGGCGAACCAGCGCAACTCGACGAGCTGCACCAGCTCCCGGTCTTTCTCCCGATCCTCGGCGGCCAGGCGTTCGAGGGCCGCGTGCAGCGGCAGCAGCGGGCCGGCCCTGGCCTCGCACTCGTCGACCAGTTCGTCGAGCCGGAGCCGCGGCTCGTCGGGCGGCCGCTGCCGGGCCGGCCGCGCGCGCACGTGGTCGATCAGCAGCTGCCGCATGACCGACGCGGCCGTGCGCAGGAAACAGGCGCGGTCGCGCCAGGTGCGCTCGGTGCGGCGGGCCAGCTCGAGGTAGGCGTCGTTGACCAGCGCCGCCGCCTGGCTCGCGCGGCCGGCTGCAACCGGGCCGCCGGCGCGCGCAGCCAGCGCGGCAGCGACCTTGTGCGACAGTTCGCTGGCCGCCGCGGCATCACCGTCGTGGACGCGGTCCCAGAGGCGAAAAGGGCCTTCTTTCGCCAGGGGACTGTCGGGTGCGGCCACGATGCCGGCCACTCAAGAGGTTTGGCGGGCCGGTGACAAGCTGCCGGCTGCGGCGAAACCCGCGGATCGCGCGCGGAACGCCGCCGGCCGTGCGCAGAAAACCTGATTCGGCTGCGGCGGGCCACGCTACCTTGCCCGCGTGCCTGCCCTCGCCGTCGGCATCGTGGGCGCCGGACGCACCCGCAACGGTCTCGGCCCGTTCCTCGCGGCCTTCGCCGAGCGTGCGGGCGCGCGGGTCACCGGCGTCGCTGGCCGCGATGCTGCCGGCGCCGAGCGCAACGCCGCGGCGCTGGCCGTGCAGCTCGGCCATCCGGTCGCAGCGTTCGCCGATGCCGCGGCGCTGGCGCGCAGCGGCGTGCAGGCGCTGGTGGTCGCCACGCCGCCGGCAGAGCATCTGCCGGGCCTGCGCGCCGCATTGGCGGCGGGCATCGCCTGCCTGTGCGAGAAACCGCTGGTCGCAGTGGAGCAACTGCCGGCAGGTGCGGCGGCGTTGGCGGCGTTCGCCGCGCGCCGGCTGCTGCTGCTGGAGAACTGCCAGTGGCCGCACGTACTGCCGGCGCTGCGGCAACTGTTCCCGCTGCCGCCGCTGCCGGTGCGGGCAGTGGCCATGGGTCTGTCGCCGACACCGTATGGCCGGGCCGGCATCGAGGATTCGCTGCCGCACCTGCTGAGCGTCGTGCAGGCGCTGGTGCCGGCGCCGGAGCAGCTGCAGCTCGCGGACGTGCAGTTGGTGGAACGCAGCGGCGATGGCAGCCGGCAGCGGCTGGCGCTGTCGTTCCGCGCCGGCGGGCAGCCGGTGGCGGTGACGTTGCACCTGCAGCAGACCGCGCACCAGCCGCGGCCGGCGTGGCTCGAGGTCGACGGTTGCCGCATGGACCGCCGCATCGGTCCGGACTACGCGCTGGCGTTCGCCGCCGGAGATAGGGTCGTACAGGTTGGCGATCCGCTCGGGCTGCTCGTGTATGATTTCGTCAACCTCGCACGGAGCAAAGACCTTGACGCCCACCGACGACTCACAGCCGTCATCGCCTGCCGCCTCCGTCTCTACGGCGAAATCCTCGCCCGCTGCCCCTGAACGTCGCGCCGAACGGATCCACGATTTCGCCGGCAAGCTGCAGCAGGGCGGCATGTGGCCGCGCGTGGTCGACTACGTGCGCTGGCAGCGCGCGGTGCGCGCGGCGCGCACCAACGGCGGTGCGGCGCCGGTCGCTCCCGAGCTGGCGCCGCTGTCGATCAACCTCGACCTGACGACCGCCTGCAACTACGCCTGCGACCACTGCATCGACTGGGACATCCTCAACTCCAAGGTGCGGCACGAGGACGAAGGGCTGCGCCAGGCGTTGGTGCAGATGCAGGCGCGCGGCCTGAAGAGCGTGATCCTGATCGGCGGCGGCGAGCCGACGCTGTACCCGGGCTTCCCGGCGATGGTGCAGTTCCTGAAGCAGGAGCTCGGGCTGCAGGTGGCGGTGGTCAGCAACGGCAGCCGCAACGAACGCATCCTGCAGGCGGCGCCGTTCTTCACCAAGGGCGACTGGGTGCGGCTGTCGCTCGACTCCGGCACCAACGACGTGTTCCGCCGCATGCACCATCCGTCGAGCAAGACGCTGACGCTCGACGAGATCTGCGGCTGGATCCCGAAGATCAAGGCGGTCAACCCGGCGTTCGAACTCGGCTTCTCGTTCGTCATCACCTGGCGCGGCAGCGCCCGCGGCGAGGTCAAGGTGGTCGAGAACATCCACGAGATCGAACTGGCGGCGGCGCGCGCCGAGCGCTCCGGCTTCGACTACATCTCGTTCAAGCCGTTCCTCGAGCGCACCGGCGAAGGCTCGGAGGTCATGGACCCGAGCAAGACCGAGGCCGAGCTGCAGGCGGTGATCGCGCGCATCCGCAGCGCGATCGACGCCGCCCGGGCGCTCGAACGGCCGGGCTTCCGCGTGCTCGAGAGCACCAACCTGCGCGTGCTGACGGCCGGCAACTGGCGCGACTACACGCACCAGCCGCACACCTGCCACATGCAGATGCTGCGGCAGGTGGTGACGCCGCTCGGCACGTTCAACTGTCCGGCGCACCGCGGCGTCGACAAGGCCCGGGTCGGCGACAAGGACCTGTGGGCCGACGGCGCCGCCGGCGTGGCGGCGACCCAACGGCTGCTCGACGGCTTCGACGCCAGCGAGCAGTGCCGGCAGGTGACCTGCCTGTACCACTCCACCAACTGGTGGCTCGAGGGCCTGATCGAGAGCAGTTCGCCGCTGCGCGCCGACGCGCCGGCCGCGGATCTGGCCGACTATTTCCTGTAGCGCTCCGGTTCCTGCAGCCATCTGGCGGCCGTTTCCCGGTGGCTGCCGCCGTCCAGGGCCGTACAACGCTGCGGCCTTTGTGGAACGGCTGGAGCCGGTGTGCCGGAGCCGCTAGCCTCGTTCGCCCCGCCGATGGCCCATCCGCAAGTAGTCCGCGTCTATTCGACCTACCAGGATCCCGACTACGAGTGTCCGTGGCAGAGCCTGGCGCCGCGCGGCAGCACCGGGTCGGGCGTGATCCTCGGTCCGCAGCTGGTGCTGACCGGCGCGCACGTGGTCGCCAACTCGACGTTCGTGCAGGTGCAGAAGCAGTCGGCGCCGCAGAAGGTCGAGGCCGAGATCATAGCCATCAGCCACGACAGCGACCTGGCGCTGCTGCGCGTCGCCGAGCCGAAGTTCGCCGCCGGCATCAAGGGGGCGCGGATCGGCGACCTGCCGGCGCTGTCGGCGAAGGTGGCGGTGGTCGGCTTCCCGGTCGGTGGCGAAGAGGTGTCGGTCACCGAGGGCGTGGTGTCGCGCATCGAAGTGCAGCGCTACGAACACAGCCAGCGGCACCTGCTCGCGGTCACCGTCGACGCGGCGATCAACGACGGCAACAGCGGCGGGCCGGTGTTCGGCGACGGCAAGGTGATCGGCATCGCCTTCCAGTCGCTGCCGGACGCCGAGAACATCGGCGAGATGGTGCCGGCGCCGCTGATCCGCCGGTTCCTGGCCGGCGTGCGCCGCGGCCTGCCGCCGCACGTGCCCGGCCTCGGCATCACCACGCAGGGGCTGGAGAACCCGGCGCTGCGGCGCTGGCTCGGCATGCAGGCGAACGAGACCGGCGTGCTGGTGACCTCGGTGCAGTACGGCACCTCCGCCAGCGGCGAGCTGCAGAAGGGCGACGTGCTGCTGCAGGTCGATGGCCTAGCGATCGCCGACAACGGCACCGTGCGGTTCCGCAACCGCTTCCGCTGCCAGCACGACGTCGTCGTCGGTGACCACTTCGTCGGCGACCGCCTGCGCGCGCGCGTGCTGCGCGCTGGCAAGCGCCTGGACCTGCAGCTGTCGATGCGGCCGATGGCGCACCTGGTGCCGCGCTACGAATTCGACGTGATGCCGACCTGGTTCGCGTTCGGCGGACTGGTGTTCCAACGGCTGACTGCCGAGTACCTGAAGGTCTGGGGCGACACCTGGTGGGACAAGGCGCCGAAGGAATTCCTGCACCTGTACCATTCCGGCGACCGCACCGAGCAGCGGCAGGAGGTGGTGATCCTGGCGCAGGTACTGGCCGACGCATTGAACGTCGGCTACGAGCACATGCACAACGACGCGGTGGTTGCCGTCGACGGCAAGATGCCGCGCGACATGGTGCACTTCGTCGAACTGGTGTCCGCTGCACGTGGCGTGGTGCGGCTCCAGCTGAGCAGCGGTGCCACGGTGCTGCTCGACGCTGCGGCGGCGCGTAAGGCGGGGGGCAGGATCCTGGCCAAGTACCACGTGCCGGCCGACCGCTCCGCCGACCTGTTGCCGGCCGCTGGCAAGGGCAGGTCGCGCAACCGCTGATCCAGGTGCTGCCATCCACGGGGGCGGTTGCCTGTATGCTGCCTCGGCAACCATGTACCGCACCCTGTTCGCTGCCGTGATGTTCGCCGGATTCTCGGCCGCCCAGATCGCCGTCCAGATCACAGCCGACCACGACAACACGCTGTACCAGGACGCCGCCGGCTCGACCAGCAACGGCAGCGGCGAGTTCCTGTTCTGCGGGCTGTCGGGCACGCCGACGACGCGCCGCACGGTGCTGCATTTTCCGCTGACGGCGGTGCCGGCGGGGTCGCGCATCGTCGCCGCATCGGTGCAGATGTTCGTGTCGCGCAGCGGCGTGTTCGTCGATTTCGACATCGAAGCACACCGGCTGCTGGCCGACTGGGGCGAGGGGACTTCCAACGCCATCAGCCAGGAAGGTCGTGGTGCCGCTGCCACGACCGGCGATGCCACCTGGCTGCACCGGTTCTATCCGACGTTGTTCTGGAACAGGCCGGGCGGCGACTTCGATCCGATCCCGAGCGTGACCGTGCCGTCGCCGCAGAGCGGACCGTTCACGTTCACCACCAGCAGGCGCATGGTGGCCGACGTGCAGGACTGGCTCGATGGCCGGGCACCGAACTTCGGCTGGCTGCTCAAGACCGACGAGCAGCTGGCAACCGAAGTGCGGCGGTTCAACAGCCGCGAGAGCCTGAACGTCCCGAGCCGGCCGACCTTGACCGTCACTTTCGTGCCGCCGGGCAGCGTGGTGTCGGTCGGCCTCGGCTGCATCGGCAGCAACGGCCTGTCGCTGCACCTGCAGCCGTCCGGCGCACCGGTGCAGGGCCAGACGTTCTCGGTGCAGCTGCAGAACGGCCTGCCGGGCGCGGTGGCCGCCAACCTGCTGTCGTTCGGCTTGAGTGCCGAGCCGCTCGATCTGGCGCCCGGCTGCACCTACTTCCTCGAGTTCCTGCCGGGCATCTACACGCCGGGCATCCACATCCTCGACGGCAGTGGCCAGGCCAGCGAGACGTACCCGGTGCCGGTGCTGGCCGCGCTGTTCGGCATGCCGCTGGCGATGCAGGCGGCGAGTCTCGATGCCGTGGTGCCGCCGATCGGCGTCGTGCTGTCGAACGCGCTGCTGCTGGTCGTGCAGTAGCGACCGCGTGGGTCGCCGGCGTCGCCGCCGGGGAGCCGCCGGTCAGGGTTGCCTGCCGCCCGGCCGCGTGCCGCCGGCGCGCACGAACGTGCCGAGGTCCTGGTCCTTGACCACGCCGGGGAACTGCAGCACCCGGTTGTGCATCGCGACGTAGACCCCGGGCGCCAGCAGTTGCACCGCCAGCAGCGCTTCGGTCAGGTTCTGCAGCGCATCGGTGTTGCGCATCACGTACGGCCGCATCGCGCCGGTCAGCACCACCGGCACGCGCGGCCGCTGCAGCAGCGTGACGATGCGCTCGCCGGTCACCGCCAGCCGGTCGGTGCCGTGGATGATGACCACGCCGTCGTGCGCGCCGGCCATCTCGCCGCTGGTGCGCGCGATCAGGTCGTGGTCCTGCGCCGACATCTCCAGGCTGTCCTTGTTCATCAACGGCACGCGCACGATGTCGATCGCGAGCTGCAGACCGGCGAGCATCACGTCAAGCACGCTGGCGCGGTTGTCCAGCACGCCCTTCAGTTCGTCGTAGGTCTTCTCGATCGTGCCGCCGGTCGAGATCAGGGCGATGCTCTTCTTCGGTTCGTCCATCGTGCTTCCGCGCCGTGCCGCAGCCGGCCTTCGGGCTGCGCGCACAGCATCGCCGCTGCCGCCGGCGATCGCCAGCGCCGTGGCGACGGTTGCCGCAGGTGGCGCAGTCCCGCTGCAGTCGTCGCATGGCGGTGGCGTTCCTGCTAGAACAGCCGCCGCCATGCAATACCGGACCCTCGGTCGTTCCGGCCTCAAGGCCTCGGTCATCAGCCTCGGTTCGTGGCTGACCTTCGGCAACACGGTGGACACCAAGGAAACGGCGCGCATCGTCCGCGCCGCCTTCGAGCGCGGCGTCAACCTGTTCGACAGCGCCGACGTGTACAAGAACGGTGACGGCGAGCTGGCGCTCGGCGAGGCGATCGCCGGGTTGCCGCGGCACAAGCTGGTGCTGGCGACCAAGTGCTTCTTCCCGATGAGCGACGACCCGAACGACCGCGGGTTGTCGCGCAAGCACGTGCACGAATCGATCGGCCACTCGCTGCGCCGGCTCGGCACCGACTACCTCGATCTCTACCAGTGCCACCGCTTCGACCCCGACACGCCGCTGCTGGAGACGGCGCGGGCGATGGACGACCTGATCGGCGCCGGCAAGACGCTGTACTGGGGCACCAGCCAGTGGCCGGCGGAGCGCCTGGCCGAGGTCGTGGCGCTGTGCCAGACGCACGGCCTGCACGCGCCGATCAGCAACCAGCCGCTCTACAACCTGTTCGACCGCGGCATCGAAGCGGAAGTGCTGCCGACCAGCGAGCGCTGCGGTCTCGGCCAGCTGGTGTTCTCGCCGCTGGCGCAGGGGGTGTTGACCGGCAAGTACCTGCCGGAGCAGAAACCACCGAAGGGTTCGCGTGGCGCCGATGCGCGGCTCGGCCAGTTCGTCGAGCGCTATCTGCAGCCGCAGCGGCTGCTGCAGGCGCAGCAACTGGTGCAGCTGGCGAAGGCGCAAGGCTGCACCGCCGGCCAGCTGGCGCTGCGCTTCTGCCTGCGCGATCCGCGGTTGACCGCGGTGATCGTCGGCGCGCGCAGCGAAGCGCAGCTGCTCGAGAGCATCGCCGCCGCCGAACTGCAGCCGGGGCCCGAGGTGCTGGCCGAGCTCGAACGGCTGTTTCCCGTCTAGCGCCCGTGGGAGAAACCATGATACCGGCGCGCAGAGACCCCCCTGGTGGCCGCTCCGCGGTCACGCCGAGAGTGGGAAACCGGTTGTTGCCATCGCGCTGAACGATGCGTCCCCTCGTTCGCCTCCCCGACCGCACGCAGCTGCAGCAGGTGTTCCGCGGCAAGTACGGCCCGCCGGACCGGCTCGGCTGGGGGCCGCAGCTGCGCCAGCACTACCAGTACTTCAACCCCGACGATTGGTACGAGGCCGTGGTGGCGTCGCTGGTGGTGCGCGGCACGCAGTGGCTCGACGTCGGCTGCGGCCACGAGTTGTTTCCGAGCAATCCGGAGCTGGCGCGGCTGTTGGCGGCGCGCGCCGGCCTGCTGGTCGGCGTCGATCCCGATCCGAGCCTGCAGCAGAACCCGTACGTGCACCAGAAGGCGGCCGTGGCGATCGACGACTACGACGGCGGCGGTCGCTTCGAACTGGTGACGCTGCGCATGGTGGCCGAGCACGTGGCCGTGCCTCTGCGCTGCGTGGCGGCGGTACAGCGGGCGCTGCGCCCCGGCGGCGTGGCGGTGGTCTACACCGTGTTCGCCGGTTCGCCGATGCCGCTGCTGACGCGGCTCGCACCGATGTCGCTGCGGCACCGGCTGAAGGCGTTCCTGTGGCGCACGGCGCCGGGCGACACGTTCCCGACCTGCTTCCGCATGAACACGCGCGGCCGGCTGCGCCGCTTGTTCGGCGGCGCCGGCATGCACGAGGAGGCGTTCCTGCGGCTCGACGACTGCCGCACCTTCGGCCGGTTCCGCTGGCTCAACGAACTCGAACTGCGCACGCGTGGCGTGTTCCGCGCCGTGCATCTGCCCTACCCCGAGCACTGTCTGCTCGGCATCTACCGCAAGCCGTGAAGTTCCAGGACTACTACCAGATCATGGGCGTCGAGCGCACTGCCAGCGCCGATGCGATCAAGAAGGCCTACCGCAAGCTGGCGATGGAGTGGCACCCCGATCGCCAGCCGCCGCACCGCCGCAAGGAAGCGGAGGAGAAGTTCAAGCGGATCGCCGAAGCCAACGAGGTGCTGTCCGACCCCGAGAAGCGCAAACGCTATGACGCGCTCGGCGAACACTGGCGCCAGGGCCAGGACTTCCAGCCGCCGCCGGGTGGCGGCTTCCGCACCGTCACGCCCGAAGAGTTCGCGCGCATGTTCGGCGGCGCCGGCAGCGGTGGCGGCCCTTCGGGCGGCGGCTTCTCCGACTTCTTCGCCAACCTGTTCGGCGACTTCTTCCAGCAGGGCGGCAACGACGGCGCGCCCGGCGCCGGCCCGCGCGGCGGGCGCCGTGCGGCGCCGGCGGCGACGGCTGGCGAAGACGTCGAGGCCGAACTCGAACTGGCGGTCGGCGAAGCCTGGCTCGGCGGCAAGCGCTCGCTGCAGCTCGAAGCCAGCGTCGCCTGCGAACGCTGCGGCGGTGAAGGCCGCGTCGGCCGGCAGGTGTGTCCGAACTGCGGCGGCCTCGGCCGCGTGCGTCGGCCGCGGCAGGTCGACCTGCAGATCCCCAAGGACGTGTACGACGGGCAGGTCGTGCGCCTGCGCGGCCTCGGCGAGCCGGGCAGCGGCGGCAACGGCGATCTGCTGCTCGAACTGCGGCTGGTGCCCGACGACGCGCACCGGTTGCGCGGCGACGACGTCGAAGCCGACGTGGTGGTGACGCCGTGGGCGGCGCTCGATGGCACCAAGGTCGAGATCAAGGTGCCGAGCGGCACCGCCACCGCGCGCATCCCGCCGGGCACCAAGGCCGGCACCAAGCTGCGGCTGCGCGGCCAGGGGCTGGCGCGGCGCGACGGCGGCCGCAGCGATCTGCTGCTGGTCGTGCGCCTGGCGCTGCCGGAGTCGTTGACCGAGAAGCAGCGCGAGCTGCTGCGGCAAGCCGGGCGCGGCGGTTAGCGCGGCGTCGCGCCGGACGGACCGGCGCCGTCCGCTCCGTTCCACCGCTCGCGCTCGTGCGCCCGCGCGCGCCCAGGTCGCTCAGTTCTTCTGCAGCAGTCCGCGCACCCGCAGCCACGCCAGCAGGTGCTCGGGCCAGGTGGCGAGCACCGGATCCTTGGGCGCCAGGCCGAAGCCGTGCTGGCCGCGTTCGTAGACGTGCAGTTCGGCCGGCACCTTCGCGCGCTGCAGCGCGAGGTAGAAGTCGATGCTGTTCTCCGGCGGCACCACCGTGTCACCCGACGTGTGCACCAGGAAGCACGGTGGTGTCTGCGCCGTGACCTGCTGCGCGGTCGACAGTTCGGCCACCAAGGCGGCGTCGTTCACGCGCTCGCCGAGCAGGTTGTGCTTCGAGCCCTGGTGGGTGTACGGCTGGTCGAGCGCGATCACCGGATAGACCAGGATGCCGAAGTCGGGCCGGCAACTGACCCGTTCGATCGGATCGTCCGCGTCCTTCCTGCCGGCGTCGAAGTGGGTGAGCGCGGTCGATGCGAGGTGGCCGCCGGCCGAGAAGCCCATGACGCCGATGCGCGCGGGATCGATCTGCCACTGCTGCGCGCGCGCGCGGACCATGCGCAAGGCGCGCTGGACGTCGAGCAGCGGGCACGGATGGTGGTACTGCGGTGCGAACCGGTAGGTGAGGATGAACGCGCTGATGCCGTGCTGGTTGAAGAACACACCGACGTCGTGGCCCTCGTGAGTGGTCGCCAGGCCGCCGTAGCCGCCGCCCGGACAGACGACGATGGCGGCGCCGGTCGCATGCTCGGCGGCGGCGAGGTACAGCGACAGGTTGGGCTGGTCGATGGCGTCCTCGCCGTGGGCCAGCGGCGCGCCTTCGGGCCACAGGTTCTCGATCGGTCCGATCAATGGCGAAGCCGGGTTCTTCGGTTGCTGGCCGGTGAGGGCGACGGCCAGTACGGTCGCGAGCAGCGTTGCGCGGCAGAGGATCAGCATCGGGGACTCCGCAGGGGACGCAAGTCACTCTAGGCACTGGCTGTCAGGTTGCGAGCCATCGGGGCGGAGGACTGCGAGCAGCTGTCAGGGTTGGCAGCGCGGAAGGCACGCGACGCGATTCCGGCAGGAAGGGGCGCGGCAGGGTTGACGGCGCACGGGGCGAAGGCGGAAAAGGGGCGCGGTCTCGCAGCACATCCGAGGAGTACAGCGATGGCAGGCTTCGATCGCAGACAGTTTCTGCTCGGCACCGGTCTCACCACCGCCGGCCTGGCCACGCGCGGTACCGCGGCCGCGGCCGCGCCGGCCGCAGCGGCGCCGCTGCGCTTCGACGACTGGAACAGCGTGCGCGAGCAGTTCGCGCTGACGCCGGACCTGCTGCACTTCGCCAGTTTCTTCTTCGTCTCGCACCCGAAGCCCGTGCGCCTGGCGATCGAGCGCTACCGGCAGCTGCTCGACAACGATCCGTTCCGCACGGTCGAGACCCACGCCCTCGGCAAGCCGGAGGACAACCTGGGCCTGCGGGTGAAGCGGGCGGCGGCCGAGTACCTCGGCGGCAAGGCCGAGGAGGTCGCGCTCGTGCAGAGCACGACGATGGGTCTGGCGTTGGTCTACCAGGGTCTGGTGCTCGCGCCCGGGCAGGAGATCCTGACCACCGAGCACGACCACTATGCGCACCACGAGGCGGCGCGCCTGGCCGCGCTGCGCAGCGGCGCCACGGTGCGCAAGTTCAAGCTGTTCGAGCAGCTCGAGGCGTTGCCGGCGCTGACCGCGGCGCAGCTGGTCGAACGCATCCGCGCCGCGATCCAGCCGGCGACGCGCGTGCTCGGCATCACCTGGGTGCATTCGTCGAGCGGCCTGCAGCTGCCGCTGCGCGCGATCGCCGTGGCGGTGCAGGAACTCAACCAGGCGCGCGCCGAGCACGACCGCGTGCTGATCGTGGTCGACGGCGTGCACGGCTTCGGCGTCACCGACGAAGCCGCGGCGGCGACCGGCATCGACGTGTTCGTCGCCGGCACGCACAAGTGGATCTTCGGCCCGCGCGGCACCGGGCTGGTCTGGGCGCGCCAATCGGTGTGGGCGCAACTGCGGCCGTCGATTCCGACGTTCGACTCGCGCGAACCGTTCGAAGCCTGGAAGACCGACAAGCTGCCGGCACCACCCGGCCACGCCGCGTGGTTCACGCCCGGCGGCTTCCATGCCTTCGAGCACGAGTGGGCGGTGGCCGACGCGTTCGCGTTCCACGGCGCGATCGGGCGGGCGCGCATCGCCGCGCGCATCCACGAGCTCAACGGCCGGCTCAAGCAGGGGCTGGCGGCGATGCCGCACGTCGTGCTCTACACGCCGCGCGCAGAGGCATTGTCGGCCGGCCTGGTCGCGTTCGACGTGCAGGGCCACGCTCCCGCGGCCGTGGTCGAGCAGCTGCTGGCGAAGAAGATCGTCGCCAGCACCAGTCCCTACGCGCGCACGGTCGCGCGGCTCGCCGCCGGGATCATGAACACGCCCGACGAAGTGGACACGGTGCTCGCGGCCGTGCGCGGGCTCAAAGCATGAGCCGTGCGCGCAACGGCATGCCGGCAGCCTGAGCGATGGCCCGGCGCGTCGTTCCGCTGGCGCTCGCGGCGCTGCTGCCGACGGCGTGCAGGTCGGTACACGAACCAGCGACCAGGCCGGTTGCCGTACCGGCACCAGTCGCACACCGCGTGCTGCTGCAGGGCGACGGCAAGCTGGCGATCCTGGCCGCCGACGGGGCGATCGAGTGGCAGATGCCGTGGGGCGGCATCCACGACCTGCACCGGCTGGCGAACGGCCACATCCTCGTGCAGCAGGACATGGTGCGCGTCGTCGAGATCGATCCAGTGCAGAAGGCCGTGGTGTGGAGCTACGACGCCGGCAAGCAGAACGGCAACGACGGCCGGCGCGTCGAGGTGCACGCGTTCGCGCCGCTCGCGGACGAGCATCTGCTGGTCGCCGAGAGCGGACCAGCGCGGCTGATCGAGATCGACCGCAGTGGCCGGCTGCTGCACCAGATCGCGCTCAAGATCGAACACCCCGATGCGCATCGCGACACGCGGCTCGTGCGCAAGCTCGACAACGGCAACTACCTGGTCTGCCACGAAGGCGACGGCGCGGTGCGCGAGTACGACGGCAGCGGCAAGGTGGTGTGGGAGTTCGCGGTGCCGCTGTTCGGCCGGGAGGCGAAGGACGGCCATGGCCCCGAAGCGTTCGGCAACCAGGTGTTCGCGGCGCTGCGGTTGCCGTCGGGCAACACGTTGGTCGCGACCGGCAATGGCCACAGCTTGCTCGAGGTCGACCGCGAGAAGGCGATCGTCTGGGCGCTGCATCAGGACGACCTGCCGGGCATCCGCCTCGCCTGGGTGACGACGCTCGACGTGCTGCCGAACGGCCACTACCTGCTCGGCAACTGCCACGCGGGCGTGGGCCAGCCGTTGCTGATCGAGATCGAGCCGAGGACCAGGACCGTAGTCTGGCAGCTGGACGCGTTCGAGCAGTTCGGCAACTCGGTGTCGAACTCGCTGGTGCTCGACGTCAGCACGCGGCGCTGAGCGGGACCGCCCGCAGCGGTCAGGCGAGCCAGCACCTGCCTGCACTTGCAGGCAGGTGCGGCGATCTTGATGCGAGCGGTGGCGCGGCGCCTACGGGCAGGTGCTGATCGCGCTGCCGATCCGCGCGCGCAGGCCGTTGCTCAGGTTGAAGGTGCCGAGGTAGGCACCGCCGGCGTGGATGTTCGCCATCTGGAAATCGAGGTGGATGCCCTCGAGCGCCGGCACGTTGGGCACGGCCAACGGCATCGCCGCAGCGCCCGAGCCATCGGCCGCGACGATCAGCAGCGATCCGACACTGGCGGTGCTGGCCGAGTAGAGCGTGCACCCAGGACCGAGCAGGGTCGAGCCGTCGGCGAAGCTGACGACGAAGCCGCAGGTCGCGCCCGCCGGGTTGCCGGTGCTGCGCAGGCCGAAGCTGGCGTTGCCGATCGTGCCGTGGTCCGGCGAGCCGGTGCCGAACAGGGTCGGCGCCGGACTGCCGCAGCCCGGGCCGAGGTTCTGGTTGTAGAGGCCGAGCGGCGCCGTGCTGGTGACGGCGACGGTCAGCGCACCCGCACCGAGATCGAACTGGGTCAGCGTCAGCGGACTGCCGGTGACCGGCGCCGCGTCGCAGTCGAACCAGAAGTTGAAGAGCGAATTCCAGCGCAGCGGGTTGTTGACGGTCGAGAACACGATCTCCGAGCCCGCGAGGCTGCCGCTCCAGCTGTTGGACGGGTCCTGGTCGACGTCGTGGAAGCCGAAGTTGCTGACGGTCGCGGCCGGGCAGACCGGGATGTGCAGGGCGCCGAGGCCGCGCTTGTTGTCGCGGTTGTGGACCGCGTACTCATAGTGATAGGTGCCGTTGGTCGGCCCCGTGACCTTGACGGCGACGTAGAAGCGGCCGTCGTCGTTGCCGTTGCTGTTGGAGCTCAGCGACGCGCCGCTCCAGCGCTGCAGGATCGATCCCGACAACAGGTTGGTGCCATCGGAGGTCGCCCAGTGGCTGCCGGTCCAGGACGGGAAGAACTGCCGCGAGGCGATGTTGTCGCTGCGCAGGGCATCGGCCTCGCCCGGGATCAGGTAGCCCGCCTGCCACCAGAACGTCGCACCGGTGACGTTGAGGTCGGCGTCGTACACGCGCACTTGATGGTGCATCGTGCTATTGAGGACGTTCGCCTGCGTCTGCGTCAGGCTGCGGATCGTGTCCTGGTTCTGCGGGAAGCCGACGTCGGGGTCGCCGCGGTCGAACAGCGAGCCGGTCGGCACCCAGGCGCCGAGCCAGGGGTCGACCTCCTGCGGTGGGCCGAGGTTGAAGTGGTCACACGCCTGGTAGTTGGCGTAGGTGTCCGAGCAGCCGACTTCGACGAAGTTGAAGTTGCCTGGCCCGGCACAGCTGCCGCAGACGCTCGGATCGTTGCTCGAGCCGAAGGTGTGCTTGACGTAGCTCCAGTCGGAGATCTGCACGAACCTGCCGCTCGATTCACGGGCGATCAGGTAGTGGATGAAGGCGTGGTTCGGACTCATCGCCGCCGTGAACGGGATCGGCGAGGTGCCGGGATTGCAGACCCGGGTCCACGCGCCGAACGGACTCACGCCATTCGGAAACGTGCCGAAGTGCGCGGAGTTGCCGAACGCGTTGACCGCATCGAGGGACCAGGTGTCGTCGAGGCGGAGGTCCCGACCGGGAATCGTGTTCGACTGGGCAACTGCCAGGGCTGATGTGCTCAGCAAGGCAAGGAGTAGTGGGGGCAGGGAGCGGAGGCGTGCGTTGGGCATGGTGGGATACCGGGATGGGGCCGGTATCTTTTCCCCTGGGCTCCGCCCGTCGTCAACCGCCCGGCGCGTGCTTCATCAGTTGTTCTGCAGCCAGCCCGTGGGCGTTGGCCGACGAACGGTTCCTTCGCGCCGCACGCACCGGTCACCTGGCGCGGTGCTTCGCTTCGACTCGGATCCTGGCCCCAGTTCAGGACTCAGGTCATCTGGTTGGCACTCCATGGCGCCACCTGGAGAGTCTCATGATCGCGAGGCGGCCGGTCTGACTGTTCAACGAGAGGACACGAGGACGGGGCCGGCACTCCTCCGTTCTCCTCGTCGTCAACCGCCCGGCGCGTGCTTCATCCAGTTCTCATCAGCATCGCTGCGAGACTTGGCCGACGAACGGTTCCGGCCTGCCGAACTCACCGGCCACGGGTGCAGCTTTGTGCAGTCGACCGGTCCGGCATCGGGTCCGCGGCGCGTGAAAATGCCGTTTGCCAAGATCCTCCTCGGCAGGACAGCTATCCTCTGGACGCCTGTCCCAGGAGTCCCCCCATGCGCACGCTCCCCGTCTTGCTGGTCTCCATGCTGGCTGCACCCATTGTCGCCCAGAACTGGTACGTCCCCGACAACAATGCCGCTCTCGGCACCTGCAACGTGATTCCGTTCGGCAGCACCCCTGCTTCGACGTTTGCCAACGCCAAGTACCAGGTCAAGGCGACAACGCCGACCTCGGTGGGCTGCCCGGGCTGATCACCGGTCTTGGTTTCGCCGCCTGCAACAGCGGTGCGACCCACTTCGACTCGATCGAGGTGGTCCTGGACCATCACCCCGCGGGTGCGTTGCTGAGCACGACCTTTGCCGCGAACCTGACCGCCAACGCGGTGGTCGTGCTGCAGGCGACCAACTACACGTGGAACAACATCCTCAACACGTGGAACGAGATCGGTCTGCAGAACTACTTCCCATACAACGGTACCGATGACCTGGTCGTGCAAATCACCACGGTGAACGGCACTGCGCCGGGCGGTTTCCACCGTGACGTGCGCCAGCGCGTCTTCTGGGTCGCGGCGAGCGGCACGCCGCCAACGGTCGGCACTTCCGGTCTTGCCGCGGGCAAGTTCGAGGTCGGCATGCTGATGGCACGGTTGTCGTCGTACGGCACCGGCTGTGTCGGCAGCAGCGGCCTCCCGCCGACGCTCGCGCTCACCGGCTCGTCGCAGCTCGGCCAGACCGTGTCGTTCGACCTCAGCAACGGCGTGCCGAACGGCGTGGCCTTCCTGGCCACCGGCTTCTACAACGGCGCGCCATTCCCGCTCGACCTCGCTGGCTTCGGCATGCCGAACTGCTTCCAGTACTTCTCGCTGCTCACGACGCAGCTCGTGGTGGTCGGCGCGGCCGGCACGGCCTCGGTTGCGCTGCCGGTGCCGTCGTTGGCGAGCCTCGTGGGCCTGAAGTTCTACGCCCAGTACGCATGCGTCGACCTGCCGGCCAACACGACCGGAATCACCACCAGCAACTACGGCCGCGTGCTGGTCGGCAATTGACGCCAGCGCCCCGGCGGCAGTCCGCCGGGGAGCGACACCGCCTCGCCACGCGGGGCGGCAACTGTTGTGCGCAACGCACTGTCGCCCGCGTTCACGCCACCCTGGGCTGCTGCGCCGCGCGGATCGGGTCGGGCTAGAGGTGTTGCAACTGCAGCACCATCGCTTCGAGCTGCGGCCAGCCGACGCCTTTCGCCGTCAGCGTTGCCTGCACCTGGGACTGCATGGCGTCGATGCGGGCGCCCTCGAGTGCTGCGAACAGCGGCGCCATCGCCGGCGTTTGCGCTACCGCGGCCGTCAACTGCTGGCGCAGCATCGCCACGCCCTGGGCCTGAAGTTCCTTTGCCTTGCTCACCAGAGTCGCGGCGGCGTCTTCGTCCCGCACCTTCAGGGTGATGACCAGCCGGAACTCGTCGCCGAAGGTGATCTTGAGATCGGCGCTCTCGGCCGGCGGCAGGCCGAGAGTCATCAGCCCGAGGAACGCCTTGGATTGCGCCGGCACGAGCACGTGCACCGCGGCATCGCCGAGGTCGAGCAGCCGGGCGGCCAGTTCGGGCCGCGGCTTGCCGCCGTACTTGCCGCTGTTCGCATCGAGTCGGCTGCTGGTCAGCGTCGCCTGGCCGTCGGGCAGGGTGATCTTCGCCGTCTGCTCGACGAGTTCGCCCTTCACTCCATCGAACGGGAGCAGGCGCAGGCCGCTGGCCAACACTGCCGGCTCGAACTGACCGACGCTGCAGCAGCACCAGCTGACTTCGTCGTCGCTGGCTACCTGGATCGCGACGAAGGTGCGATCGATGCGATGGTTGCCGAGTTGACGGGCCAGTTCGAACGGCAGTTCGACGACGCCTTCGCTCTCGATCTGTCCGACCAGCAGATCGTGATCGGAGTGGTCGGCCAGGTGTTCCAGGACCCTGGCCGCGGCCAACAACCCGAGGCGGCGCGCCAGCGGGAACACTGGCTGCAGATCGGGCATCCGCGCGTGGTCGACGACCAGATAGCCGTCGGCCAGCATCGGGATCGGCAGCGTCGCGGGATCGAGGCTCGCGCGTGGGGGAGCCTGACCCTCGCCGGTGAGCGTGTGCAGCGCCTCGCCGGCGCGGCGGCGCAGCGTGGCCGGCATGCTGGCGTCTTCGGCCAGGTGGCGCAGTTCAGCAGCGGCCGTCCGCGCGCCGCGGCGCGCGAGCAGATCGATGGCGACCATGCGATCGAGCGCGGCCAGCTCCGGCCGTTCCGCCGGCAGGGGCGTGGCGATGAACTGCCGCACTTCGGCGTCGGCGGTGCCGAGCCCGAGGCGGCGCAAGTGCGCGTTGCCGTCGGTCAGCGCGAGCATGTCGCCGCGGTGGGGGAACACCAGGGCCATGAAGCCCGCGGCCCCCGACGTGGCGATGCCGCTGGCGATGCCGCCTTCGAACAGCGGCTGGAACGCGGCGTCGTCGGCCCCGACGGGTGCACATTGCAGGTTGCCGTCGCGGTCGCGACGCCATTGCAGGGTGACGAGGTCGTTGCCTGCGCGCACGCGTTCGGCAAAGGTCTGCGGCAGCGGCTCCTGCGCGGGTGGTGCGGCGGCGGGGAGCAGGACGACCAGGGCGCCAAGGCAGCTGAACATGGGGCGCGCAGTCTACCGACGGCCCGCGCGGGCTGCCGCGGGCACGGCGCCGCCGAGGAATTCCGGCGCTAGCGCGGCGCGGCCGTCGCGGCCTGCAGCAATGCCGCCGCCCGCTGCGCGCGCTCCCGCCGCTCGGGCTGCTGCGCCGCAGTGTCGAGCTGGTGCACGATCGCCATCTGCTCGGCCGGCAGCAGGTGCGGCACCGAGGCCGTCAGCAGCCCTTCGCACAGCCGCAGCACCGTCGGGTCGCTGGCGGCGAGGTAGGCCTGCGCCACGGCGCCGGCGCCGCGCGTCGGGTCGCCGTGCTGCAGCGCGCGCAACAGCGACAGCCGCGCGGCGTCGCTGGTGACGCGCGGCAGTTGCGCGACCAGGAACTCG
>Ga0209488_10000180_pt1 | contig 49189 bp, 41 predicted proteins | sample Rivendell_Oct201_8_FD_188349 | JGI IMG/M metagenome (GOLD analysis project Ga0209488, IMG submission 188349) | Vadose zone soil microbial communities from the Eel River Critical Zone Observatory, Northern California, USA -... | ecosystem: Environmental > Terrestrial > Soil > Vadose zone >...
CTGTCGACGGCCGGCTCCGTCGTATGTAATAACCCTTCACATGATTTGGTCCAAAGGCGACGATCAGGGAGGCCGCGGTTATCACCACGGCAATCTCAAGGATGAATTGATCCGCGCAGCGCTTGACTTGATTGTCAAGAAAGGGCCGGCGGGGTTTACCTTTGCGGAGGCGGCACGCTGGGCAGGCGTCAGTCCGGCAGCTCCCTACCGCCACTTTCGTGATCGCGACGAGTTGATCGCGAGCGTCGCGCTACGCGGGTTCGAGCTATTTGAGACAACACTTGCGCGCGCATGGAACGAGGGGCGACCCGACCCGTTGGTCGCCTTCGAGGCCGTGGGCAGGGCCTACTTGCAATTCGCGCGGTCTGAACCTGCCTATTATTCCGCCATGTTCGAAGCAGGCTGCCCGCTCGAGGGCAATCCCGATCTTCGAGCGGCGGGTGACCGCGCCTTTGCGGTGCTGCGGTCGGCTTCCGAAAAACTGATCGAGAAATTGCCGGCCGGCTCGCGACCTCCCGCCATGATGATGGCGCTTCACATCTGGGCCTTGTCGCACGGCGTCGCATCCCTATTTGGACGCGGAGACGCCGCGCGTCGGACGCTGCCGATGTCGGCGGAAGACCTGCTGGAAGCCGGCGTTCTGGTCTACCTCGAAGGCTTGGGGCTGCGCAAATCGTAGGGCGAATAGGGCCAAGCGCATTGCGCCAGTGGTCTCTCGGGTACGGTGGAATACGCAATGTCGTGACGCCCAATGTCGTGTCGCGCAAGGGCCTGCGCGCAATGGCTATTCCGCCCCACGAAGCGGCAATTTCAATCCGTAGCGCAGGCAGAATTCGCCTCCGAATTCACATCGCAAACGGCCCTTGACAGGCGGCTAAAGTCGAACTAGCTAAGTGAATGTAAATTACATTTACATACGAGGCGAACACATGCCGATCGTTGCGAAATTTGACGAACTGGGACAACCAGCCTGGATCGCCCTTCTGGTCCTGTCCTTCATCATCAACTGGATGCTCGGACTTGGACTTCTCGCCTTCCTGATATGGAGCGGACGCATGGGATGCTGGAAACGAAATGGAATGCACCGTTGGGCCCACGGTGGGCATGGCGCCCACGGCGACCACGGGGCAGGCGATATGCGTCACCCTGGAACCTGGTGGCACCCACGGTCGAGCGGCAACAACGCCTTCGACGAATATCGGGCAGACACGTTGCGGCGCCTCGAAGAGGAAGAGAAGGAGTTTCACGAGTTCCTCGGCCGCTTGCGTGCCGCCAAAGACAAGGCCGAGTTCGATCAGTTCATGGCGGATCGCCGCAGTGGTGGCGCAACGTCAACGTCAACGCCACCGGCGCAGAGTTGAGGCTCGTTCGATCGTCGAGTGAAATTGGAGGCGTGTCCCGGGCGCGGTGCGCCCGGGACATTTCCGGTTAAATGCGAATCCCATTCGCCGTAGGGCGCAATAGCCACAAGGGCGCGTCTCCGCCCTATCGACTTGCTCATGTATCCGGTCGCGCCCTTGGGGCGTATTGCGCCGAACCCGCGTTTGCGGCGCAATACGCATTGCCGCTTGCGCCAAAAAGGCGCGCGGCGCCGCTATTGCGCCCTACGAATTCCATTCGCCTTAGCGCGCAATAGCCGCAAGGGCGCGTCTTCGCCCTTTCGACTTGCTGTCACGCGTTCATTCACATCCAATTGCCGCAATCCCGTTAACCCAACCTTAACCCCAATCAGGGCCAGTTAGGGCCCGTGATTTGCGGTTGAGATCAATGGGGTATGCCCAAGTTTGGACATGTTTGACGGGGAAGTCGAATGCCTACCGGGCGGCGGACGGCGCGATTTTTGCCAAATTGGGGATTTCGGCGGGTCGCTCGATCGCTAGATCGGTCGAATGCCAGTTCCCTTTTGGTCCTCGTAAAGGCGCCCCTTGTTCCGGCGACAGAGAGGATGTCCCATGAATCCGACTGAGCTGCCCGTACCAGGTTCCTCTGACCTCGCCCTGTGGGCCATGTTCTTGGAAGCGCGATGGCCCGTCAAGGCGGTTATCGTCGGGCTCCTTTTGTGCTCGGTCTGGGTTTGGGCGATCGCGCTCGATAAAACCTTTCTTTTTGCGCGTATGCGCAAAACCATGGATCGGTTTGAACAGGCGTTCTGGTCAGGGCAATCGCTCGAGGAACTCTATCGAAACTTGTCCGCCAAGCCGAGCGATTCAATGGCGGCTTTGTTCGTCGCGGCCATGCGGGAATGGAAGCGCAGCCTGGAAGGCCAGGCGCGCTCCTTCGCGGGCTTGCAGATGCGCATCGAAAAGGTGATGGACGTTACCATTTCGCGCGAAGTCGAACGCTTGGAGCGGCGTTTGCTGGTCCTGGCAACGGTTGGCTCAGCCGGCCCCTTCGTCGGCCTGTTGGGGACGGTTTGGGGAATTATGACGAGCTTTCAATCGATTGCCGCGTCCAAAAATACCTCGCTGGCGGTCGTGGCGCCCGGCATCGCAGAGGCCCTGTTTGCAACGGCCATCGGCCTCATAGCCGCCATACCGGCGACGATTTTCTACAATAAGTTTGCGTCCGAGGTGAACAAGCACGCGCTGCGGATGGAAGGATTCGCGGATGAATTTGCGGCTATCCTGTCGCGCCAGATTGATGAACGGGCCTGAGGCGCCATCATGGCAATGAGCTCAGGCAATGCCTCCGGATCAGGCCGGCGCAACCAGCGCCGGCGCGGTGTCATGAGCGAGATCAACGTCACCCCGATGGTCGACGTCATGCTGGTGCTGCTGATCATTTTCATGGTTTCAGCCCCGCTGCTGACTGTCGGTGTGCCGCTCGATCTTCCACAGAGCCAAGCCAAAAGCCTTGACCAGGACAAGGAGCCCATCACAATTTCCGTCAATCTCCAAGGGCAGGTGTTCCTGCAAGATACCCAGATTGGGGTCGAGGAACTCGTTGCGAAGTTGCAGGCCATCACGGCAGCCAGGGGGGGAATGAGCGAGCGGATATATGTGCGCGGTGACAGCAAGGTGGACTATGGTACCGTCATGCGGGTCATGGGGCGGATATCCGGCGCCGGCTTCAGCCGTGTCGCGTTGGTAACGGAGATGGAGCAGGGGTCCTGACGGGATCCCGTAATGGGGGAGCCAGTACACACGAATGAGGACGGCGCTGACCATATCGGCTGTCAGCCACACAGTGCTCCTGCTGTGGGGTGTGGTGACATTTGTGGCCAAGCCGCATACCGCGCAATCAGTGGAATCCGTGGCGGTGGATGTCATTTCGGCGAAGGAATTCTCCCAGCTGACGGCTGGTTCCAAGAATGCGGCTGCGGTCACGACCCCGAAGCCGTTTGTTGAAACCGTGGGCGAGCGCAGACCCGTCGACGATCCGACCGGCAAGATCGGCAGGAAAGAAATTGCGGATACGACTGAGAGGCCGCCGCCTGCGCCCACGCCAAAGCCACCGACCCCGGCGGAGAAAAAGCCGCCGGAGCCTAAGGTGTCCGAACCAAAGCCGCCCGAGCCCAAGCCGCCTGAGCCCAAACGCGACCTGATCGCCGAGGCGATCAAGAAGGATCAGGCCAAAAAATCCGAACCGAAAAAAGCCGAGGCCAAGGCCCAGGTGCAGCCGAAGCCACCGACGCCGCCGAAGAAAGACCCGCCGCCGTTCGATCCTGGGCGAATCCGGGAGGCCTTGGTGGACAAGCGTGAGCCGCAACGCGTCGCTGCAACCGGCGATGCCGTCAATACGACGGCGTCGCTTGGTGGAGCGGACGGGCATGCCGCAGTCCTCTCGCAGAGTGAAATCGATGCTTTGATCAGCCGGCTGTCAAACCTTTGGACCCCTCCCGCGGCCGGCAATCTCGATGAAGTGACAGTGCGCGTCAAAATTCAGCTCACGAGAGAAGGCCGACTCGCCGGGCCGGCCCTTCTGACCTCACCCCATGGTTATAGCAAGAGTGCCTTGTTCATGGCATCGCGCGACAGTGCAATGCGCGCCGTGCTTCGGGCCCAGCCTTTCGACATGCTCAAGCCGGAGAATTACGAGCAGTGGAAAGAGCTTGAGATTAACTTCGATCCCCGCGACATGATCCGCGGATGAATTGGTTCAAACATTCGATGAGATGACGATGTTCAAATCCAAAACGTCTGGCGTGCAGCTGTTGAGTCGCCGGCACGCGCTGTTGTGCGGCGCTGGTGCTGCAGTGTCACTCGCCTCGATCGCGACGCGCGCCGCCGGCGCGCCAACCACGATCGATGTAACGCGGGGCAATGTCAAACCTATCTCCATCGCGCTTCCGGATTTCAGTGCCGCCGGCCTGCCGGATCCCGCCGTGGCGCGTGGCGTTACGCAGATCATCACCTCCAATCTCCAACGCTCCGGCCTCTTTGCGCCGATCGATCAGGCGGCATACATCGAAAAAATTTCAAACATCAACGCGGCGCCGCGTTTTCCGGATTGGCGCAAGATCAACGCCGACGCTCTCGTCACGGGCCGGCTGACGCGCATGCCGGACGGGCGGCTGGGGACGGATTTCTATCTGTGGGATGTCCCTGCCGGCGGCAATCTCGACGGGCAACGCTATGAGACGCCGCCGGACAATTGGCGCCGCGTTGCCCATATCATTTCGGATCGCATCTACGAACGGATGATCGGCGAGAAAGGCTATTTCGACAGCCGCGTTGTTTTTATCGACGAGTCGGGGCCGAAAGAACGCCGCGTGAAGCGGCTCGCGATTATGGATCAGGATGGCGCCAATGTGCGCTATCTCTCGCGTGGGGATGATCTTGTGCTTACGCCGCGCTTTTCGCCATCCTCGCAAGACATCACTTACATGTCCTATTCGCAGGGACAGCCGCGCGTGGTGCTGCTCAATATCGAATCGGGCCAGCGCGAAATTGTCGGCAATTTTCCAGGCATGACCTTTGCACCGCGTTTTTCGCCGGACGGCCAGCGTGTCGTCATGAGCCTGCAGCAAGGCGGCAACGCCAATCTGTTCGTGATGGATTTGCGCTCGAAGGCGACAACGAGACTGACTGACACGGCTGCGATCGATACCTCGCCCAGTTACTCGCCGGATGGAAGTCGCATCTGTTTCGAATCCGATCGTGGCGGCAAGCAGCAGATCTACGTCATGAGCGCCGCAGGCGGGCGCGCCCAGCGCATCAGCTTCGAGGAAGGATCTTATTCGACGCCGGTCTGGTCTCCGCGTGGCGACTACATCGCCTTTACCAAGCAGGCGCAAGGCCGGTTCGCGATCGGTATCATGCGGCCGGACGGGACGGGGGAACGCGTGCTCACCGATGGTTATCATAACGAAGGGCCGACCTGGTCGCCGAACGGGCGCGTCATCATGTTCTTCCGCGATCCGGGCGGAACTGCGGGCTCGAATCTTTACACAGTCGACATCACGGGCCGCAATGAGCAGCGAGTTCCGACACCGAGCTATGCGTCAGACCCGGCCTGGTCGCCGCTGTTGCAATAAGGACACTTCGAACAATAACTCAGGAGATTTTTTGTTTGGAGTTCCGCCCTTTCAGTCGGCTTTTTTTGCATTTCCACATTCCACCGAAAGCCCTTTTGACGCCGCATTCACGGCTGATTAACCATTAACAAAGGATTCCGGGAATTGGCCGCAATTGACCGGTTTTGGCAGGGGCTCATCAAGGTTGATGCAACGTTCGCTTAACGAACGACCGATAGACCAGCGTCACGTCCGGTCATGTTGTGATTTGTGAAATGGAGGCGCCGGAATGATCAATATGGTGGTTAGCGCAAAGCGCGCCGTTGCCGGTTTACGGTTTGGGGCTGTTCTGGCCATGACGCTGGCAATGGGTGCCTGTGCGAAGAATCCGACTGCTGACAACGCGTCGTTGGCCAATGCCAGTGCGGCGACGCCCGGCAGCCAGCAGGAATTCGTGGTCAATGTCGGTGACCGCGTTTTTTTCGAGTCCGATTCAACGGAACTGAGCCAGCAGGCGATCGGCACTTTGGAAAAACAGGCGCAGTGGCTACGAACTTATCCGCAATACTCATTCCTGGTGGAAGGACATGCGGATGAGCGTGGGACACGCGAATACAATATTGCGCTTGGGGCAAGGCGCGCCCAGGCGGTGCGTGAATACCTCGCGTCGCGCGGTGTCGGGGCTCAACGTATGCGCACGATTTCGTATGGCAAAGAACGCCCGGTTGCGGTCTGCAACGACATTTCGTGTTGGTCGCAGAATCGGCGTGCTGTTACTGTTCTCAATGTCAGTTCGTGATTCGGGTTACGGGGGAAGGGGACAATCGGCGCCGCAAGGCGCCGGTTGTTTTTTTGGTCATGGCTGGGTTTTGTGGTTGGGTCCCATAAGGATATGCAATGCAACAGACAGGTTTTGGAAAATTAGTCATAATTTGAGCCCAACAGGGTGTATCATGAGGGGCATAATATGAGTGCACTTTGGGCGATATCACTCCGGCCGATATTCTGCCAAAGCGTGCATTATGCAAATTTACTCAAATCGCCACATAGATTCGGCTGCCGACAAATGACAAACCTTCATATGAACGCAATGCGAGCAACCACTTGGGCCATCGCTTGGGTCATCCTGATCGGGGCCGCGATTTCCGGCCCGTCCGCGGCTTTGGCTCAGGAGCCCGGGTTCTTCGATCGCATTTTCGGCAACAGTGATCGCGCCACCCCGACCCCGCAGGATCGCGACATCGAGGACAGGGGCGAACGCCCGGCCGTCGCACAGAATCGCGGGGTGCAAGGGGGCGATTCGACGATGCGTATCGACCGCCTGGAAGCGCAAATCCGGCAGCTCACTGGGGCGATTGAGCAATTACAGCATCGCAATCAGCAGCTTGAAGCCCAGTTGCGTCGCGTGTTGGATGAGGCGGAGAACCGCCCGGCGGACGGGCGCGTCGCCGGTGCGCGGCCTGTTCCCGGCCGTCCGACCGCAAGCCCATCTACGGGTTCGCTGCCTGCAGCTTCGCTGCCTGCGGGTTCGCAGCCTGCGGGTTCGCAGCCTGCTGCTGCCATGTCGCCCGTAGCTTCGCTGCCTACCGCACAGCCCTCCGCGGCTGTGCCTCAGGTGGCCGCGTCTCAGCTGGCTGCGCCACAGCCTCCGCCGGCCTCGACAGGGGCGACGGCCGGCAGGCGAGGCGACGCGTTCGACCCGTCGCAAAATCCGGGGGCGCCGGGTTCTCCACGCCCGATCGGTACGACTGTTCCGAGTGCGCCGCTCCAGCCGTTCCCGGGCGGTGATGAGCCTGTAGGCGCGCCCGGTGGGCGAACTGCCGGGGCTCCGCTCGATCTATCGGCATTGGTTGCCTCGACCATTGGCCCGGCATCGGGCCCAGCACCTGGTCCAGGACGTGGCGGCGACCAGCCGCCGCCAGCGCGAGCACCGGCCGCACCCGGAACGCAAGTCGCCACGCTGCCGCCGTCCGAAAATGCGCGCGACCACTATGATTTTGCCTATGGCCACGTCCTGCGAAAGGATTATGCGGCTGCGGAAGACGGATTTCGCCATTTCCTGGGGAAGTTTCCGAGTGATCGTCTCGCTCCCGAAGCACAATATTGGCTTGGCGAGAGCTTGTTCCAGCGCCAGCGCTATCGCGACGCGGCCGAGACGTTCCTGACGGTTTCGACCAAGCATGAATCCACCTCCAGGGCGCCGGACGCGCTTTTGCGCCTCGGGCAATCGCTGGCGGCGCTCGGTGAACGGGAGGCGGCCTGCGCTTCCTTCGGCGAGGTCCTGCGCAAATATCCACGCGCACCAGCGAGCGTGAAGCAGGGCGTCGACCGGGAACAAAAGCGTGTCCGCTGCTGATTTTGCAGCTCTTTCGATCGCCGAAACAGAACTGCTGTTCGCCGAACTTAAGTCGGTTCCCGCAATCATCCTCGCGGTTTCCGGTGGGCCGGATTCCACCGCGCTCCTAGCCTTGGCGGCGCGCTGGCGGGCGGCAACCGAAGCGGGCCCCAAGCTGATCGCGGTCACGATCGATCACGGATTACGGCTGGAAGGGGCGCGCGAAGCCGACGGCGTCAAGTCGCTCGCCACGCAACTTGGGATTCGCCATCGCACCTTGCGCTGGGCAGGTGAGAAACCCGTGACGGGCGTGCAAGAGGCCGCACGCGAGGTCCGTTATGGTCTGCTCTGCGCCGCAGCGCGCGGCGCGGGAGCGACCCATTTGTTGACGGCCCATACGCTCGACGACCAAGCCGAAACCGTTTTGATCCGCATGGCGCGTGGCAGCGGACTGACGGGGCTCGGCGCCATGATGCGCGAAACTGCGCTCGATGGCGTGACCCTGTTGCGGCCGCTGATCGATGTGCCGAAGGCACGGCTCGTCGCGACGCTGAGCGAATTGGGGTTATGCCATGTGGATGATCCCTCCAACCGTGATCCGCGTTTCACGCGCGCGCGGCTGCGCGCCCTGATGCCGAGCCTGGCCGGCGAAGGACTTGACGCGGCGCGCCTCGCGCTCCTGGCCCGCCGTCTGCGGCGTGCGGATTGTGCGCTCGATGCGGCGGTCGACAGCGCCGCAACGGCAGTGGCAGCGCTCCCTTGGCACGACCAAGGCCCGATAGCGCTGCGTGCTGAGGAGTTTGTAAGGTTACCGGACGAAATCGCTCTGCGCCTGCTTGGCCGTGCGATATCACATGTCGGCAATGAGGGGCCGGTGCAACTTGCGAAACTCGAGGCGCTCTACCAAGCCCTGCGGGAGGCCGAATCGGCTAAAAATGCCCGATTGCGGCGTACGTTGGCGGGGGCGCTGGTTACTTTGTCGCGGGACCGGCTCTTGGTTGAACAGGCGCCGCCACGTGCCGAAACCCGAAATAGGTGCCCCTGACGCCTTTGCGGTTGCGCCCTATGCGTAAATGTCGCAACGAATCAATGATAGACTGTGCCCAATTTCCGGCGCTTCCCTTGGCAGGAGCCACCTTGGCACTTAGATTGGGATCGGACGGACGTTAATCGGCCTTAACTCGCGGGCACGAGGGAGCTGGTCGATCGACTGGTTCGCCATGCTTGAGCAGCTAAAAGGAACGAGAGGAATGAACGCCAATCTGCGCAACTTTGCCCTCTGGGTGATCATTATCCTCTTGGTCGTCGCGTTGGTCACTTTGTTCCAGAGCCCAGGACAGCGCGCGCAATCTCAGGACATTTCTTTTTCGCAACTCCTGACCGAGGTTGACCAGGGCCGGGTCCGCGACGTGTTGATCCAGGGACCGGACATCCACGGCACCTTCATTGACGGCCGCAGTTTTCAGACCTATGCGCCGAACGATCAGACGCTGATCCAGCGCCTCTATGGCAAGGGAGTGTCGATCACGGCGCGCCCGCAGCAAAGCGACGTGCCCTGGTTCATCACGGTTTTGGTGTCATGGCTGCCGTTCATTGCCATCATCGGGCTGTGGGTTTTCCTGTCGCGCCAGATGCAAGGGGCGGGCGGCAAGGCGCTCGGCTTCGGGAAATCGCGCGCCAAGCTGCTCACCGAAGCGCATGGCCGCGTCACCTTCGAGGACGTGGCGGGGGTCGACGAGGCCAAGCAGGACCTCCAGGAAATCGTCGAATTTCTGCGTGATCCCGGAAAGTTCCAGCGCCTCGGCGGCAAAATTCCGCGTGGCGTTCTCCTGGTCGGTCCTCCCGGCACCGGCAAGACGCTCATCGCGCGTGCAGTCGCGGGTGAAGCCAACGTGCCATTCTTCACCATATCGGGTTCCGATTTCGTTGAAATGTTCGTCGGTGTCGGCGCCTCGCGCGTGCGTGACATGTTCGAGCAGGCCAAAAAGAATGCCCCCTGCATCATCTTCATCGACGAAATCGATGCCGTCGGCCGCCATCGCGGCGCCGGGCTTGGCGGCGGCAACGACGAGCGCGAGCAGACCTTGAACCAGTTGCTTGTCGAAATGGACGGCTTCGAAGCCAACGAAGGTATCATTTTGATTGCGGCCACCAACCGGCCGGACGTGCTCGATCCGGCCTTGCTGAGGCCGGGCCGGTTCGATCGCCAGGTGGTGGTGTCGAATCCCGATATTATGGGCCGCGAACAGATCCTCAAGGTGCACGTGCGCAAAGTGCCGCTGGCACCGGATGTGAATCTCCGCACCATCGCGCGCGGCACGCCAGGGTTTTCAGGCGCCGATCTCGCCAACCTCATCAACGAAGCGGCCCTGATGGCGGCGCGGCGCAACAAGCGCATGGTCACGCAGGCCGAGTTCGAGGACGCCAAGGACAGGGTGCTGATGGGTCCTGAGCGCAGGTCGATGGTGATGAGCGAGGAAGAGAAGAAATTGACTGCCTATCACGAGGCGGGGCACGCCATTGTGGCGTTGCACGTGCCTAGCTCCGACCCGGTGCACAAGGCCACCATCATTCCGCGCGGTCGAGCTCTTGGTCTGATGATGCAACTGCCCGAGGGCGACCGGCATTCGATTTCGCGCGAATACTGCGTGTCCCGGCTGGCAATCGCGTTCGGGGGCCGTGAGGCGGAAGTCATCAAGTATGGTCCGGACAAGGTGACCAGCGGCGCCAGCGGCGATATCCAGGGGGCGACCCAACTCGCACGCACCATGGTCATGCAGTGGGGTATGTCTGAAAAGCTTGGACGCGTTCGCTATCAAGGCAATGAGCAGGAGGTTTTCCTGGGGCACTCGGTGGCGCAGACCACTCACATTTCCGAGGAGACTGCGAGGCTGATCGACGCGGAAATTCGAGGTCTGATCGAGGCTGGCGAAAACGAGGCGAGGCGCATTCTTACCGAACATCGTGGCGATTGGGAAAAGATTGGCCAGGCGCTGCTGGAGTTCGAGACCCTGTCGGGCGACGAGATCAAGGATCTGCTCGCCGGCAAGCCGCCATCGCGGGAAAATCCCGCGGAGCCCTCGACCCCGCGTGGTTCGGCCGTGCCGCCTGCCGGCAAGCCGCGCTCGCGGCCGGACGCCGGTGGGCTGGAGCCGCAGCCGCAGGCGTAACAACGTGAGCAATCCGCTTCTTCAAGACACTCTGGGCGCCCTCGACCGCGAGGAAGCCGCGTTGGACGAGATGCTGCGTGACGAAGTCCGGATCGCAATTACCGATAAGCGGCCGAGTGTCCCTGCGGAGTTTGTTTTCAAACGGCTTGAAGCGCGACACGCGCGCGGAATGAGAGCGGCACGGTTGATGTGCGGTCGGCTATTTTTCCGATCGTCGTCGACCTAGTCGCGGTCGTATTACTAACCGCTCAGCCTTGGCTTCTATGCTGTCAAAATAGCGTTCAGCTGAAGCAGGCTGGTCAAGACCAATAAGAGTATAGATATCCAGAAGACCTTCGCGGGCTTGTGGCAACCAAATCAGTTTGGGCATCACGGACCGGAAGTTTTCTTGGCGTTCGCCAAGCGTTGACGGGCTTCATGCCGTAAGGCCTTCATATCAAACTCTGTGTCGGGGCCACTGGCAATTCCGATTTCGACGAGTTCACGCAATTCGGAGATGTCTTCTGCCCGAAGCCCGCGTTTTATCTGCCAATCTTGCACAGCCTCGCGGACTATTTCGCTGGTGCTGCTATATTCGCCGGCCTCGACAGCAGCATTGAGTGACGCGACCTGCCCGCGGGTGAGGGCCACGTTTAGGTTTTCGACGTCGGACATGGATGCCTCCATTTAGCTTCTAAACCAAAAATACTATATGGCGACGCGTTTCGCCATCGCTTTACGTCCGCTGCAGCAGTGGCCGCAGTCCGCGAATGTTCCGTACCTTTTCAAGTGCGAGCATACTCTCGATCAATCGCGTGGTCTTCGCCTCGCAAAGCACCGGCGCGGTATTCGCAGCGGAGTGCACCGTCCCGCACGGCATTTGTGTTTGACTATGCTTTGCAGATCGATATCCCGGTTCATGTGAATGAAGACCCCACGAGTTCCCCGATGCCAACCCACGATCGCGCCGACTCAATCCGCACGTCGTTCGCCGGCTTCATGCTCGGCGCGCGGCTCGCCGTGCCGGTGATGCCCGGCATGCTCGCGTTCGGGCTTGCGGTCGGCGCGACGGCGACGCGCAAGGGTTTTGGTTTCGTCGATCATCTCTTGATGAATCTCTTCGTCTATGCCGGCATGTCGCAGCTTGTCGCGATGGAGGTCTGGCCACAGGACTACGGCGCGGTGGCGCTGGCGGGCCTGGCGGTTCTCTGTGCCACTATCAATGCCCGCATGCTGTTGATGAGCGCGTCATTGCAGCCCTGGCTTGGCGGGCTGCCGCCCTGGCAGATCTATCCGGCGCTGCACCTGCTTACCGACCCGAGCTGGCTTATTTCAATGCGCTATCGCGCCGAACGCGGATCTGACGCCGGCGTGTTCATTGGCAGCAGCGCAATTCTATTTGTGGTGTGGACTGCCGCGATCAGCGCCGGCTATTGGCTGGGTGCGCTTATGGCCGATCCGCGCGCGCTCGGTGTCGATCTCGTGATGCCGATCTTTTTTGCCGCCATGCTGATCCCGCTCTGGCGCGGCAGAAGGCGTGGCATCGCCTGGGTGGTGGCTGGTTTGGTCGCGCTCCTCGTCCAGCAGATTGTCGGCGGCTGGTGGTTCATCGTGGCTGGCGCCGTTGCGGGCAGCATCGCGGGAGGGTACGTCGATGAATGAGCCGGGACCAGGCGTGCTTGTCGCCATAACGGTCATGGCCATCGCGACCTATGCGATGCGGGCCGCGGGCTTCTGGCTGATGCAGCATGTCGCGATGACGGTTCGCATGCGACGGATGCTGGAAGCCCTGCCGGGCTCGGTAGTGGTCGCAACCGTATTGCCGATTGCGGTGCGCGAAGGACCGGTGGCCATGCTCGCGATTGCGGCGGCAGGCGCCGTGATGATCCTCTTTCGCAAAGATCTTCTTGCGGTCCTCACCGGCATGGCAGTGGCGGCTGCTGCGCGTGCGGCGGGGTTTTAACTATTATCTCTTGAGACACGCCGCCATTGGCGCGCGCTCCAGACGGATCGGGCCGTCGTGATCTGAAGCAGTAATCGAACGCAACGGCGCATCATCGTCGCCGCAGGTGCCACGCAAACGCACGCCGTTGGGCCAAGCCAGGATGTGACGAGGGCCATCGGTCTTGATGTAGATGCGCTGATCGGCGGTATCGCATCCGTCGGTGCGGCAGGATATGCGCCCATCTGATGTGCCGTCGCAAACAATGCGGTCGGCGTAGCGCCGGCGATCACGTCGAAAATTGGCGGAAACATATAAGTAGCGCACCACCGAGGACCGACCCTCCGGGTTTACTTGCCGCCAATGCACCCCGTCGCGGTCCGACAAGCGTTCTATTCTCATATCCGCGTTGCGGTGCCCGATTGTAATCGTTCGCAACGTCTGTGTGCGATGCTGGGCAAGTTGTGCGCGGTCGTAGCTGCGCATGAAGCAGACTTGTTTGCCAGGAGGAAACGCCGCATCGAATTCCTTGCGCTGCGCTTCGTTGTCGGCATTCTCATTGGCTGCACTCGCAGCGGCCGCATTCACATTGGTTCCATTGACTGGGCCCAAAGCGTGCCGGTCATGGCAAGCCACAGTGCCGCAAATGCAATACGCCAAGTCTTGCGTCGGTTCATTGCGCCTTGCAAGCCTCGATCGGCATTCTGGTGAGACGAAACACCTTGTCATCCGAACGCGTGAGCGGTTTGGTCGGATATTGCTGACCCGTCGGCGCGGTCTCGCATTCGTTGGTAATGGGCAGCCCGGAATTACGGTTTTGCACGATGATTTCGCCGCCGGGCCCGCGCGCAACCTGGATGCTGCGGTCGATGCAGGCGGACGGCTTGTCACTTGTTGCTTCGCGGCTGCAATTCCAGCTGCCTTCCTCCGGGTAACAGTTATAGTAAGTGGCAGCGACTTGGCGACCCGTCTTGAGTTTCAGCGAGACCGCGAGCTTGACGTTGAACCACCACAAATTGCCGGGCGCTTCCGCTTTGTCCTTGTCCTCCCGTTCGGAGGCAGGATCGAGGCGCCCCACGCGTAGCGATGCGACCTGTTGCCGAGGGTTGGCGCCGAGGTGGGTGGCGTCGTAGTCCTGGCCAAAGCAGAAGGCCTCGTCTGCCTTGAAACGCTCGCGCAACGGCGTGCCTGCCGGGATCGGATCGATCTTCTGCTTTTCGGCAATGCATGCTGCCAGTGGTTTGGTCTCAAGACGAAATACTTTGTCGTCCAGACCCGGCTTGAAATAGATCTCTTTTTCTTTCTCGATTTCCTCGCCGCATCCGCCCACAACAACGAAACCATTGTTGTTCAGCAAAACCGCATTGGCGTTCTCGCGCTTGAGGGTGAAGCTGCCGCCGTCGCAATCGACGGCGCATTGGAGAACTCCCTTGCTGTCGGCGGTGCAGCTCAGGCCGTTGTAGAAGGTGCCGCGGCGGTCACGGAACGCCACATAGGCTTCGACGTTGAGGCGGCCATCCTCGCGAAACAGTCTGATCCCCTCGTCGCGTTCGCCAGGGTACCAATTTTCAGCCTGCTGGCGGCGGCCAAGCCACCGATAGATGTGGAAACTGGTGGCCTTTTGCTGGGGATGGGTCGCGAGATGCGCCCGGTCATAGACCCGCCCGAAGCATGCCTCCTGATCCGCCGTGAATATGGAGTTGGAGGATTGGGCTTGGGACGGGGACGACGCGCCGCTGCCGATCCACAGCATCGCGCCGACAGTCGCAACAAAAGCAGATTTGGGGAAAAATGCGCATTGCATCATCATACCATGAGGTGGCCACAGTTTGTGGGCAGGATTTGGACCGGAATTAAACAATGAGGGTTGAACCTTATCCCAGGCTCGATCGACTACCCAATAGGCCGGATCGCCGGGGGGCTGGCGCAATCATCCAAACATGCAAATCCGTTTTGCTGCCTCCAGGCCGGTTACGGCAGGATCTATTTTGCTTCGAGCGCGGTCCGCAGGCGTGGTCCTCAGGCCGGTCCTGGGGCTTGCCCCGGAGTATCACGCGCGAACAAAATGTTGGCGGGGAGAAAAGCAAATGCCGAAATGTCCTTTCAATCAACGCGGGGTGTTGAACATGAGACTTTTACCTATAGCGCTGTTGGCGACGTCATTTCTTGCCGCTCCCGCATTCGGCCAGATCGGTGTTCCGGCCCCGAAGGCCAAGGCTCCTGCGGCCCAGCTGCCGCAGCAGCAACCGGCCATTCCGGCCCAGATCATCCTGACTCCCGCCCAAGCCCCTGAGCCGACCTATGATGAAGGCACGGCGCAACGCATCACGGCGGCGATGCTGAGCTATTCTGCGATCGAGGTAAGGGGCGGCTGGCCGACGCTGCCTGCCAACGCGAACCTCAAGCCGGGTGCTGCCGGTCCCGATGTGGCATTGCTGCGCCGGCGTCTCGCGATGACTGACGATTTGCCTGAAAATCGGGCGATTGGCGAGAATTACGACGAGACCGTCACGGCCGGGGTGAGGCGCTTTCAGGCCCGCCACGGACTCGAGCAGACTGGCGTTGTTGGCCCGAAGACGCTCGCGGCCCTCAATGTGCCTGTATCCAAGAGGCTGCGCCAGCTCGGAGCTTCGCTCGACCGCCTTGCCGGCACTGATTTCGTTTTCGGTCAGCGCTACGTCGTGGTGAACCTTCCTGCAGCCCATGCCGAGGCTGTCGTCGGCAACAAGGTCGTGCGGCGCCATGTGGCGCAGGTCGGACGGCCGGACCGGCCTTCGCCGACGCTCACGACCTACATTACGACCGTCAACCTCAACCCGACCTGGACGGTGCCGCTGGGAATCCTCAAGAAGGACGTGATCCCGAAGATGCGCCGCGATCCGGGCTATGCGGGCCGCATGCACATGCGCGTGCTCGATGGCGCCGGAAACGAGGTCGATCCGCACAGCGTCGACTGGAATTCCGACCGCGCTCCCGGCTTCACGATCCGGCAGGATTCGGGCAACTGGAATGCGCTCGGATCCGTGCGCATCGATATGCCCAATCCGCACTCGGTGTACATGCACGACACCAACCACAAGGAATTCTTCAGCGCCGACTATCGCTTCCAATCCTCCGGCTGCACCCGCATCGAAAACCCGCGCGACCTGGCGGCCTGGGTGCTGGAAGAGACGCCCGGTTGGACCCGCCGCGAGATTGATGCCGGTATAGCCAAAGGCCAGAAGCTCGACATTCGCGTTGCCCGCAAAATCCCGGTCGCCTGGATATATCTCACCGGCTGGGTGACGCGCGATGGAGGCATGCACTTCCGCGACGACATCTACGGGCTTGACGAAAAGGTCTCGCGACAGATGGTCGCCGAGTTCGGTCGTCCGGTTGCGACGGCGTCGCGGGCCAACGGTTTCATACTGCAGTCAGCAGACCCGGAGCCCGATCCGACGCCCGTGTCTTATCTCGACAACCGGTAAGAACAGACACATGTCCAGGACTGCTATAGCAATCATCGCCGCCGCAATGGCGGCGATGGGTTCTGCCGTCGCCAATGATTCATCGGCTGAGCTTGGGACCGGTGGATTGATCTTCGTTCGCAACGATGATGTGGAGATGCGGTCAGAGGACCTCTCGATCTCGACCCGGGAGGTCAATGTCCGTTACCGCTTCTTCAACAAGTCGGACAAGGATGTCACGGTCCTGGTGGCCTTTCCGATGCCCGAGATCAGGATCGACGGGCCGGGCGACAACATCGCGATCCCGACGGAGGATCCCGTCAACCTGCTTGCCTTTTCGACGATTGCCGATGGCCGGCCGGTGACGACGCAGGTCGAGCAACGCGTTTATGCGTTTGGCCTCGATCGGACGCAGATGCTGCGCGATTTGGGAATTCCCTTGGCGCCGCATTTGCAGGCGGCCTCCGAGGCGCTCGACAAGCTGCCGCGCGAAAAATGGGATGGTCTCATCCGGATCGGACTTGCTGAAATCGAACAGTATGATGTGGGGCAGGGGATGAAGGATCACCTCGTGCCGCGCTGGTCGCTGCAGACGACGTTCTATTGGCAGCAAACGTTCCGTGCCAAGGCCGACACTCTCATTGAGCACAAGTACAAGCCGAGCGTCGGTGCGTCCGTCCAGACATCTTTGGGCTCGCCAAACGCGGCGAAGGAGGATTGGTACAGCGACTATAAGCAGAAATACTGTCTCGATCGGGACTTCAACACGGCGATTGATCGCGCCCGGCGTGAAGCCAAGAGCCAGTTCGGTGCGCCCTACAGCGAGGAGCGTGTTGAATATATCCTCAAGACGGGTGCCAACTGGTCAGGTCCGATCAAGGACTTCCGGCTGGTGATCGACAAGGGCGAGGCATCAAACCTGGTGAGCTTCTGCGGCACCGGCGTCAAGAAGATCGACGCAACCCAGTTCGAAATCAGGAAGAGCGATTTTACGCCCGACAATGATTTGCATGTGCTGATCCTCAAGCGGCTGCCGAAGAACTGACGGGTGGTTGGGCCCGCTGTTGCGCCGGGCGTAAGCTCGTAGGATGGGTAGAGACAATAGCATGCAATGGGCGCTTGTGCCCATTGCATGCTATTGGCGAAACCCATCATTTTATGGCCCGAGAACATGATGGGTTTCGCTATTTGCGCGCTTGAGCGCGCAAACCGTTCTACCCATCCTACGAAGCCCACCCTCCAAACGGGACGACGTACCGCTTTTATTTCGGAATCTGGGCGTGCTACCCTGCGACCATACGAGCCCAATCAATCGGCTCGGGTTCTCGCTGTCTTTGGGAGGAAGTTGATGAAGGTTTTTGGGCTCGGCGACCGAAGAGGCGCCGTTCGGAATTGCGTGGTGCTGTGTGCGGCGGCCCTTCTGGCCGGGTCGGTCGTGGCGGCGGACGCTCAGGATGTAACCGGCATTTATTGGACCACCCAATACAATGCCAAGGTCCAGATCGTCGTCGGCGGCGACCTGCCCCTGACGCCGGCCGGCAAGGCCGCGTATGAAAAGAACATGGCCGGTCTCAAGGACGGGTCGATTGTCGACCAGGCCCGCATCACCTGCGTGCCGGATGGACCGGTCCGGGCCTGGGCAACGCCCTATCCATTCGAAATTGTCGATGGGCCGACCGGCAATATGACCATCCTGCATGAACTCAATCATCAAAATCGCGTGGTCCGGATGGGCAAGCCGTTGCCAAAATACGAGGAAATCGTCGCGCATCCGTCCTACAACGGCCACTCCGTCGGCCGCCTTGAGGGCGACACGCTGGTCATCGAGACCATCGGGTTCAACGAAAAGTCTTTCCTCGATGCGACCGGCGCTCCCCATAGCGATGAATTGCGCACGGTGGAGCGCATTCGCCGGATCAGCCCGACCCAGCTTGAAATCGTCGTCACGGTGCATGATCCGGATATTTACACACGCGATTGGAGCGCGCGCTTCGTGTATAATTTGCGCAATGAATTGCGCATCGAACCCTATGTCTGCGGCGAGCCGCATCGCGACATATCCCAAATCCCCGGCGTACGTCGTCCATGATGCGGGAGACCGGAATGTTTGGCGCAAAAGCACAAGATCAGTCTCAATTCACCCGGATTGCCGACAAAAGGAGGGCTGCCATGAGGGCATGCACAGCCGATGACAATCGCGTTGCGTTTCGAAGCCTTGTGTTGAGCGCTCTGGCGGGCGCCATGGGCGTGGGCGCCATGCTGGCGTCGACGACGATCGATGCGCCCGCACAGGGCAAAATCCCGGAATTGGGGTCGTCGACTTTCGCGTGGCTTGCCGCCGGTGCCGAGTGGCGCGCACCACCGGCGGGAATGCGCGGCCCGATCCTGGACGATCCCGACCATCCCCGTCACTTCAATCTCGACGGTCCCGGGCAGGTGACGCAGCGGCTCGGTAATTACAAGGACCCCGTGCTCAAGCCCTGGGCCGCAGCGAAAATGCGCGAATCGAATGAGGAGCTGTTGACGGGCAAGCGCGATCTGCCGTTTACGGCGCAGTCCCGCTGCTATCCGGGCGGTGTTCCGGGCCAACTGCTCTATCCAGCGGAGCCGATGTATTTCATCCAAAAGGCGCAGCAGGTGTGGATGATCTGGCAACGTGACCAGATGGTGCGCCGCATCTACCTGACCGACAAGCATTCGGCGAAAGTCACGCCTTCGCGCTTTGGTGAATCGATCGGCCGATATGAGAATGGCGATACGCTTGTGATCGACACGATCGGAGTTTCGCCCCACCTCAACTACATCGACAATTTCCGCACTCCGCACACCGAAAAGCTCAAGGTCGAGGAGCGGCTGAAGGTCGCCGCTGACGGAAAGATGATCGAGGCCCTGGTCAAGGTCGAAGACCCGGACACTTTCAATGAACCGCTCTACATGGTGCAGCGTTGGCGCAAGGTGCCAAATCCGCTGTATGAAACGGTTTGTGCCGAGAACAATGTGGATTATTTCTATAACAACCTGGTCCCGATCCCGACCGCCGCGAAGCCGGATTTCTAGCGATCAAGGGCGCGCCGCAGATCTGGGAAATGCGCGTGTTTGGAGTTCCGCCTTTAGGCGGCCCTTGCTTGCAGTTGGGCGTACAGAAAGAAAGTCCGCGTAGACGTGGAACCATGGAACTCCGAACACGCTCGTTCGGAGTTTTTCCCTACACCCCGATCATCCGCCGCGCCTGTGCGAGCGTTTGCGCGGGCGTGCCGGATGCGTCGAGGCGGGTCCAGTCGACCTCTCCGATATCATATGATTCTTGGGCGCGGGCGACGTCCGCGCCGGCATCCGACGCATCGTCGGATCGGGCGGTGACGCGGGCAATGCGCGTGTCGATATCCGCGGTCAGAAAGATACCGTTGAAGCGCACGCCCAATATGGCTGCCGACCTCTGTGCGAGTAAGCGTTCACCCGAATGTGCGAACACCGCGTCAAGGATCACGGAATGCCCCGCCGCGATCGCGCGCCTCGCCCTGTCGACCATGGTGCTGTAGATTCTTAGCGTCACATCGGGCGCATAGGCCTCTTCCGGCAACGGAACATCTTCGTTTTGCCCGAACAGGGTTTTGCGTTCGATGTCCGAGCGCAGTACGAGGGCGCCCGGGTGCGGTGCGAGGTCCGGCGCCAGGTTGTGCGCGAGTACCGATTTTCCGGTGCCGGACAGGCCTCCGATCGCAATCAGCATCGGTTTCGCAGGCACGATGAACCGGTGCGCCCAGTCGAAATAGCTGCGCACGTCCGGTGCGATAAAGGGCCGCGTCTCGGCGTCGGATTGCTGGTAACGCGTGGCGGTCACCTTGGCGCGTATAGCGGCACGTATCGACATGAAAAACGGCAGGGCAGCGAGCGCGTCGAGATCGTGCGCTCGGTGTGTCTCGATGAAGTATCGATTGAAGGCCAAGTTGGCGGCGGGACGGAGCTTGCGCTCGACCAGATCCATCAACACGAAGGCAAGATCGTAGAGCACATCGCCAGAGGCAATCAGGGATGAGAATTCGATCGCGTCGAACAGGACTGGCCGGCCCAGGATGAGCACGATATTACCGAGATGGAGATCGCCGTGCAGGTGTCGGATCAGGCCGAGCCGTCCGCGCTCCTCGAGCAGCGGTTTGATGCGTTGGAACGAGGCGCGGCTCGACCGCGTGAGTGTCGCAACATCATTGGCAGCAAACAGATCCGGCATTGCGCTGAAAGCCGAAGCGTGCTCGTCGATCATGGCGTCGAGTGACGAAATCCATTGGCTCGGATCGGTCGCCGTCGCGTGCTTGTGCGCATCCGCGACGACACGGCCCAGTGCTTCCGCCAGCGCGGCGTCGATGCGCCCCTGGTCGGCAAGACGGTCGAGCGTCATCGATTCATTGAAGCGCCGCATCTTGACCGCCCATTCGCAGGGCGTGCCGCGGCCGTCGAGGGCAAGTTGGCCGCCAGCCTCGCGCGTGATCGCAACGACGCCAAGATAGATGTCGGGCGCGTACGGCCGGTTCACCTCCATCTCGGCCTCGCAAGCTTTTTTGCGCAGGTCGAGCGTCGAATAGTCGAGATAGGGTAGGCGCACCGCGCGTTTGACCTTGTAGGCGTAGTCACGCGTGAGGAAGAGGACGGCGCCGTGGGTATCGACGCGTTTGACCTGGGCGCCGCTGCGGGCCCCGACCCCGCTCCTGTGCGTCAAGGGACTGCTGAGCAGGGCAAATACCTTCTCCTGCGTGTCGTCGCTCATCGCTAGTCGCCTTTACGGCCGCATTGCCGAAGCGTATCGGTCTCGATTGATATAGGCTATAGCTCCGCGATGCCCGCAATGGCGTAACGGGCGAATCAACAGACAGAATGACACGAATTAAACGAACGGAAAGAGCATGACTATGCGTGCCCAAGATGACAGCCGGACAGGCGCCCAGGTATTGATTGATCAACTCGTCATCCATGGGGTTCGCCACGTCTTCTGCGTGCCAGGCGAAAGCTATATTGCGGCGCTCGACGCGATGAATGATCAGCCGATTGATGTGACGGTTTGCCGGCAGGAAGGCGGGGCCGCCATGATGGCGGAGGCCGTCGGCAAGGCGACGGGCCGGCCCGGTATCTGCTTCGTGACGCGGGGCCCGGGCGCAACCAATGCATCAGCCGGCCTGCATGTGGCACGCCAGGATTCCACGCCCATGATCCTGTTCGTCGGCCAGATCGCGCGCCACATGCGCGAGCGCGAGGCCTTCCAGGAACTCGACTATCGGGCCGTGTTCGGCACCATCGCCAAATGGGTGACCGAAATCGACGATCCGGCGCGCATTCCGGAACTGGTGTCGCGCGCCTTCTATACGGCGACCAGCGGCCGTCCCGGGCCGGTCGTCATCGCTCTGCCGGAGGACATGCTGGTCGAGCGGTGCGTGGCCCAGGATGCGCCGGCCTTCGAGCCGATCGAGACCGCTCCGGGTGCCGCCGACATGGACCGGTTGCGGACATTGCTGGCGCGGGCGGAGCGCCCGCTCGTCATCGCGGGCGGCAGCCGTTGGTCGGAGGCCGCGAGCGCAGCACTGCAACGCTTCGCGGAGCGCTTTTCATTGCCGGTTGCCACTTCCTTCCGTCGCACGGCTCTCTTCGATCCTACCCACCCGTGCTATGCGGGTGAAATTGGCATAGGGGCAAACCCGAAAATCGTCGAGCGTGCGAAAGCCGCCGATCTCATCGTCCTCGTGGGCGGACGCTTCGGCGAACTGCCGTCGCAGTCCTATACGGTGCTCGATATACCTTCGCCCCGCCAGACCTTCGTGCATGTTCATCCGGGCGCGGAGGAACTCGGCCGCGTCTATCGGCCGGCGCTTGCCATCCATGCGGCCCCGACCGCCTTTGCGGCCGCGCTCGATACCATGCTGCCGCCCAATGATGTGCGCTGGCGCGAAGAGACACGCGCCGCGCATGCGGATTTCCTGGCCTGGACCGAAAAGCCGACGGTGGTGAAGGGCCCGGTCAATCTCGGCGAAATCGTCGTCGGCTTGCGTGATGTCATTCCGCATGATGCCGTTGTCTGCAACGGCGCCGGCAATTTTTCGATCTGGGTGCACCGATTCTGGCGCTATCGCCGCTATGGCACGCAGCTCGCGCCGACCGCGGGATCGATGGGCTATGGCGTACCGGCTGCGATCGCGATGAAGCGTATCGCGCCCGAGCGCACAGTGGTCGCCTTTGCGGGCGATGGCGACTTCCTGATGACCGGTCAGGAATTCGCAACCGCGGTTCAATACGAATTGCCGATCGTGGTCGTCGTCGTCGACAACGGGATGTACGGCACGATCCGCATGCACCAGGAACGCGGCTATCCGGGACGCGTCATTGCGACCGGATTGAAGAACCCCGACTTCGCCGCTTACGCACGGGCTTTCGGGGGCTTTGGGGCCACCGTGGAAATGACGGCGGACTTTGCGGCCGCGTTTGATGCCGCGCGGAAATCCGGCAAGCCTGCGATTATCCATCTCAAGGTCGACCCCGACGTGATCACGCCGGCGACAACGCTGAGCGCAATCCGGCAGAAGGCGCTGGCAGATCAACAAGCGTGACGGCGGAGATGGAGCACATACGTAGTGATACTGACCCCTCCGAAAAGTAGTTTGTAATCAATTGGGCAGACAATGAGGCAACAAGGCCTGGGTTTCTGGCATTGCGGAGGCGGTCAAGTGCTCCTGCTGTCCGCCGTTGGAGTTCGCCGTGTTGTCAGTGAAGTCGATTGGAGCCGATTGGCGGCGCTTTTGTCGTCGTATAGAACCACGTCTCGCAACTGATAGTTTGTCGCGCCGTCGGTATATGGTTCCAAGCTTCGCAACAGCGACGCTTGGTTTGGCAGTCTCACTTGCAGTCTTCGAGGCCGTCTCGTTGCGGGAACAGCAACTCGCAGAGGTGGAATTCAGAGCACGCGCCAGCAATCACGCACTGATTTTGCAAAACGGAATTAATACATACTTATCCAAGTTGATGGCTTTGCGCGCGTTGTTTGACGCTTCCAACGAGGTTAGCCGCGGCGAGTTCCAGATTTTTGCTGAGGAAATCCTGAGGGATCAGACCGCCATCCTGGCAGTTTCCTGGATTCCCCGCGTCCCACACGCCGAGCGCGAGGCGCATGAGCTTCTGGGTGTTCGCACAGGTCTCCCCAGCTACCGCATCTACACTGTTGGCCCGGACGGAAGATCGGCTCCGTCTCCGAAGCTCGAAGAATACTTTCCAGTGTTCTATTCGTCGCGCGAGCCCCCAAACTCGCGCATTTATGGTCTTGATCTCAACGATGGCGGTGTTCGACAGCCAGCGATCGAGCGGGCGCGCGATGGCGACCACATCGCGACCAGTTCGGATTTCGCTCTCCAAAGCGGCACCGGCAATCGCCAAGGTTTCTCCGCAAACCAGGACTCGATGGCCATCATCCGCGCCGTCACGAGCTTGGGATGCGGCCTCGGAATGTCAACGACTGGCGAAGGAATCGAGACGTGCGAAGAATTTGACTACTTGAAACAGCAAGGTTGCACGGAGGGTCAAGGCTATCTGTTTGGCAAGGCTCAGTCTGCCCATTTCGTACATGAACTCTTGGCAAAGCAAGGTGTGAAGGCTGTTGCATGAGGATGAGAAGTTGCCGGCATCATCGTGGTTACGTTTCCCGACAATCATTCTCATCGGGCGTCACGTATTAGGTCAATCAGGAAATAAAATGAAAACCACAATTGTTGCGAAATTGTATTTCGGTTTCGGCATAATGGCTGTGCTCATCGCTGGAAGCGGTGCATTTATCATCCATAGTACCAATGAGGCCATGGTCAACTACGATAGGCTGAACCAAAACACGCACGGCGCAGTCTTGTTGGCCGAAGCCCAAAGCTCACTGTGGCAACTGCGCTATGGATTTCCGCAATTCTTAGTGGGAGACGCTGGAGCCCGGGCGGCGATTGTCGCGGAAGAACCCAAACTGTATAGACAAATCAATGATGCGCTCGATAGCTACTCTGGTCTGGACATTTCGCAGGAGGAAAAACGCGCCCTGGCGGACCTTCGCGAGATATACAGGGATTACGTGCAGGCTCGTCCCAAGTGGTTCGAGCTTCTCGGAAGTGGAAAGGAACAGGAGGCTGCCGACTGGCGCGCCAAGACGACCACGCCGTTTGGTGCAGCCACCGTCAAGAACTTCAATGATCTGATCGCGCTGCAGCATGGGGTAGGCGTTGCCATGCAGGATGCCATTGCGGAGGACGCTCGTACGATCCGCTTCGCTGTCATTCTTTTCGTGGCCCTGTCGCTAATCATGGCAGGCCTCGTTGCCTATTTTATTACGCGAAGCATCGTGATGCCCCTGGGACGGCTTGTCGCGATCACGGAACGCATCAGCAAGGGGGACCTCACGTCGCGAATGAAACTTAACCATGCTGACGAACTCACGGCATTGTCCGACGGCTTTGATCGCATGACCGACGAACTCACAATCTTGGTCGGCCAGGTGCAGAGATCCAGCATTCAGGTCGGCACCTCGGTGACCGCAATCGCCGCGACGGCCAAGCAACAGCAGGCCACGGCGACCGAGATCGCCGCGACAACGACAGAAATCGGCGCGACCTCCAGGGAGATATCGGCTACCTCCAAGGAATTGGTCAGGACAATGAGCGAAGTTTCTGCGGTGGCCGAGCAAACGGCGACCCTGGCGAGCGCCGGCCAGGCCGGGCTTTCTCGCATGAAAGTGTCAATGCCTCAGGTCATGGAGGCCGCGGGTTCGATCAACGCCAAGCTTGCCGTCCTCAATGAAAAGGCCGGCAACATCAACCAAGTCGTAACCACTATCGCAAAAGTTGCCGATCAGACCAATCTGCTTTCGCTCAACGCAGCCATCGAGGCGGAGAAGGCCGGCGAATATGGGCGAGGGTTTTCTGTGGTGGCGGCGGAAATTCGGCGCCTGGCCGACCAGACCGCGGTCGCGACATTCGACATCGAGCAAATGGTGAAGGAAATTCAAGCGGCCATTTCCGCTGGCCTGATGGGCATGGACAAGTTTTCCGACGAGGTTCGTCGCGGCATCGGGGATGTTCAACAGGTCGGCAGCCAATTGTTGCAAATCATCCAACAGGTGCAGGCGCTGGTGCCGCGCTTTGAGACGGTCAACGAAGGTATGCAGGCGCAGGCAACCGGCGCTGAACAGATCAGCGAGGCGCTTCTGCAATTGACCGGAGCCGCTCAGCAAACCGTCGAATCTCTTCGGCAGTCGACATTCGCCATCGACGAGTTGAATCAAGTATCCGGAAATCTGCGCAGCAGCGTTTACCGCTTTAAGGTCGAAGCATAACTTCAGAGTGAAGGTTGGAGACTTGAAGTTCGCGGCCAGTGCTTACTGTTGCAATCTACTACCCAAATAGACGCACAAGAAATTAGGGTAGAAGTGCTAGTCTGCAAATCGCGCCCGCGTCGCCAAGATGGCTTGCGCGGCAGCATCGGTGTGGAGGTCATTTCGATGACATTATTCGCAAAACTGTCGATTTCTACCAAACTACATGTCCTCTTCGCCTTGCTCGCTGTGATAACAGTCGCCTGTGCAACGATCACCATCAGAGGATTGCGTCAACAAGAACTCTTGGCCAACGATGTCGGTTCGGCATACCTCGGTGCCAGGTACGTGGAAAAGATCAATGGACTGATCTACGCGGTCGTCATGGAGTCGCGCGGCATCTACATGTCGTCGGATCTTTCTACGGCGCGCCCGTTCGTCAAGAACCTCCTCGATTTCAATGAGCGCATCGAGAATGTGGTGGAGGAGTGGCACGGCACTCTCCATCCCGAAGATGTCACTCAGTTCGACGGCTTTGCGAGGCGGATAGGACAGTTTGTCGGTTTCCGCAAGGAACTGGGTCGCATTGGGAGCGAGGTCAGCACAGCCGCTGGCCGGGAGTGGGGTGACAACGAAGCCAATCGCAACGTTCGCAGCGCCCTTAACAAGGATCTGGAGGCTTTGGCCAAGGTCTATGCAGGGCGATTGACGCGCCTTGTCACCGAGCTTGAAGCGAGGTCGACCAGAATGGTCTGGGAAGTCTCTTTGCTCGCGTTTTTTGCCGCGGTATTGGCGGGGATTGGCGTCGTTATCATTCGACGAAATGTGTTGCGGCCACTCGCCGAGATCGCCTACCTCACGGAGCGGGTCGCGGCGGGAGCAAAGGGCATTCATGTTCCACATGACGCTCGCCAGGACGAGATTGGTGCACTCTCGCGCTCGATCGGCGTCTTTCAGAAGGCCATGGATGATTTGATCCAGCTAACTTCTTCGGTTCAAAGAATCGGCATTCAGGTCGGCACTTCGGTAACGGCAATCGCCGCAACGGCCAAGCAGCAGCAGGCCACGGCGACCGAGATCGCCGCAACGACGATAGATATGGGCGCGACCTCCAAGGAGATATCGGCGACCTCCAAGGAATTGGTCAGGACAATGAGCGAAGTTTCAATGGTCGCCGAACAAACAGCGACGCTCGCGAGCAGCGGCCAGGCAGGCCTGTCTCGCATGGAAGTGTCGATGCCTCAGGTCATGGAGGCCGCGGGGTCGATCAACGCCAAGCTTGCCGTCCTCAATGAAAAGGCCGGTAACATCAACCAGGTCGTAACCACAATCGCAAAAGTCGCCGATCAGACCAACCTGCTTTCGCTTAACGCCGCCATCGAGGCAGAGAAGGCCGGCGAATATGGACGGGGGTTTTCTGTGGTAGCGGCGGAAATCCGACGCCTGGCAGACCAGACCGCGGTCGCGACTTACGATATCGAGCTGATGGTGAAGGAAATCCAATCGGCTATTTCCGCCGGGCTGATGGGCATGGACAAGTTTTCCGAGGAAGTTCGTCGCGGTATACAGGATGTTCAACAGGTCGGCAGTCAATTGTCGCAGATTATCCAGCAGGTGCAGGCGCTGGTGCCGCGCTTTGAGACGGTCAACGAAGGTGTGCGGGCGCAGGCAACCGGCGCTGAACAGATCAGCGAGGCGCTCCAGCAATTGACCGAAGCCGCTCAACAAACCGTCGAATCTCTTCGACAATCGACATCGGCGATCGACGAGTTGAATCAAGTATCCGGAAATCTGCGCAGCAGCGTTTCCCGCATTAAGCTCGAAGCATAGCGACGGCTCATCGGTTCAATGGCGAATCGGAGGAAACTTCACGATGCTGTTTCTCGTGTTTCAACTGAATGACGACCGCTACGCGCTCGACGTAAGCCAAGTCGTTGAAGTCCTGCCGCTGGTCAGGATCAGGAAGATGCTGCGCTCGCCTCCGGGCATTGCCGGCACAATTAATTACCGCGGCGCGCATGTGCCGGTTGTTGACTTGAGCGAACTGGCGCTGGGCCGCCCGGCGGCGCTGCGATTGAGCACGCGTATCATTCTGGCAAATTGCTCCGAGCAGGAGGGCAAGTCGCATCTATTGGGTCTGATTGCCGAAAATGCAACAGAAACCATACGGCTTGAGCCGAGAGATTTTGCTTCTTCGGGCATCGTCAACGCCGACGCGCCATATCTTGGTCAGATCGCGATGGGACCCCGCGGCATGGTCCAGCGCATCGAACTCAATGACCTGTTGCCGGCATCCACACGTCAATCCCTATTCAAAGAATCTGCGTGATTTCGATGATACTGGCTGGATTCGAAGATTTATTGAAGCGGACCATCGGACTCGACACCGCCTCTGTCGGGTCATCGATCGTTGAGCACGCCGTGCAGGCGCGAATGTCGGTATGCGAACTTGGCGATTTGCAAGCTTACTGGGAGCACGTCCGCGCTTCGCAGGCCGAGTTGCAAGAATTGGTCGAGGCGGTAGTCATCCCGGAGACTTGGTTCTTTCGCGACCGGGAGGCCTTCGCGGCGATGGTGCGGACGGCCTACGACGAATGGCTGGCGAACAACGCGCAAGGCGTGTTGCGTCTCTTAAGTCTGCCGTGTTCAACTGGCGAAGAGCCCTATTCAATGGCGATGGGGTTGCTGGACTCGGGCTTTCCTGCCGATCGTTTTCGTATCGACGCCGTCGACATTAGCGCGCGTGCGCTGGCACGGGCCGAGCGCGGCGTGTATGGCAAGAACTCCTTTCGCGGAAGCGAGCATGGGTTTATTGATCGCCATTTTGTGCGGACGACGCACGGCTATCAATTGGCCGAGACAGTCAGCCGGCATGTCCAGTTCAAACAGGGCAATTTCTTTACCTCCCAATTGTCGCAAGGCGGAGAAATCTACGACATCATCTTCTGCCGTAATCTCCTGATCTACTTCGACAGGGCTACGCAGGAACGCGCTATTGGTTTGCTGTATCGCTTATTGACGGCCAAAGGATTGTTATGTGTTGGCCCGTCTGAAACCAGCTTGCTGCTTAAACGCAACTTCTGCTCTGCAAAGCTTCCCCTGGCATTCGCCTTTCGGAAGTCGACGGCCGTTCCGACGGCATCAAAGCGACCCATCGAACATCCCGCTAAAGCGGGTCACCAGGCGCCGCCAATTGCCGTTCTGGCCCCGCGACCGGCCTCCGCCTCCATTGCAGCACCGCGTGTGGCGCCGCAGCAGCGCTTGGGGGGCGATCAAAAGGCGGGCATTGAAGACATTCGTCGTCTTGCCGACCAGGGGTGCTTGGCCGAAGCTGCACGACGATGCGAGGATCATCTTCGCGACAGCGATCCGTCGCCGGAAGTATTGCATCTCCTTGGTTTGATACGGGACGCCGCCGGCAACCTTTTCGAAGCCGCCGAATACTATCGCAAGGCTCTCTATCTCGATCCAAATCACCACCAATCTCTCGTCCACCTCGCGTTGCTGCTGGAGAAGCAGGGTAACAAAAGGGGCGCGAAGGTACTGAACGAGCGACTGCGCCGGTTGGACGGACAGGAGCGGACGCAACATGCTTGATCTGTCGAGTGCCAAGCCGCACAGCACAAATTCAGCGATTGACGATTGCTGGAACAGGATCGGGGTCCATGGCGATGGCAGCTGCCCGGAACTCAAGCAGCACGCCCGTTGCCGCAATTGCCCGACTTATTCCGCGGCAGCTCTGAGATTGCTCGATCGCGATCTGTCGGCCGAATGTGTTGCCGAATCGACCGGCCATTTCGCACAAGTAAAGCAACTTGAGGAACAGGACACCCATTCGGTCGTCGTCTTTCGAATTGCTTCCGAATGGTTTGCCCTCCCGACGCCGGTATTCGACGAGGTGTCCGAGCAGCGGACGATTCATTCGCTGCCACACCGGCGCAACGTAGCCATACTTGGTTTGGTCAATGTGCGCGGTGAACTTTTGATCTGCGTCTCGCTCGGCAGAATGCTCGCACTGGAGGAAACAGCCGCGACGCAGGCAGGCGGTATCGTCCAGAAGCGTCTGGTGATCATGCGTCACGAGGGCGGACGTATAGCGTTCCCGGTGGACGAGGTGCAGGGCACGTATCGCTATCATTTACGCGAATTGAGGCCGGTGCCTGCAACCCTCGCCAAGTCCACGGCGACTTACACGAAGGCCGTGTTGTCATGGCGAGACAGGACGGTCGGCTGCCTCGACGCCGACCTTATTGTTCACACGTTGAATAGAAGTGTCGCATGAGCGCCCCCGACCTGAGCCAGCTGTCGATGCACGATCTGTTCCGTCTGGAGACGGAAAATCAGACGCAAGCCTTGACGTCCGGCTTGCTCGCTTTGGAACGCGATCCGACTGCCGCCGATCACCTTGAAGCCTGCATGCGCGCCGCGCATTCGCTCAAAGGCGCGGCCCGCATGGTCGACGTCGACGCCGGTGTGGCATTGGCCCACTCGATGGAGGATTTTCTCGTTGCCTGCCAGGAAGGCCGCGTCACGCTGGACCAGGTGCAGATCGATCTGCTGCTTGAAGGCGTGGATTTGATGATGGCCCTTACGAGGAATCCCGACCTGGACCCCGGCCAGTCGGTTGGATCGAGGAGGCCGGACGTCGACGCATTCATTGCGAATTTGGCGCGCGCTCTTGCACAACAAGGCATCGCCACGGCAAGCGAGGCCGCTGCTTCCCCCGATTTGTCGGACGAGCCGGGATCGCAACCGGCCCCCGACGCGCAAATCGAACGCGAAACGCCCAAACGCGAAATGCGCGAACGTGAAATGCGCGAACGTGAAACGCCCGAGCGTGAAACGCCCGAACGCGAAACGACCGAACGTGAATTGCCCGAACGTGAAACCTCCGACCGGGTCTTACGGGTAACCGTCGACAATCTCAATCGCCTGCTTGGGCTCGCCGGCGAGTCGCTCGTAGAATCGCGTTGGCTCAAGCCTTTTGGCCAATCACTGCTGAGATTGAAGCGGCTCCACTACAAGTCTGCCAAGGCAATCGACAGTCTGCGCGCGGCATTGTCGCACCATGCGTTGGATGAGCGGGCGTTGGCCGAGATTTCCGAAGCACAGCGTCAAATCCTCAAGTGTCAGCATTTTCTGTCGGAACGTTTGGTCGATCTGGACGCGTCGGACCGCCGGTCTACCAGGCTCGCGCATCGGCTTTACGATCAGGCACTGGCGTGTCGCATGCGGCCTTTCGCCGATGGAGTACTTAAATTTCCGCGCATGATTCGCGATGTGGGGCGATCGCTTGGCAAGCAAGTCAAACTCGATATCGTCGGCACTGCGACGCAGGTCGATCGCGACATCCTCGAGAAGCTGGAGGCACCGCTCGGTCATCTGTTGCGCAATGCTGTGGATCACGGCATCGAGACGCCGGAGGATCGTCTCACCGCCGGCAAGACTGCTGAGGGCGTCGTGTGTCTTGAAGCTCACCACAGCGCAGGAGCATTGCAGATTATCGTATCCGATGACGGTCGCGGTATCGATCTGGACAAGGTGCGGGAGACGGTCGTGAAGCGCCGTCTTGCCAATGGCAAGACTGCCGGTCGGTTGAGCGAGAGCGAATTGCTGGAATTCCTTTTCCTGCCCGGTTTCACGATGAAAAGCGAAGTCACCGAGATTTCGGGACGCGGCGTTGGGCTCGATGTCGTCCAGGATATGATCAAGCAGGTACGGGGCGTGGTTCGGATTTCATCCCAAATGGGGGTGGGCACGCGTTTCCACCTGCAAATGCCACTGACGCTTTCTGTGGTGCGCACACTCCTGGTGGAGGTCGGCGGGGAACCCTATGCATTCCCGCTCGCCTATATTGCGCGCGCAGTAAGGCTGCCGAGGGAGAAGATTGAGATCCTGGAGGGCCGCCAACATTTCGAACTGGATGGTCAGCAAATTGGGCTGATCACCGCGCACCAGGTATTTGGACGCGACGAGTCGAAATACCTGAGCGATGATCTCTCGGTCGTCGTGTTAGGTGAGCCCCGGAACAGATACGGACTGGTCGTGGACCGTTTCCTCGGTGGGCGCGAGCTGGTCGTGCAGCCGCTCGATTCGCGCCTCGGAAAGATCAAGGACATCAGCGCCGCGGCGCTGATGGAGGATGGCTCGCCGATCTTGATCGTGGACGTCGAGGACATGATTCGGTCGATGGAGAAGCTCGCACACGCAGATCGCCTGAACAAGGTTCGGCGCGACACGGTGAGTGGCGGGGAGAAATGCCGAAAGCGGGTGCTCGTCGTCGATGACTCGCTCACCGTGCGCGAATTGCAACGCAAGCTTCTCGATCACCACGGCTACGACATCGAAGTCGCCGTCGACGGCATGGATGGCTGGAACGCCGTGCGCACCGGTCACTTCGACCTTGTCGTCACGGACATCGACATGCCGCGAATGGACGGCATCGAACTGGTCGCGCTCATAAAGAAGGATGCAAACCTGAAAGGGATGCCCGTCGTGATTCTGTCCTACAAGGACCGCGACGACGACCGCCGGCGCGGTCTAGAGGCCGGGGCAGACTATTATTTGACCAAAGGCAGCTTTCACGATGACACGCTGCTGCGAGCGGTCGTGGACCTGATCGGCGAGGCCCACGCATGAAGATCGGCATCGTCAATGACCTGCCCATGGCTGCCGAAGGGTTGCGGCGGGCCCTGGCATTGGCGCCTGAACACCAGGTGGCCTGGATTGCGAAGGACGGCCATGAGGCGGTCGAACTCTGCGCGACGCAAACTCCGGATTTGGTGCTGATGGACCTGGTCATGCCGGGAATGGATGGCGTGGAAGCGACGCGCCGGATCATGGCGCGCACGCCTTGCGCCATCATGATCGTAACGATCAGCGTGGAATCCAATGCTTCGCGAGTATTCGAAGCCATGGGCTACGGGGCGCTCGATGCGATCGATACCCCCCAGTTTCGTTCCGGCGACATGCTCACTTGCGCCACGCCGTTGCTGGCGAAGATTGCTGCGATTGGACGGCTGATCGGTGAGGCGGGCACGTCGCTAAGCGGGCTCACCTCGAACAGGGCCTCGTCCACCTCAGCGCAGACGCTGATTGCCGTTGGGGCTTCCGCGGGAGGGCCGGCCGCCCTGTCCACGGTGCTGCATGCTCTGCCGCGAGATTTTCCGGCGGCAATCATCATCGTCCAGCACGTCGACGAGCGATTTGTGGGCGGGATGGTGGAGTGGTTGGGACAGCAGTCGCCGCTGCCGGTCCGAATAGCCAAAGAAGGCGACCGGCCGCTACCCGGCGCCGCGCTCGTGGCGGGTACTGGCGATCATTTGGTGCTGACAGCCGCCAACCGGCTGGGCTACACGCCGGAACCGCGTGAATATGTTTATCGTCCGTCCGTGGATGTTTTTTTTCACAGCATCACCAGATTTTGGCCGGGGAAAGCAATCGGCGTGCTGTTGACCGGAATGGGTTCCGATGGAGCGTTAGGTTTGAAGGCGCTGCGTGCCAAAGGGCATTATACGATCACCCAGGACGCGGCGAGCAGCGCGGTCTACGGAATGCCGAAGGCTGCTGCTGCGATGCGGGCCGCCGTCGACATTCTGCCGCTCAAGAGCATCGGCCCCGGATTGATTGCAGCTCTTGCCACTACGGCCAACAGAGGAGCTACTGCATGACCATGAACGAGACAGGGACAGCGCCTCCACGACCTTCCGAAGGCGCCATCGTGGTGCTCTTGGTGGACGATCAGGCAATGGTGGGCGAAGCCATTCGCCGTACGCTGCTAAATGAGCCGGACGTGCAGTTCCGTTACTGCGCCAATCCGATGGAGGCGGTTGCGGTCGCCATGGAAGTCAAGCCGACGGTCATACTACAAGACCTTGTCATGCCCAATGTCAGCGGGCTCGAACTCGTTCGCCAATATCGTGCAGAGCCGGCCACGGGCAATATCCCGATCATCGTGCTCTCGACCAAAGAAGAGCCCGCAATCAAGAGCGAAGCGTTCAAGATGGGGGCCAATGACTACCTGGTCAAATTGCCGGACCAGATCGAGCTGATCGCCCGTATCCGCCACCACTCGATGGCCTACCTTGCTCAGCTTCAGCGCGACGAGGCCTATCGCGAGCTTCGCGAGAGCAGGCAACAGCTCATGGATACGAACCGAGAACTTGAGCGCTTGACCAATGTCGACGGCCTCACGGGCATAAGCAATAGAAGGTACTTCAACGAATTCATCGATATGGAATGGAAACGAGCGATGCGCTCGCAAAATCCGCTGTCGATCCTGCTGATCGATGTCGATCACTTCAAGCTGTACAATGACACTTACGGTCACATCGCGGGCGATGAAGTGTTGAAGAAAGTCGCCCAGGCATTAAGCAGCTGTTGCAGGCGCGCGAGCGACCTCGCGGCACGATATGGCGGCGAGGAATTCGTGATTACGCTTCCCGAGACTCCCTTTGGGGAAATCCACCATATTGGCGACAAGGTTTGTCAATCCGTTGTTGCCTTGAAAATTCCGCACAGCGCCTCCAGCGCCGGAATGCACGTGAGCATCAGCGTCGGAGGTGCGACGGCAATCCCGCAACGAGGAGAATCCTTCATCCCCCTGATCGAGATGGCTGACAAGGCTTTATATGAGGCCAAGTGTTCGGGTCGAAATCGAATGATCGCACATGAACATGATTCATCGTCCACTGCGTTGACGGCCATGCCGAGGGCAAGTTAGACAAACGCTCGCTTTCGCATTAAAAAACTGCTGACTTTGCGGCCGCGCTCGATGGCGCGCGGAAATCAGTTCTCGATCGGAACACTAGCCTTACGCGAGCGCTCGATGGAGCACCGTCGGTTCCTTGCCCATCCCGAGGCGCACCGCCCCTTTGTTGGTGGTGATCTCCTCCAGCGCATCGGAGGCACTAACGCCGTCGGATTGCTCATCGACAGGCTCTACGACCATATCGGCACCGATGCTGCGCTGCGGGTGCTCTTCAACCGCGATCTCACAAACGAGCGCGAGGCGCAGAAGCGCTTCTTCTGCGAGTGGCTCGGCGGTGATGGCGGTTACAGCGGCAGCGCCTACCTGTCGCTCAAGCATCGCCATGATCTGCTACCCATCACGCGCGCACTCGCCGAGAAGTGGCTTTCGCATTTTTGCGATGCGCTCAACTCGGCGGTGCCGGATGTCCAGGCGCGTCGCGCGATCCAAGACAAAATCGGCCTTGTGGCGATGGCGCTGGTCAACGAGGGAGCAGAGCCTTCGGCGCTCCGCGCGCGACCGCACGGCACGTGCTTACGTTATGAGCCAGCCGCCGCCGCGGTTACGCTCGCGCGGCGCGGGGATGTGCCGGCACTGCGCGATCTCGTCAAGCGTTCACCCGACGTCCTCGCCTCCGCTCCGCATGCCGCGCGCCTCCTGCAACTCGCTGTGCTGGGCGAACGCGAACCTGCCATCGCGTTCCTCCTGGATGCGGGGGTTGATGTGAACAAGCCTTCGCCGATCGCGCCGTTGATATTGGCAACGCCGCTTTGTGCGGCACGAATTAAGCGGCGCACAAAAATCGAGGCGCTTCTGCTGGGCCGCGGTGCGAAGGAGGATGTCTTCACGCACGCACTCCTCGGAGATATGGATCGTCTCCACGAGGATGTCGACAAAGGTCTGGTGCAGGCCGTCGATCCCGCAGTCGATGCCCTGCAGATTACGCCTGTGCACCATGCTGTCGTGGGGGAACGGATTGAGGCGTTGCGTGCACTTCTCTCGGCCGTTTCACAGTCCGGTGAGCCCCTGTGCAACGCTGCCCGAACTCTCCGCGACGCGGTATCGTGCGGGAATGTGGCGATGGTCGCGATGCTTCTCGGACACGGAGTTAGCGCATCGTCAATTGGCGCGGGCCGCTGGGTCCTTCATCCTGAGCTTGCGCCGATGCTTAAGCGCGCGGGGGCAAGCGTCGACCGATCGGGGTCGTGGATAGGGCTCTCGTGCACCGGAAACCAGGGACGAAAAGATGACCCCCAGTTCGTCGCGGCTCTGTTGCGCCACGACGCGCGCGTCGAGGACAAGCGACTGACCGGGCAGGGGACAGATGGCGGGAGAGCCACCGCGCTCCATTATGCCGCCAAGGCGGGCTTCGTGAAGACCATCGAGGTTCTTCTCGATCACGGCGCCGATCCGATCGCCCGCGACGACAACGGGTTCACCCCGCTCGATTGGCTTGAGCGGGCTGCGCCATCGGTCGATCGTTCGGCGGTTCGACGCCTGCTGCACCGTAAGGGCTTGGTCTGAGATTGGTGGCGTTCACAGCTCACTCGCCGAGGTTCGGCGCGATGAACATTCTCGGCGCTACCAACGGGAGCGCGCCATTTGAAACATGAGCTCCTATACGCCGTCTTCCTTGTTCTCGCCGTCGCTCGACTCTTCGGCTCTGACGTCGGTCGGGGCAATCCCTCCGCGTAGCTGGAACATCATTGTGATCAGGTCGACATCCACCCTCAAGAGGTCAAGGTCGCGCGTCATCTCGCGCACTTCCTGGCCCTTGCGTCCGAGTTCCTCCGACGTCTCGACCACATTCTTGCGTTCCGTTACGCCGCCGGAGGTGGCGGCGAACGCTTTCGCTCTCTGCCACTCCAGGCGGGCGCGCTGAGTGTCGCGCGCAAACTTCCTTTCGGCATATTGTCGACGAACATCGTAATACGCCGCAAGCAATTCGGCGTCCGACATTTTCCATAACGAATCCAGTGATAGGCTCATGGGGCTTCGACTCAATTCTTGTGATTCTAGGACTGCGACGGTCTGGACGCTACCACATTGCCTTGCCACTGAATGAATCCCCGTTCATTCTATCCTTCGCATGCCATATCGCCGGACCGAGAATGTCACCCGCAAGCTCGCCGCACGGCATGCCGCGATCCTTGGTGCCGCACGGGCGCTGGCGGCCGAAGGCGGGATGGCGGCTGTGCAGATTGCCGCGGTCGCCAAGCGGGCCGGAATAGCCGCCGGCACGGTCTATCGTTATTTCCCATCAAAGACGGTGCTTGTGGCGGCCCTGATGGAGGCGCGCGCAGCCGTGGAGGTCGCGGCGCTGCGGCGCGCGGCTGCTGCTGCGCCCGGTCCCCTTTCGGCGCTTGCTGCCGTCATCGGCACCTTTGCGGTGCGGACGTTGGCGAACCGCAGGTTTGCTTTCGCGCTCATGGCCGAACCGATCGAACCGGAACTCGAAAATGTCCGCGTTCGATTCCGCCGGGCGCTTAGTTCTCAAATCGCGGAGCGCATCGTTACGGCCGTTGCCGCCGGGCATTTGCCGAACCAGGATGTTGCCATCGCGGCTCCGGCCTTGATGGGTGCGCTGGTCGAAGGTCTGATCGGATCGCTCGCGCCGGCTGTGGATGATGGCGCGACCGCGCGTGCCCAGGCGATGACGCTCTTGTCGTTGCGCGCGCTCGGCGTGGTCGACGCGCGGGCGCGCGGCCTTGTGGTGCAGACACAAGTTCGCGCCGACGACTGAGGAGCCTCACTGCAACGTAGCAGTCGCAATCCAGTCGGTGACGGCGCGTAGTGCGTTGTTGCGATTCCTGCCGTCCGTGTTGGCTTCGAACACGGCGAGTTGCGTGTCGGCCGACGTTCCATCGCCGACGATGCTGCGGCAACGTGCAATCGCCTCCGTGCAGCCGAGCGCATCGGCATCCTTGGCTGTATCTTCAATGACGCGTTCAAGCATTTCGCCGACCGTCACGGCGCCTTCTGGGGTCACAAAGGTGCCGTGGACGCCGTAACGCTGCGCCCGCCATTTGTTCTCGACCACGACGGCACGCGCGACCGCGTCGATGTCGTCGTTGCGCCAAGGATTGTGATAGAGGTGGCGTGCGACGGTGCGATAGAGGGCCGCAATCGCGATCGTGTCCTCGACCAGCGTGCAGCAATCGGGCGCACGCAATTCCAGTGTTGGATATTTGAGCGAGGGGCGGATCGCCCACCAGATGTAGCTTGAATTCTCGATCACATCCGCGCGCACAAGTGCCGCCACATAGGCATCGAATTCATCTTTGGTGCGAAAAAGTTCAGGGACGCCGGTGCGCGGCAATTCGTTATAGGCGGCAAGGCGATAGCCTTTCAATCCGGTCCTGCGCGCGTGCCAGAAGGGCGAGGATGTCGAAAGCGCAAGGAAGAGCGGCAGAAACGGTAACATCCGGCACATGATATCCAGGCGCTCGTCCGGATCGGGCAGTTCGACATGGACATGCATGCCACATAACATGTTGCGTTGACCGATCATTTGCAGGTCTTCCATTACCTGGTCATAACGATCCGCCGGGGTCTGCAATGCGCTGCTCCAGAACGCCGTGGGATGCGTCCCGGCAGCCAGGATCGCGAGACCGTGTTCGGCAGCGACCGCTGCTACGGCTTGACGCAGTCGTCGCAATTCCGCGCGTGCGTCCGCAATATCGGTGTGTGTCGAGGACGTTACTTCGATTTGCGACTGCAGAAACTCGCCGCAGACATGTCCGCTGGTGGCTTCCTGCGCAGCGTTGAGAAACGCCGCCGGCATTCGACGCGCAATCAGCTTTGTTTCCGCGTCGACCAGAAAATATTCTTCCTCGATCCCGAATGTGAATTGTCCACTCATCCGTCACCTCGCCTGTTGCGTTTCGTGCCCCGAGCGATGTTCCAAAAAATACGAACTCGCAGCGCCCCGTTTCATTTACTTTCGGGCAATGCAGGCAAAAGTTAGTGCATGGCGCTCTTCTCAACATCCATATCGGAATAAGGTTCCACGAAAAAACACGTGATCGCAATGAGTTGTCGCGTGCGTCTGCGGGCCTCATCAGTCGTTCACCTGAGATGTATTCACGGACAATTTGGCCCGCGTATCGCTTCGGGTGGAACGCCGTACCGTCATCACCGCAAGAATACCAACACTTGTATCCGTCATGCCCCGATGTGGTGAGGATACAATGTGTGAGTGGATACAATACTCAACGCTCGAATCGCGGTAGGTGTTTCATGCAATGAAATCAAATATTGCGAGCCTATACGGAGATATGACGGTGTGGGAACATGTCAATCAGGTCACTGCTTGCGCGCAAGCGGAAGGACCAGGCGAGTGAGCGATCCTTTAGGCGTGAAAGTCTGTTGCACCTGGCCGCTGAGCTGGCGTTCGATTACCATGCTGATCAGGCGAGTTCCGAAGCCCGATCGACCTTGCTTCCTGGGGCTACGTCCGCCACTTTCTTTCCATTCGAGCGCAAGGACACGTCCCTGCTGGGTGCGGGCGACCGACCATGTCAAGTCAATGCGGCCAGACGGCACGGACAAGCTTCCATGCTTGCAGGCGTTGGTCAGGAGTTCGTGCAATACCATGCCCAGTCCCAAAGTTGAATCGGGTTCAAGGAGGACGTTGGGACCCTGGCGTGAGGTTTGGTCCTGGTAGGGTGTGAGTAGAATATCGAGAAGTTCGTTCAGAGCGATTGATTTCCATCCACCCTCGGTGATCAAGCGATGCGAATCGGCAAGCGCCAATACGCGCGCCTCGTACTTGGTCATCAGGTCGGGCAGGTTGCGCGATGTCCGTGCTGTCTGGGAGAACAACGCGAGCAGTTGGGCGAACAAGTTTCCCGAGCGGTGCCGCAATTCGCGGATCATCAGTTCGTGGCGCTCGTCCAGCTGCCGGCGCTGGATTGCACCCGCCACCACATTGGCAACAGCCGTTACGAACGAGACGTCGTAATCGGTGAACTGGCGCCGTTTCGTCGAGTGCGTGCAAAATGTGCCATAGGCCTGACCGTCCCGTCCGGCGATCGGCGTGGCGATTCCACTGACGATGGCTCGATCCAGTAGCAATTGTGTTACGGGAAACCGTGTCTCCGTCGCAATATCCTCCAGGATGACGGGTCGACCTGCTGCCAAAGCGTAACCCGCATGCGACTCTCGGTTGGTCGAGACATGGGCGGTGCCGATCAGACCGGCCGGCCAGCCGTGACCCGCCCGCAGCAGCATCTCGGCGTCGCCTCCTTCCAATTCGAGAATTTTTGCGAACTCGACCTCGAGGATATCGGCGACGGTCGTGACCACCTCGTTGAAGAAATTCTGCAGATTGCTTTCGGTCAAAGCGCTCTCGCCAAGGTGTGCGACAGCCTCGTGCTGGCGAGCCCGGATGTGCACTTCACGATTGACACGCAAGCGCTGCGTTACATCCCGGCATATGCCCATCACCTGCACGGGAGTGTCATCCCTGATGATGACGGTGGCCGAGACCTCGAACCAGCGCTCCTCGTGTCCGGACACCGGCGGTAAGCGATAATCCAAGCGGTACGGCTGGCCCGTTCGCAGGCATTCTTGGATTGCCATGAGCACGCCAGGTTGTTCCTGTGGCTCGAGATCGTCGATCTTGAGCAAGCATGTTCCTTCGAGGCCGCCTCCGGCTCGACCATGCCAGCCGGCGAGGTTGGTCGACCATGTGATCCGGCTCGACGGGATGTCCCAGGTCCATATGCCGAGTTGGCCGGCTTCGAGCCCGGCGCAGAAGGACTCGAGGGGAGTAGCCGCGTGGACGACGATTTCGTCAATCCTTTGCTCTTGCAATAAAGGCATGGACGCATCCTGGCATCATCGCGGAATGTGTCATTCCGTCGTGTACGGTTTGAAGTCCATCTTCTCCAAATCAAGCCGTCACGTGGCGCTTGCGGGGTTTTGCGCTGCGTTCGAAAAACAGAGCTTGGCTGGCGATCGCCGACACCGTGGCCGGCTGAAACGGCTTGGCAATCAGGAAGGCGGGCTCCGGCCGTTCGCCGGTAAGAAAGCGCTCCGGGTAGGCAGTGATGAAAATCACCGGCGCCTCGAATGCCGTCAAGAGTTCGTTGACCGTGTCCAGGCCGGAACTGCCATCCGCCAACTGGATATCTGCGAGTATCAATCCGGGCTGCGTCTTTTTCGTTAGACTGAGCGCCTCAGCACGCGTGCGGGCCACTCCGAGAACTTGGTGACCCAGACCTTCGACGAGTGTTTCCAGCTCCATCGCGATAAGCGTATCGTCTTCAATGATGAGTACATTGGTGGCGATTTCGGCGGCAAGCTCGCGGCCGGACTGCTCCACCAGGCCGCGCAGGGTTGCAACGTCGACGTCGAGCACGCGCGCCGCGTTCGCCTCCGTGAAGTCTTCCACCGCGAGCAGAAGGAAGGCCTGACGCGGCCACGGTGCAATGCCGTTAAGTTTCCGCTCGCCGGGCGATATCCGTCCTCCTCCACCAGCGTGGCCGTTGACGGGGACTGAATTCCAGATTTTCGTGAACAGCCGGTAGAGCCCCACCCGCACCCCCTGGGGTTCGTGCAGAATAGCTGGATCAGCGACGGCCGCTTCCAAAGTAGCGGCGACATAGGCGTCACCGGATACCTGATTTCCGGTCAGCGCACGCGCATAGCGTCGGAGCAGTGGAAGGTAATTTGCTACCAATTTGGTGGTCTGCATGAAACCCTCCCTGTCGCTTCGCTTCCCACACCATGTCGGTTCCCGCAACCTTGTCGGTTCCCACAACCTTAGGCGAGGCCGAAAATTAAATTAAACGCGTCAGATTAAACGCGCCAGGGAGTGCGACCTTCAGGCCTGTTCGGGCCCGAAGAAGGTCGCACGTGGCCGGTTAATTTCATTCCGCGCGTCGCCTGAACTCTACAACGCCGATACGGGAAAAAAAGTTCCATCGGGGTTGGAACCGATGGATCTTCTATCTGGACATGAATACCGGCACGGTCATCGACTTGAGGATGCCGCGCGTGACGCCGCCCAGGATGAATTCGCGCAAGCGCGAATGGTGGTAGCCGCCCATCACCATGAAGTCGGCGCCGATATCCGCAGTATATGACTGTATCGCATTCTGTGCATCGGCGCCGCCGGCTTTGATGTGCTTGATCTCGGTGTCGATGCCGTGCCGGGCGAGATGCGCACGCATATATTTGCCGGTGATCTCGCCGCTGCGATCACGTTCGCCGGTCACGACGACGATATCGACGGCCTTCGCGCGTGTCAGAAACGGCATGGCGTCCGCGATCGCGCGCGCAGCCGGGCGGCTGCCGTCCCAACACACGACCACGCGTTCAAGCGTGAGGCCGCGCGATTGGATCACGGGCACGATGATAACAGGGCGCCCTGATCCGAACAGGGCACCTTCGATGAGCAGTTCCTCGGATGCGCCTTGCTCGCGGCGTGCCTGGCCGACGATTGCCAAGTCGAAGCGGCGCGCTATGCGGCCAAACAGGTCGGCCGCTCCGGCCGCGCTGGCATCGGCTAGTCGCGTCTCGAATGAAACACCAGCGGCCCTCGCGGCCTCTTCGAACCGGTTCGCGGCGGTCTTGGCGCTTGCGGAGTTCTCTTGGCGCTGGATATCGATGTCGCTCGTCATCCCGCCAATCACGTCAGCGGGGATCACCGGCTCATAGACAAATGCGATGCCGGCAAGGTGCGCATCAAATGCGCCGGCGAGCGAAATTGCGTAATTGGCCGCAAATTCCGAGCCGCCCGCAAGAGTAGTGCCCGTAACAGTACCGCCAGAGAGTGTGACGACCGCGTCTTTGATCATCAGTCGCGCTCCCGAAATGCCGCGCGCGGACGTGGATGTCGCCGGGTAAATGCAGGCTGCGGCGCCCGCGTTTCGTTGCCGAAGGAGAGCGCCGCGGCCTTGAGAAGAATTACTTGTAGAAGACTTATTTGGGCTTGCCGTCTGCGTTGAATTTCGAGAGGTACGCCCAGAGGTCATTGACCTCCTTGGCATCCTTGACGCCCGCGAAGGCCATGCGGGTGCCGGGGACCTTCTGCATCGGCCCGCTGATGAACTCCTTGAACTGAGCCTCGTTCCAGGTGACCCCGAAAGCCTTCAGGGCGTCGGAATAATTGAAGCCCTCGAAGCTCGCGCTCTTGCGGCCGTCAATGCCGTTAAGGGGCGGCCCGAGCTTGATTGTCGCGCCTTCGCCTGCCGCGTGGCAGGGCAAGCACCACTTGCTGAACGCAGCGGTACCGGCGGCTGCATCTTGTGCCAGGGACATGCCGGTCGAAGCGACCAGTAGCAGTCCCCCCAGAATCCAAGTCCTCATCTTCGTCTCCTCTTTGCGTGCAAACTCAATGCGGGCCAATTTTATGTGTGCCAACGAACCCGTTGCCACGGACGATCCACTGGATCGCCGCCCGGAGGCGGAAACCCGCGCAATTCGAATGACGTTTGGCGGGCGGACTGTCAACGGGCTAGTGGCCCTATTCCGAATTTTGCATGAACGACGCGCATGCTCGGGCCGGAAGGGGCGGATGCAATATAGGACCATCAAAGTTATGATTTTATTGAAGGTTTTAACTTTGATGGGTTCCAAGGACCGTGGCGCGCGTGTTGCGTCGCGGCAAAATCAATGCCGCGGCCTTGGGCTTCGGTCTGCTATGCGGCTGCCTTCGACCTGTGAGATGCCGGATTGATCTGAATTCCCGGTATAAGGCAGGAAAGCCTGGCACACTTGTTGCGCAAACTTGGCGAGTTGCGCAGATTTGGGCCGATGCCGGCCGCTATCTTGCCGAATTGAGGGAGGCGCGCATGGCGCTCGCAATGCCGGAGCCCGACGGAGCGGTGCTGGAACGTCGCGACCGCATTGTCGAGCGTCTGCGCGCAATCGTGCCGGGCGAAGGCGTGATCGCGTCAGTACAGGCGATGCGCCCCTACGAGTGCGATGGGCTCACCGCGTACCGCCAGTTGCCCATGGTGGTGGTGTTGCCGGAGACCACGGCCCAGGTGAGCAGCATTCTCCAGTATTGTTACGCTGAAGGCATCAAAGTCGTGCCGCGCGGGGCCGGAACGTCGCTCTCGGGCGGCGCGCTGCCGCTTGCCGATGGGGTGCTGCTCGGCATGGCCAAGTTCAATCGCATTCGCGAGATCGATTTCGACAATCGTGTCGTCGTGGCCGAGCCGGGCGTGACCAATCTCAAGGTAACGCAAGCGGTGGAACACGCGGGCTTTTATTACGCCCCCGATCCGTCGTCGCAGATCGCCTGTACCATCGGCGGCAATGTGGCGGAGAATTCCGGCGGTGTGCATTGCCTCAAATACGGCACCACGACCAATAATGTGCTCGGCTGCGAGCTGGTGCTGATGACTGGGGAAGTGCTGCGCCTGGGCGGCAAGCATTTCGATTCTGAAGGGTACGATCTCCTCGGCGTTATCAATGGTTCAGAGGGGCTTCTCGGCGTCGTTACCGAGGTGACGGTGCGCATCCTGCGCAAGCCCGAAACTGCGCGGGCGCTGCTTGTCGGCTTTCCATCCTCGGAAGATGCCGGCGCATGTGTTGGCCGCATCATCGGCGCCGGCATCATTCCGGGCGGCATCGAAATGATGGACAGGCCGGCAATCCATGCGGCCGAAGCGTTCATTCATGCCGGCTATCCGCTTGATGTCGAGGCTCTGCTGATTGTGGAACTCGACGGACCGCAGGCGGAAGTCGACCACTTGGCGGCACGCGTGGAATCGCTCGCAAAGGAATGCCGCGCCGTGACGTGCCGGGTCTCGGCCTCCGAACAGGAGCGCCTGTTGTTCTGGGCCGGCCGCAAGGCGGCGTTTCCTGCCGTTGGGCGCATATCGCCCGATTATTATTGCATGGACGGCACCATTCCGCGTGCCAAGCTGCCCTTGGTGCTTCGCCGGATGCGGGAACTTTCGCAAACCTATGGGCTGCGTGTTGCCAACGTCTTCCATGCCGGCGATGGCAACCTGCATCCGCTCATTCTCTATGACGCCAATGCGCCAGGTGAACTTGAGCGCGCAGAGGCCTTCGGGTCCGCGATCCTGAAACTCTGCGTCGAGGTCGGCGGCGTGCTCACGGGGGAGCATGGCGTCGGCGTCGAGAAGCGCGACCTGATGCCGGAAATGTTCACCGAGGCCGATCTGGCGCAACAACAGCGGCTCAAGTGCGCTTTCGACGACAAGGGGCTGCTCAACCCCGGCAAGGTGTTTCCGACCCTGCATCGCTGCGCCGAACTCGGACGTGTCCATGTCCATGGCGGGGCCATGGCTTTTCCCGAAATTCCGAGGTTTTGAGTTTATCTGGACCTCGCAATGACCGATATTTTGAAACCAGACAAGATGCCCCAGGTCGAAGAGGCGGTGCGTTGGGCGCTGACCCACGGCAAGGCGCTGGAGGTCCTCGGCGCCGGATCGAAGCGCGCGATCGGCCGGCCGGCGCAGACTGACCTGACGCTCGATCTCTCCGGCCTCACCGGCATGCTGCTTTACGAGCCCGATGAGCTTGTGTTGTCGGCACGAGCCGGCACGCCGCTTGCCGAAATCGAGGCCATGGTGGCAGCCAGCGGCCAGGAGCTTGCCTTCGAGCCCATGAGTTTCGGTGCATTGCTAGGAGAGCCATCCGGCGGGCCGACGATCGGCGGCGTCATTGCGGCCAACGTCTCGGGCCCACGGCGTTTCAAGGCCGGCGCCGCGCGTGATCATCTTCTGGGTTTCACGGCGGTTTCGGGTCGCGGGGAGGTCTTCAAATCAGGGGGCCGCGTGGTGAAAAACGTCACCGGCTATGACCTCTGCAAGCTCATGGCAGGTTCCTGGGGCACGCTTGCGGTCCTGCTCGACATAACGATCAAGATTCTTCCGCGCCCGGAAATGGAGCTCACCGTGCTGTTGTTCGGTCTGGACGACGGGGCGGCGGTGCGCGCGATGACGGCGGCGCTTGCATCGAACTGCGACGTTTCCGGCGCTGCCCACTTGCCCGCAATCGTGGCGGCGCGCGTGCCCTCTATTGCGACGGCGGCGTCCAACCGTGCCGTGACGGCATTGCGGCTGGAGGGCGTCGCGCCCGGGGTTGCGCACCGCCGTGCCATGCTGGAGCGTGCCGTTGCGGCAACTACCGTTGCGGCAACTGACGTTGCGGCAACTGACGTTGCGGCGTGCGGGGAGGGCGGGGCGATTGAGGGTTCGGCATCGCGTGAACTTTGGCGTGCGATCCGGGACGTCGAACCGTTCGCGGCGGCGCACACGGGTGCGGATAGGCCGTTGTGGCGCGTCTCGATCGCGCCGTCGAAAAGTGCCGCGCTGGCGCTTGCGGTATCTGGTAGGGTATCTGGCTCCGGCGATGCGCAAGTGCTCTACGACTGGGGCGGGGGGCTGCTCTGGATCCTGCCTCCACCGTCCCGTGATGGTGGTGCGGCGCTCGTGCGTTCGGCTCTTGCTGCTGCCGGCGGCACTTTCCCCGCCAGCGGCTCTTCAGCCGCCAGCGGCTCTTTCGCCGCCGCGAGCGGCACTTCAGCCGCCACCGGCTTTATTGCCGGCGGGCATGCGACGCTGATCCGCGCCCCGGCGGCGCTACGTGCGGCGGTTGATGTGTTCCAACCGCAGGAGCCGGTGCTTGCCGCATTGACGAAGCGCGTGAAGGAGAGCTTCGATCCCAAAGGGGTGCTCAATCCGGGCCGGATGTGGGCGGGCGTGTAGGATGCAAACCCATTTTTCGCTGGCGCAACTTGCCGATCCACAGGTGGCCGAATCGGAAAAAATCCTCCGGGCCTGCGTGCATTGCGGGTTCTGCACCGCCACTTGCCCGACCTATGTGCTCGATGGCGATGAACGCGATTCGCCGCGCGGGCGGATCTACCTGATCAAGGACATGCTCGAGAACGGCGGGGCGGCGTCCCCCGATGTCGTCAAACATGTCGACCGCTGTCTCTCGTGCCTCTCCTGCATGACCACATGTCCGTCCGGGGTGCACTACATGCACCTCGTCGACCATGCGCGTGCCTACATCGAAAAGACCCACCGGCGCCCCTTCCTTGACCGTGTCGTGCGCGCGGGCTTGGCCCTTGTGCTGCCTCATGACGGACGGCTGCGGATGGCGTTGCGGCTTGCGGCAGTGGCCCGTCCGCTCGCGCCGGTCCTTGCCCGGATCGGCCTCAAGCCGCTCGCGGCCATGCTGGAATTGGCGCCAAGCCGCTCGGCGCAAAGCCGTTTGGTGCCGCGTCGCACGGCGTTAGGCCGCACGGCGCCAGGCCGCTCGATTGTTGAAGGCTCACAGGTATTTGCCGCGGTTGGCGAGCGGCGGGAACGCGTGGCGCTGGTCGCCGGCTGCGTGACGCCGGTAGTCGGTCCGTCGATTCTCGACGCCGCCATACGTGTTCTCACGCGCCACGGTGTCGAGGTCGTGCTGCCCATGGGCCAGGGATGCTGCGGCGGGCTCGTCCACCACCTCGGGCGTGAGCACGAATCACTCGAAGCCGCGCGACGCAATGTTGCGGTTTGGACTCGTGAACTCGACGCGCGGGGTCTCGATGCCATTCTGTTGACGGCTTCGGGCTGCGGCACGACCGTCAAGGACTATGGTTTCATGCTGCGAAGTGATTCGAAATTTGCGTCTTCGAGCGCCCGAGTGGCCGGGCTGACGATGGACATCTGTGAATATCTTGCACTCGCCAACATCCCGCCTGCGAGCTTAAATAATGGTCTCCGCGTTGCCTATCATGCGGCTTGCTCTTTGCAGCACGGCCAGAAAATCACGCAACAACCGAAGGAATTGCTACGTCGCGTGGGTTTCGTCGTGACCGATATTCCGGAAGCACATTTGTGTTGTGGTTCGGCTGGAACATACAACATTTTGCAGTCTGACATTGCGAAGAGGTTGCGCGCGCGCAAAGTCGGGCATATCGAGAGTGTTGAGCCCGATGTGATTGCTGCCGGCAATGTCGGCTGTATCACACAGATCGCGGCGGGCACTGTTATCCCGGTCGTCCATCCCATCGAGCTTATCGACTGGGCGACCGGAGGAGAGGTGCCACCGGCATTGCAGGGAAGGACCGCTGCTGTGCCGGCTTGTTTATCGGGGTGAGTGTTGCGGTCATCAGCCGAGACGATCGGGAGGTCGAACATGGCGAAAAAGGCGAAGAAGTCTAAGGCGAAAACAAAGAAGGCAAAGCGAGGCAAGAAGGCCGTTGCGACAACGAAGAAGAAGAAGAAAAAGTCGCAGGCCAAGGGGAGCGCTGCAAGAAAAGGCCCTGCAAAAAAGGCCTCTGTGAAGAAAAAGAAGAGGGGCGCGGCCAAGAAGAGAAAGAGTGCGGCACCCAAGAGTATGCCGGTGGCGAGTGCTCCTCCAATGAGTGCTATGCCGGTGAGTGCGCCGCCGAAGCCACCCCGGAAGCCGCGGCCAAAGAAGCCCGCGGCCCCACCTCCGGCGCCGATGCCGGAAGCAGCTCCGGACTCTGCCCCGGTAGATGCAATGCCGGGCCACGGCGAATCCTGAACGATCTCTGTCGAGATCCAGCGCGCGCAGCTTTGGCTGCGCGCGCTCTTTTTTTGATGAACGCCGATGCCGGGCCAGGCTTCTTCGCAACTCGTTGACGCGAATCACATCGCTTGCGGCTCTGGCCGTTTGCAAAAATGCGGACCTGAGGTGATTCGCACCAATGTTATCCACAACCTTTATGAAGCCTGTTGTTTTCGAGAAAATCGGCTCGCAAACACCCTGTTTGACACCCCATATTGCGTTCATGCGGTGTTGGCGCACCGAGTTTTGTGACCAAATTGCCACACTCAAAATTTATCTGATTCAAAGTGTCTGATTTGCTCAAAAATGGGGCAAGTGCGACCCAAATCTGCTTGATCGAAATTCCCTCCATATTGTCTATTGGGCCAACCGCAGCGCCAAACGCGTATCCGGGGGTCGTACAGCGTCACGTTTGGCTAGTCACATGCGCCCTCCGGGGGGGCGTTCTCAGGTTCCCAGAAGGGGTCAAGAAGGGGTCGTACTGATGAAAAAGATTACTCTGTCATTTGTCGCAGCCGCGATGCTGAGCGCGACATCCGCGCTCGCCGCAGACATGAAGCCGATCCTTAAGGCACCGCCGCCGGCGGAAAGCCCCTGGGACATCGCATTCGGCGGCGCCCTGATGTCGGACTATAATTTCCGTGGCATTTCGCAGTCGCAGCGCGGGCCATCGGGTACTGTTTATTCGGAAACCCGCTACAATGTGAACAAGGACCTGCAGCTCTACGTTGGCAGCCAAGTTTGGGCGGTTGATCTGCCGACCAATCCGACCTGCGAATGCGATTTCTACGGCGGCATCCGGCCGACCATCGGTGGCGTCGCCTTCGATTTCGGGTTCATCTATTACTACTATCCGAAGGAAACTGGTTACTTTGGTACTTGGCCGACTCCCGCAAACGGGGCGACGTTCCCTGCATTTCTAAATGGCAACACCACCCTCAACGACACCGACTTCTGGGAAGTTTACGGCAAGTTCACCTACGAGGTCGTCAAGGACACATTCGCGATTGGCGGCAATGTGTATTATTCGCCGAGCTGGCTGCATAGCGGCGCGCCCGGTACCTATGCGTCGTTCACGGCGAAGTACACCGGCAAGCCGTTCCAGGTCGGGATTGGCTTGGTCAAGGACGTCGGCTGGTACGTGTCGGGTGAAGTTGGCCATTATTGGATCGGCACGACAGACGTGAACAACTTGTTCCTCGCCGCTGTCGACCTGCCGGATTATACGACCTGGAACGTCGGCTTGGCCTTCACTTTCGCCAAGGTGTTCACGCTTGAC
>Ga0209488_10000181_pt1 | contig 49053 bp, 38 predicted proteins | sample Rivendell_Oct201_8_FD_188349 | JGI IMG/M metagenome (GOLD analysis project Ga0209488, IMG submission 188349) | Vadose zone soil microbial communities from the Eel River Critical Zone Observatory, Northern California, USA -... | ecosystem: Environmental > Terrestrial > Soil > Vadose zone >...
TGTGCCGCCACGCGGTGCCCCGGCAAAATCGTCAGCCCCTCGCTCCGCGTGTTGATGAACGTCATCATGACGCGCTCGTACGGCGCGTCCGGATCGATCTTTCCGGCGCGCGTGCGGCGCTCCTTCCGGTAGTTCAGCGCCGTCTCGTAGCGGTGATGCCCGTCCGCGATCACCAGCTTCTGGTCTTCCATCGCTTTCTGGATCGCCGCAACTCGCAGCGGCTCCGCAATCACCCACAGCCGGTGCATCACGCCGAACTCGTCGCGCATCTCCGCGGCCGGCGCCGCAGCGGATTCGGCCTCTGCAAGAATCGTGTCCACGCGTTTCTCTGCGTCCGAATACAGCATGAAAAGCTGCCCCGTGTGCGTTTTCGTATGCCGCAGAAGTTCAAGCCGGTCCGCCTTCGGCCCGGAGAGGGTCTGCTCGTGCCGGAAAACCACTCCCGCCGAATATTCTTCAAGCTTGCCCGCGCCAATAAATCCGCGCCGCGTGCGCCGTTCTTCCGTCCCGGGCGCCGTGTATTCCTGCGTGTATGCATAGAAAGACGGCGCCGGATCTTGCACCACCACCTGAATGCGAATCCAATCCTCAATCGCAGCTGCGGCCCGCGTGTAAACATTGTTCTGTGGCGTGTCGCTGGGATACGCGCGGCCCTTCTCCACGGCAATGAAGTTGTGGGGATCCGTGGCGTAATACTTTTCCTGCATCGCCGGAGAAATCTTGTCGTAAGGCTGCGTCAGCACGCGGTCGAACGCGGCGCGTGCCGGGTTGTAGCGAAAAGCGCGAAAAGGATAAACCTGGGCCATGAAGTCTCCGGAATCGGTTTGTGCCGCTCGCCGAATCCTTTATTTTACGCGAACCAGCCGCAATTCCGAAAAAATGGCAATGTTAATTTTCAGTTGGAATTTCACGCGAGTTGGATGACTGCCGAAAAATGGCCGCCCATATTACAATTGTTGGCTCATGGCCGCCCCGAATTTTTCTTCCGTGCGCGCATTGATCTTCGACCTGGATGGCACGCTCATCGATTCCAAGCGCGACCTGATCCGCTCCGTCAACGCCATGCTGCAGGAAATGGGCCGCGAGCAACTGCGCGAAGACACCATCTCCGGCTACATCGGCCACGGCGCCCCGCAACTCGTCGCCCAGGCTTTGGGCAACAACGCAACGGAACCGGAACGCCAGCGCGCGCTGAAATTTTTCCTCGCCTATTACGAAAATCACAAAATGGATTCGACCTGCGCCTATCCTGGAGTTCCGGAAGCGCTCGAGCATCTCGCCGCGTTTCCGATGGCCATCCTCACGAACAAACCGGTGCGGATCAGTTTGCGCATTCTGGAAAGTCTCGGCCTCGCGAAATATTTCCGCGCCGTCTACGGCGGCAACAGTTTTGAAACAAAAAAGCCCGATCCGCTCGGCGCGCACACAATCCTTCGCGAATTCGGCGCCGCCCCCGCCGAAGCCATTCTGATCGGCGATTCCGAAGTTGACGTGCAGACCGCCCGCAACGCCGGTACTCTCGCCGCCGCCGTAAATTACGGCTTCGGCACGCACGACCGCGCCGCCCACCCCGCGGACATCTATCTCGACCGCCTCACCGATCTAGTCCCGCTGCTAGTCGGTCAGAATTCATGATGATGTCTCAAAGTGCCATGGCAAGACGGATTGGTCCAGCATCCGCGGTAAGCACGGTCCGACAAGCTGTTTCCCCACCGTATCTCTTTATGCAAGTACGGCAGTTCCATTTCTTGTCAGCAAGAACCCTGTTAGGCTGAGATAGAAGCGTGGCATCTCCAACCCTTCGGACCAGCAGGTGCAAAATGAAGTCGAGCGCGAAGTACATAGCCGCATTTTTTTGCCTGGCATTGCCAGGGATCGCCCATGCGCAGAGCGCGGGGATAGTGGAGTGCCCGCGCTCGGGTGACTACGTTTATCTCTACAGTTCCATGACCACTCTGGATGTGCGCATTACGCTCCAGTGCGGAGAGCAGGTACAGATCACCGGGCGTTATGACCGCTACTTCGGTGTGCGCACCGCCAAAGGGGAGATCGGCTACGTCCCGGTGGAGAGCCTCCTCCTTTTGAAAGACAAGCCGGGCACCAAGGCATCGCAGCCCAAGGTTGTGCAGCCCACCAGAGAGCGCACTCCGTATGATGCACCCGCCCCATCCACGGAAGTTGCTCCGAGCACTCCCCCTTCTCCCGCTGAATTCACTTTGCGCAATGGCATTCCGATTCACCTGAAACTTGGCAAGACCATTTCTTCCGCGACGGCCCACGCTGGCGATGTAGTGGATCTGCATGTCGTGGAGGAGGTGATTGTGGATGGCCTTTCGGTGATTGCGCAAGGGGCAGCGGCCATCGGCTTAGTGACGGATGCAGAACCCAAAAAGCGCATGGGCCGCGGCGGAAAGCTGGCGTTCACGATCAACTTTGTGCGCCTTAAGGACGAAGAAAAGGCCGCGGTCCGCTCCTTCCAGGAGAGCAACGGCCAAAACAATTCAGCGGGGGCAATTCTCCCCTTGGCTACTGGCAAAGAAGTGGTGTACGCGCAAGGAACCGAATTTATCGCGTACGTTGATGGGGACATGCAGCTGAAAAAAGAAGCCTTTCAGCCCGAAAAGAACCCCTCCAGCGCCGCGCCTGCGCCCCCAGAGCGCAAGCCCTCTGAGCCGCGCGGGCTTTGAAACTTTAGAAAGACAGTGAGCACGCAGGCGACCCAGCCCACCCGAAGCTCGACGTTCGAATCGCGCGTTTCTGACACCATGATGGATCTTGACTTGCCATTGGGCGCAGCACTTGGCAGACTCTGCCCGTGATTATTGGCCTCTTCCCCGAACTGGACGCACCCGGCGGGGTGCAGCGTGCGGGCCGCCACCTGGCGGCCGTGCTCACCGAATTTGCTTCCAGCCGCGGCATGGATTGCCGCCTTCTCAGCTTGAATGATTCGCCGGAATTGCACCGGATGGCGCTGGGAGGGCGCGAATTTGTGTTTACAGGCTGCGAGCGCGCCAAGGGGCGATTCACGGTGACGGCGCTGCGAGCAGCGCGGCGCAAAGCAAAACTGGTCCTGGCCGGGCACCCGAATCTAGGACCGGTGGTGCAGGCGATGCGGGTAGCGGCGCCACAGATGAAGAGCATTATCTGCACCCATGGAGTTGAAGTGTGGGAGCCGCTGGGGGGCTTGCGCCGGCGTGCGCTGCGTCGCGCAAACCTGATTCTGGCGCCGAGCCGGGATACCGCCGATCACGTTGCGTCGGAGCAAGGTGTTGCGCGCGAACGGATTCGCGTTTTGCCCTGGGCGCTCGATCCGCAATTCGAAGCGTTGCTCACTCCGGGTTCGCAAACCACCCCACCGCACGAGTTCCCCGCTGGGCGCGTCATCCTGACGGTGGGCCGCTGGCTGGCGACGGAACGATACAAAGGCATGGACACCCTGATTACGGCGCTGCCGAGGCTGCTGACGCACTGGCCGGAACTGCAACTTGTTTTCGTAGGAACAGGCGATGACCGCGCCTGGCTTGAGGATCTGACGGAAAAAAACGGCGTGCATCGCCACGTGCATTTTTTCACGGGATTGAGCTACCCGGAACTTGTGGCGTGCTACTCGGCGTGCGAAATTTTCGCTTTGCCCAGCAAAGGAGAAGGATTCGGGCTGGTGTACCTGGAGGCGATGGCTTGCGGCAAACCGGTTATCGGTGGGGCGCACGGCGGCGCGCCCGAAATCATCGAGGACGGCGTGACCGGCTACCTGGTGCCGCACGGCGATCCGATCCATCTCGCTACATGCATTGAATCCCTGCTGGCCGATCCGGCGCATGCAAAGGAGATGGGCGCGCGGGGGCGGCAGCGCGCTGAGAACGAGTTCCGCTTTAATACCTTCGCGAAATCACTGAAAAAAATCCTGCGCGACCAATGCGAATCCTGAACGTCACGGAAACGTACGCACCCTTTCTTGAATTCGGCGGCCCACCGGTGAAAGTGCGCGCGCTTTCCGAAGGACTGGCGCGGCAAGGCCATCAGGTCACCGTGCTTACGGCCGACTGGGGCCTGGAAAAGCGCTTGCAAGCGCAGGAAGAAAAAATCGCGGCCGAGCGATCTCCGTTTGGCTGGCGGCGGAATGAGAATGGCGTGCAAGCCATTTACGTGCCGACGTGGCTGCGCTACCGCACGGTGAGCTGGAATCCGGCGGTGAAGCGTTACTGCCGGGCGCGGCTGCAGAATTTCGACGTCGTGCATATTTTCGGTCTTTACGACCTGCTGGGGCCAGCGGTTGCCGCCGCATGCCGCAAGCGAGGCCTGCCGTACGTGCTGGAACCCATCGGCATGTTCGTGCCAATTGTGCGAAACCTTTGGCTGAAACGGATGTATCATGCGGTCTGGGGGAGGCAGCTGCTTCAGGGAGCGAGCGCGGTGATCGCCACTTCGGAGCAGGAAGCCAAGGAACTGGTTGACGGTGGTCTTTCTCGGACGAGGGTGGCGCTGCGGCGGAACGGTGTGGAAGCGCCTGCATCGTGGCCGGAACGAGGCACGTTTCGAAGGGCGCACGGAATTTCAGACGATGCGAAACTTGTTCTTTTCCTGGGACGTCTGTCCGTGAAGAAGAGTCCAGACTTGCTACTGCGTGCATTCGGGGAACTTTTTAAGCGCTCGGCGGGAATATCATTGCTGCTCATTTTTGCGGGGCCGGACGAAGGCGGGGTACGGGCTCAACTGGATCAAATGGCATTACAACTGGGCGTGCAGTCGAGAGTGCAATTTGTTGGGCCGCTTTTTGGCGAGGCCAAGTGGGCGGCGTATCGGGATGCGGATGTTTTCGTGCTTCCCTCGCAGAATGAAAACTTCGGGAATACCGCGGCGGAAGCGGTGGCCGCCGGGACTCCAGTCATCGTGACGGAACAGTGCGGGATTGCGCCGCTGCTTGCCGATGAGGCCGGCTTGGTAGTGCGCCACGACACCGGGGCGCTCTCGCGAGCGCTCGAGCGCGTCCTGAGCGAAGCGCAACTACGTGCGCGGCTCGCGGCCGGATGCGCCGTGGTCACCTCACGTCTGGGGTGGGAAGAACCCATTCGCAACATGGAAGCGTTATACGCTGCGCTTGTCTCACAGCAGACGGTGAGTGCAGAGTCCAAGCGGAAGGAGTAATTTTTTGCAAACGAGCCAGCATCGGGCTTTTCGCGTGATCTGGTGGAGCAGCAATGTGCTGCTGGCCACCGCGATCGTGGCGATGCTTTATTCGTGTGTGCGGGAATATTCTGTGCGGCGATATCTCGACGGCTTCTCGGACGCCATTGTGCCCAATACCTCGCCCGCAGAACAAAAGGTCCAAGCTATTTTAAACTGGATGCGCGCCGAGCCATCGCGAGCCAGCACGAGGAATCCGGACGCACTCTCGAAGCGCGATCCGGAGATGACGCTCACCTACCGCCAATTGTTGAACGTCTGCGGCACAGCCACGAACGCCTTCTTGAATCTTGCGCGAAGTTCCGATCTGCGAGTGCGCCGACTGCTCCTCTTGACTCCCGATCGCACTACGAAGCATGTGGTCGCGGAGGTTCTGATCGACGACCGCTGGATCATCGTCGATCCAGCTTTCCGGGTCATCATGAAAGATGCCCGGGGCCGCAATTTGACACGCAGCGATCTGCGGGATCCTGCCGTGTTTTCCGAGGCCGCCGGGGCCATCCCGAACTATCCGCGTGAGTACAATTACGACCAATTCGCCCATGTGCGGCTGGCGCGGCTGCCGCTCGAAGGTTTGCATCTGCGGCGCTTGTTGGACAGCGTTTACCCGGGATGGGATGAAGCGGTCGACTGGAGCCTGCTCCTGGAACGTGAATCTTTCTTCTATCTCGTTCTCTACGGTGCGGCGACATTGTTCTTTTTGTTGTTGCGGATCCTGCTTGCCTGGTATGCGGACAGCCGATTGAGAATCCCGCGCTTCCGTTTGCGCGAAAATGCCAGCCGTGCGGGTGCCGCCTTCTTCTCCGCGCCGGAGATCAAAGAGTAGCGTGTGCGGCATATGCGGCGTCGCCTTCGCTTCGCGCAGCGCAGATGCGGAGTCTCGCGTGCGGGCGATGACCGCGGCGATGCGCCATCGCGGCCCGGATGAAGAAAGCATTCTTGCCGACAATGCGCGGGCGCCGGGACTCGCACTGGGGATACGCCGGCTGAGCATCATCGATCTGGCCGGCGGCCACCAGCCTATCTGGAACGAAACCAAGGACGTCGCGGTCATCTTCAACGGCGAGCTGTACAACTATCGCGACCTGCGCGAGCGACTGGCGCTCTGCGGCCATCGCTTCGCCACGCAATCGGATACCGAGGTACTGGTTCATGCGTGGGAAGAGTGGGGCGAGGACTCGCTGACCGAACTGCAGGGTATGTTCGCTTTCGCCCTGCTTGATCTGCGCGAGCGCTATGCCACGGCGCCGATTCTCTTCCTGGCGCGCGACCCACTGGGCATCAAGCCGCTCTATTACACGCAGACACCGGAAGGTTTTGCGTTCGCTTCGGAGGTTCGCGCGCTGCTCGCTTCAGGTGTTGTTTCCAAACGTCTGTCGCAGGACGCCGTCACCGCCTATCTGCTTTTTGGCGGCGTCTCGGAGCCAGTGACGCTTCTGGAAGGAATGTTTTCCCTTCCGCCGGGACATCGCATGCTGCTGCACGTGCCGGAGCGGCGGCGCACGCCGCGCGCGCGGCCCTGGTGGGATCCCGCGGTTTCGCCCGCGGCACGCGAACCGCGTAAGCCGCGCGATCTTTCTTCAGCGGCGAAAAAGTTGCGGCCACTTCTCGAAGATGCGGTGCGCGCGCATCTTATTGCTGACGTTCCCGTAGGCTTGTTTCTTTCGAGCGGGCTGGATTCCGGCGCGATCGCGGCGCTTGCCACTCAGGCGCGGGCGGGAATTGAGAGTTTCACGCTCACGTTTCCGGGCACGGCTTTCGATGAAGCGGAGCTCGCACGGTTGGCGGCGAAGCGATTCAAGACGAAGCACACTGAAGTGCCTTTGAGCGGGGAGTCGGTCGTTGCGCGGATGGATGAAGCTCTTAGCGCTCTCGACCAGCCGACAATGGATGGAATCAATACGTACTTTGTTTCGTGGGCCGCGAAACAAGTCGGGCTGAAAGTTGCGTTATCGGGGCTGGGCGGAGATGAACTGTTCGCGGGCTATCAGACTTTTGCCGATACCCCACGCCTGTCGAGACTGATCAAATGTGCCTGGTTTGTGCCAGCAGCAGTGAGGCGTATGGTGACGCCGCTCGTTGCCAGTCTTGCGGCGCGGCAAGGTTCACCGGACGCCGGGCGCAAAGCCGCAGCTGCGTGGGCGTATCCGGACGCTTTGCCGCATCCTTATTTCTTCACGCGAACGCTTTTCCCGCCAGGGCAACTCGAACGAATCATCGAGCCGCGGTTTCGCCCGAGCACGGTGAACGCCGACGGCGTCACGCTCGAACCGACCTGGCTCGGCTGGCTTGAAAGGACGGCCGACGAAGCGCGCAAGCTGGAACCGGTTGCGGGAGTTTCCTGGCTGGAGATGCGCACGTACATGGCCAGCACGCTGCTGCGCGACACTGATTCCGTGAGCATGGCGCGATCGCTGGAAGTTCGCGTGCCGCTCCTCGACACGCCACTGGTTGAATTTGTAGGGTCGCTGCCGGATGCGGCGCGCCGCCGGCCGGGAACGCAAAAGGCGCTGCTGGTGGAAGCGCTCGGCGATTTGCTGCCACAGGAAATTCTTGCGCAGCGAAAACGGACTTTTACTTTGCCGTGGGAAGAGTGGCTGCGCGGGCCGCTGCGCGTTCGAATGGAAGCAAGCTTCGCGGAGCCTGCGCCGCCGCTGGCGGCTTATCTCCGCGCGGGAGGCGTTCGCTCGATTTGGACCGACTTTCTTGCCGGGAAAACCACCTGGTCGCGCCCGTGGTCGTTGTATGTCTTGCACGAGTGGTGCCGCCGACACCTCGCCGCATAATCTTACGGCTGAGGTACACTGACAAATTACGCGATGAATATTCTTGGGATTAATGCGTACCACGGGAACGCTTCGGCGGCGATTGTCTGCGAAGGCAGGCTCATCGCCGCGGTCGAAGAGGAGCGCTTCAATCGCGTGAAGTACGCGGCGGGATTTCCCGAGCGGGCGATCCGTTATTGCCTGAAGGAAGCTGGGCTCACGCTCTCGGACATCGATCACGTTGCCGTGCCGCGAAATCCGTACGCGAGGCTGGGCACAAAACTTTTCTACGCGCTGCGTATGCCCTCGTTCGCGCGGGAACGCGTCAAAGTTCTCGCGAAATTCACGGGTATTCCGGAGGCGCTGGCGGCAGCATTTGATGCCGACCCCAAAAAGACCGGCGCAAAGTTCCACCGCATCGAGCACCACCAGGCGCATCTCGCGAGCAGCTTTTTCGTTTCGCCGTTCGAACGCGCCGCGTTGCTTTCCGCCGACGGACTCGGCGATTTCGCGAGCACGATGTGGGGAACGGGCGCGGGCAACCGCATGAGCATCGATGGCGCGGTGGCTTTTCCGCATTCGCTGGGGCTGTTTTACAGCGCGGTAACGCAGTATCTCGGCTTCCTGAAATTCGGCGACGAGTACAAAGTCATGGGGCTTGCCGCTTACGGCCGCCCGGAACAGCTTGAAGCTTTTCGCGACATCGTGCATTTTGATAGCCGCGCCAACGGTAACGGCTTCCGCCTGGGGCTGGATTACTTCTCGCATCATCGCACGGGCCCGGAGATGTCCTGGGCCGAAGCCGATCAGACGCCAACGCTCGGCAAAGTGTTTTCGGATGAAATGGCGAAGCGTCTTGGGCCGGTTCGCGCTCCCGAAGAAGCGCTGGAGGAGCGGCACCGCAATCTTGCGTGTTCATTGCAGGCGCGACTCGAAGAGGTTTATCTCGGCATGTTGAAAAAACTTGCCGAGCGAACCGGGCTTAAGGCCGTGTGTCTCGCAGGTGGCGTGGCTTTCAATTGCGTCGCGAACGGAAAAATTTTCGATTCGACATCGTTCGAGCAGGTCTACGTACATCCGGCGGCGGGAGACGCGGGATTAGCGGTCGGCGCCGCGTACTATGTGTGGCATCAGAAATTGCGCAAGCCGCGCTCCTTTGTGATGGACCACGCCTACTGGGGGCCTGGATATTCGTGCGAAGAGATTCGCCGTGCGATTGATTCGAATGGCCTGGCACAAAATGGCTATGCGATTTCCCAACTGTCCGTAGAAGAGTTGTCGAGGCGCGCGGCCGCAATCATCGCGGATGGAAAAATTCTCGGCTGGTTTCAGGGGCGTGCCGAATGGGGCCCACGCGCCCTAGGCAATCGGAGCATCGTGGCCGACCCGCGCCGCCCGGAAATGAAGGAAATTCTTAACCGCCGGATCAAGCACCGGGAAATTTTTCGCCCGTTTGCACCTTCCATCCTCGCTGAATCCACTGCGGAGTATTTTGAGAAGTCGTACGCTTCGCCGTTCATGACCCTGGCTTACTCCGTGCGTCCTGAAAAACGCGACAAGATCCCGGCGCCGACGCACGTCGACGGCACGGGCCGGCTGCAAACCGTCACCCGCGAAGCCAATCCCCGCTATCACGCGCTCATTTCCGCCTTCCGCGAGCTCACCGGCGTGCCCGTGGTGCTCAACACTTCCTTCAACGACAACGAGCCCATCGTCTGCCGCCCCGAAGAAGCGATCGATTGCTTCCTGCGCACGCAGATAGATGCGCTGGTCCTCGGCGATTTCCTTATCTCGCACCCTTGACGTTTGATCGTCGGGTCTGGAATTCACATCCTCTAGCCAGGGAGAACGAAGTGTGGCAAGCTATCGGGCATGGGAAACAAAGACAGAGGAAAACGCGAAGTCAAGAAACCACCGAAAAAGAAACCATCCGCCCATGAGTTGGCCCGGGCGGCTGCGCCGATCTTCAAGAAACCTGCCTAAAGTCTTTGGGCGACCGCGGCGCGCGCAGTGACGGAACTCTGTAGAATCTTTCTGTGCGCATTCTGCTTCTCAATCTCTATTTTCCGCCGGACACTTCCGCGACTGCGAAGATGGCGCACAGCGTCGTGGATGCTCTTTCCAACTCGCACAGCGTGACGGTGCTGTGCGGGCGGCCGTCCTACGATCCCACGGCGCGCCGCCCGTGGCGGCCGTACCAAACGGAATTCGCGGGCCGGGCGCGCATCATTCGCGCCGGCTCGACGGACTTTCCGCGCTTCGATATGAAAAAGCGGGTAGTGAATTATCTCAGCTACATCGCGCTGGCGATTCCACGTGCGCTTTTTGTGCGCTGCGACGCGGTAGCAGCGATGACCGATCCTCCGTTTCAGGGAATCGTTGGCGCGATCGTGGCTATGCTGAAACGTAAACCGTACGTCTACAACATCCGGGACATGTATCCGGACATGGCCGTGGGTGGCTCCATCGTTGAGCCTGGCTGGCTCGTAAAGATCTGGGAAATCCTGCATTGCTGGGCGCTGCGCCGCGCAACGCGGGTTATCGTTCTCGGTGAAGACATGCGCGCGCGCATTGTCGCCAAAGGTGTGGAACCCGCGCGCGTGCTGATCGTTCGCGATGGCACCGAAATCCTTCCGCCGAATACGCCGCTTCCGACTCCAGATCCCGAGGTTGTCCGGGCGATCCGCGGGAATTTTTCGTTTGTTCTTGTGCACGCGGGGAATCTTGGTTTTTACGGCGCGTGGAATACGCTGGTAACCGCCGCGCGCAGTCTTGCGATCGAAGGTGTGGGCCTCGTTTTCGTGGGTGATGGCGCGCAGCGCTCGCAAGTCGAAGCGGCAGCCGCGGGTTCCGGCAATATCCGTTTTCTGGAGTTTTTCCCGGCGAGCAAGATTTCGTCGGTGCTCGCGGCTGCCGATGCCCACGTCATTACCGTGAAGCGGGGCCTGGAAGGCGTGGTCGTGCCCAGCAAAATGTACGGAATCCTGGCGGCACGAAAACCCATCGTCGCGGTGGCGCCGAGAGAGACGGATGCCGTGTCGCTGGGGATTCAGCGCGGCTTCGCGGTGGCTGCGGATCCGGACCGCCCCGCGGAAGTCGTCAACGCCGTGCGTGCCATTGCTTCCGACCCAAAAAAGTTGAAAGCCATGGGCGAGGCGGCGCGAGCCGCAGCTCCCGACTATGATAGAGTCAAGGAATTGCAAAAATTCGTGGAAATTATCGATCATCTGACGGCAAATTGAAAAATCAAGGAGGCGGCGCGCGCGTGACGACGACAGCGGACGGATTTTGGGCGAGAAAGACTATTTTTGTAACGGGCGGAGCGTCGTTCATCGGCTCGACGCTTACCGATCAGCTGCTGGCGCGAGGCGCAAAAAAAGTTCGCATTGTCGATGATTTGAGCAGCGGCCATCTCGGCAACATTCGCCAGCATCTCGCCACGGGCAAAGTCGATTTTCTGCAGGCCGATTTGCGGGAACCCGGTGTGACTCGCGCCGCGATGCAGGGCGTCGACACCGTGTTCCATCTCGCCGCGGATCACGGCGGGCGTGGCTACGTGGACCTTCATCAAGCCGGCCCCGCGTCGAATTTTTTCCTGGATGGTCTAGTTTTTGCGGAAGCGCTCAAAGCCAAAGTAAAAAAAGTGGTGTTCGCTTCTTCCGGCTGCGTCTATCCGAATTTTCTGCAATCGGACACGAATAGCGAGCTCTATCTCACGGAAGACCTAACCAAAGGCCCGAACGATGCCGACAATACCTACGGCTGGGCCAAGTTGATGGGAGAATTCACGCTGCAGGCTTATTCGAAGGAACAGGGAATGGGCGCCGCTTCCTGCCGCTATTTCACGGTGTACGGTCCGCGCGGGGTGGAGAATCACGCGGTCATCGCCATGATTGCGCGCGCGTTTCTCGGACAGAACCCGTTCGAGGTGTGGGGCGACGGCACACAAATTCGCAACTGGACTTACATTGACGACATCGTCGAGGGCACGATTTTGGCCGGAGAAAAAATCAATGACGGCACGGCCGTGAACCTCGGCACGACGGAGCGTATCCGCGTGATCGATTGCGCCAAAATGGTGTGCGAATTCACAGGACACCATGCCGACATCAAGCTCCGCCGGGATATGCCCACCGGCCCGCTCAACCGCGTCGCCGACAATGCTCTCGCCAAGAAACTTCTGGGCTGGGAACCTAAGGTTCTCTTCCGCGAGGGCCTCAAGCGCACCATCGACTGGTACTACGCCACACGCGACAAAGAGGAAGTGAAGCGCATCTTCACGCGCATGCTGACGGAGCGCTGACCCCCGCAGTTCCCGGGCCGAGTGCGGTGGTCTGTGCTCCAATGAACAGACAGAACTCGATGTGTACAATTTTGCACATACAGGACCATCCCCATTGAAGCAAAACTAAAGTCGCAGTAAGGTGTTAGTGCTGCGTGGGGCAGCCATTTGTTAGCTTGACTTGGGAGCCGGGTCCCAACCTGGCGAGGATCACGTGAGCCACCGGCCGGACCTGCCTGACCAGATTCGACCCGCGTGATAAACGAGGTTTCATGGCCGCAGGCCTGCTTGCGTTTTTCATCGCACTATTTGCATCACTGATGCTTGTCGTTCCGGTGCGCGCCCTGGCGCTACGTGTTGGAATGGTTGATCTGCCCGGGCCGCGCAAAGTTCATCTCACGCCCATCCCGCTCCTTGGCGGCCTGGCGATGTACGCCGCGGTGGTGATTGCCGTGCTCTTTGCCTTCAACGGACCGGCGCGAGCCCAGATTGTGGGCATCCTCATTGGCGCGACGCTCGTCGCAGGTGTCGGCATCCTCGACGACCGCGGGTTGCTCCACCATCAAGTCAAACTCTTTGTGGGCATGCCGCTGGCGGCGGCCATCCTGCTAGTTAGCGGAATTCGCGCGCAGGTTTTCAGCGTGCTCGTGGGCGGGCGCAGCGGGGATTTTCTTGACGCGGTTCTCACGGTTGTTTGGGTCGTGGGGATTACCGCCTCCTTCAGCATCCTCGATCACATGGACGGCTTGTGCGCAGGCGTCGCGGCCATGGCCTCCGTTTTTTTCGCGATGCTCGCTTACCTGAACGGCCAGACGTTGGTGACCACGCTGGCTGCCGCCGTTCTCGGCGCGGCTGCCGGGTTTCTCCGCTGGAATTTCAAGCCCGCGAAGATCTTCATGGGCGATGGCGGCGCCATGTTTCTCGGTTACCTGATGGCCACGCTGGGCCTAAAACTGCGCCTGGAGAACTCCAATCATTTGTCCGCGTGGCTTGCGCCCGTTCTGATCCTGGGCGTGACTATTTTCGACACTACCCTGGTAACGGTCTCCCGCTCGCGACGCGGGCTGCTGCCCTTCGCCACGCCCGGGAAAGACCACGCCGCTCACCGCCTTTCGAATCTCGGTCTCGGCCACCGCGGCGCCGTTCTGACGCTCTATCTGCTCGGCGCCATCGGCGGCAGTGCGGCCGTGTTCGTCAGTTATCTTTCCTTGCGAGCGGCTTTCTTGGTCGGGGCTGTGGCCCTCGGCATCATCTTCACCGGCGTCGCGTATCTTGAGCGCGCGCCCTATGAACGTCAAACCCGCAAGACCTCCGCAGCCTTTTAACACATCTAGTCGGTTGGAAATTCACGTTCCCTGTTGATATCGAAACTCTCAGCGGGTTGGTCCTCGGTGGCGGATTCGCTATACTTACCGGGCGCCCGCTCACTCGCACTCCGAGCAAGTCCTCACGGGTCGAGCGGGAAGCAAGCGCATTATTTGGCGTGGGATCCCTGAGGGGTAGAATTTGCGGGGAATCCATCTCCTTGGGAAGCACGGGAACTTTGGAAAACACAGGAGCTCAGGCTCAGCCTGGACGAAGCGGCCGGGAAGTCATCGTTGTCGGCGGCTCCGCTGCCGGACTCTTCACCGCCACGAGCGTGGCCCGCGGCGGCCGGCGCGTGCGCGTGCTGGAATCAAAGCCGCAATTCGAGCCTGCATCTCGCACGTTGATCGTCACCGATCACTTCCGCCACCAAATGGGAGCTTCTGCGCGCGAAAGTATCATCAACGAGATTCGCCGTTTCGAGCTTTTCACCGATGGCCGCTCGGCGCAGGTCGCCCTGATCAAGCCCGATCTCATCATTGAGCGCTCGCGCCTGATTCCGGCTCTGGCCCGCGAAGCCCAGCAAGCCGGGGCCACGCTCTCGTTCGATACGCGTTTCCTGGGAATCGGACCGAATGCACGCGGCTTGCGCCTCGAAGTCGAATCCGGCGGCAAGCACGAGGAGTTGCACGCGGACAGCGTGGTTGGCGCGGATGGCGCCGCGAGCCGCGTGGCGCGCGCTTCCGGTTGGCCCCCGATCGAAACCGTGCCCCTGGTTCAAGCCATCGTGCGTCTGCCGAAGGATTGCCCTCCGGATACGACACGCGTCTGGTTCGTGCCGGATGAAACGCCCTACTTTTACTGGTTGATCCCCGAATCGGCTGAACGTGGCGCGCTAGGCGTAATCGGCGAGCACGGCAGCAATACGAAGCGCTGCTTTGAACGCTTTCTCGAAAAGAAGCATCTGGAACCGCTCGAATGGCAAGGCGCGCGCATTCCTGTCTATCGCGGCTGGGTGCCGGTACGGCGACAAATTGGTAACGGCGAAGTCTATCTGGTGGGTGACGCGGCGGCGCAAGTCAAAGTTTCCACCGTCGGTGGAATCGTTACCGGTTTTCGCGGCGCGCTCGGCGTCTCGCAGGCACTTTTGCAGAACGGCAGGAGCCGGGAGCTTACTGCCTTACGTCGTGAATTGGGAACGCACTGGTTGATCCGCCGCGCGCTGCATCATTTTGGGCAGAAGGATTATTCACAGCTCGTGGATCTTCTGGACGCTTCGACGCGCCAATCGCTCGGCGAAATCAACCGCGATGAGTCCACTCGTTTATTGTGGAACGTGGTGCGCCGCCAGCCGCGCCTAGTGCTTCTCGGGCTGCGCGGCTTGCTGATGGGAAAAGCGGAGAGAAGTTAGCTCCTGCCGGCGCTTTCGAATCCACCAGTCTAAAACGAGAATGACGGGAAACCAGGCGCTGATGGCAACAACTTTCGATGAACTGCTTTGTTCCCAAAATCGAATCATTCACAATAAGCGTTTGAGATCTCGCTTCGCATAGGGTCCTGCCCTTCGAAGCTCGTTAAAGGGAGAGTTCGTCTTGCGCATTTCAGTCATTGGCTGTGGATACGTGGGTCTAGTCACCGGGGCGTGTCTCGCCGAGGCAGGACACGACGTAGTTTGCACGGACATCGATCGCGAGCGAATCGCCAAGCTCAATGCCGGTGGTGTCCCGATCTACGAAGCGCATCTCGAACAAATTCTCGCATCCGCCCAGAAAGCCGGGAAGATTTCCTACACCGCCGACGCCGGCGAAGCCATCCGCGCCGGTGACGCCATCTTCATCTGCGTAGGCACCCCGCCTAAGGATTCCGGCGAAGCCGACCTCTCTGCCATCGACCACGTGGCCCGGCAAATTGCCGCCGAAGCAAAAACGCCAAAACTCGTCGTCGAAAAAAGCACTGTCCCCGCGCGCACCGGACTCGAGCTCAGCCGCGCTCTTGCCGCCTACTCGAAAAACAGCAACGTGAAACACCGCGTCGCCTCCAATCCTGAATTTCTTCGCGAAGGCACCGCCGTCGCTGATTTTTTCCATCCGGACCGCATTGTTGTCGGCGTCGAGGATCCCTCTTCCGCTGCGGAGCTCCGGGAGATCTATAGGCCGATTCTCGAAAAAAGTTTCCGCTGCCCGGTTCACAACGGGCCCTGCCCCCCGGGCCACAAAGCCGAATTCCTCGTCACCACCATCAACAGCGCCGAACTCATCAAGCACGCCTCAAATTCTTTTCTCGCGCTGAAAATCAGTTACGCCAACGTGATCGCTGATCTCTGCGAAAAAATCGGCGCAAACGTCGAGGAGGTGACCCACGCCATGGGACTCGACGCGCGCATCGGCGGCCAATTCCTCAAGGCCGGGCTAGGCTATGGAGGTTTCTGTTTCCCAAAAGACGTGCAGGCTTTCATTCACCTGTCGGCTTCCGTCGGAGTGGACTTCGACATCCTCAAGGCCACCGAACGCGTCAACAAACAGCGCATCGACCGCTATTTTGAAAAAATCCGTCAGGCCCTGTGGGTAGTGAAAGGCAAGCGCGTTGCCGTCCTCGGCTTGGCCTTCAAGGCCAACACGGATGACATCCGCTTCGCACCCGCGCTGGAAGTCGTCAAGCGCCTGCTCGAAGAAGGCGCGGTCGTGCACGCCACGGACCCGGAAGGGATGCCGCGCACCAAGGCCCACTTTCCTCAAGTGCATTATCACGAGGACGCCTACCAGGCTTTGCAGGACGCCGATGCTGCGCTCGTCTGCACCGAGTGGGATGTTTTCCGCAAGCTCGATTGGGATCGCGCCGGAAAAGTCATGGCCCGCAAACTGGTGATCGACGGCCGAAATCTCTATATGCCGCAAGGCATGCGCGAAAAAGGCTTCGAGTACTACTCCTTCGGCAGAGAATAGTTTTCGCGTTCAACCCTGGAGATGGCGGATTTCCGTCCCAAGTTTGCAACTCCGGCATTTCCATTTTCTATTTTCACTTTTCTATTTTCTTATTTCTTCTGAAAGACTTCCTTGAAGTACGCCAGCGTCAGCTTCAATCCTTCTTCCAACCCCACCTTGGGCTCCCAGTTCAAAATGCGCTTCGCCTTGGTAATGTCCGGGCAGCGGCGTTTCGGATCGTCCTGCGGCAGCGGCTCGAAAACGATGGGCGGCGCATTCTCAAACCGTTTGCGAATGCGCTCCGCGAATTCCAGGATGGTGATCTCCTGCGGGTTGCCAACGTTTGTCGGCAAATGCTCATTCGACATCATCAGCCGGTAGATTCCCTCGATCAAATCGGAGACGTAACAAAAGCTGCGCGTTTGTTTTCCATCTCCATAAATCGTCAGCGGCTTGCCGCTCAGCGCCTGATACACAAAATTTGGCAGCGCGCGGCCATCATTCAGCCGCATCCGCGGCCCATACGTATTGAAAATCCGCACGATATGCGAGTCCACCTTGTGATACCGGTGATAGGCCATGGTCATCGCTTCGGAAAAGCGCTTGGCTTCATCGTAAACGCCGCGCGGCCCGATAGGATTGACGTGCCCCCAGTACTCTTCGTGTTGCGGAGAAATTTCCGGATCACCGTAGCATTCACTGGTCGAGGCCAGAAAAAACTTGGCGTTCTTCTTTAGCGCCAGTTCCAGCGCGTTCTGCGTGCCCGCAGACCCCACCATCATCGTCTCAATGGGGTGCTTCAAATAGTCGGGAGGGCTGGCCGGTGAGGCAAAGTGCAGCACGTAACCCACTTTTCCTGCCACCTTCAGCGGCTTGCTCACGTCCGCCTTCTGAAACTTGAACCTTTTATTCTTCGCCAGATGGCTCAGGTTGTCCTTAGCGCCGGTAATGAAATTGTCCACCGCCAGCACGTCCCACCCTTCGGCGAGCAGCTTGTCGCAAAGATGCGACCCCAGAAATCCCGCTCCGCCCGTCACCACCGCACGCATGCACGCTCCTCCAAAAAATCAATTGGACAGTGTAGCCTGGGCGCGCTGGAACATCCAAACGTCTTGACCTCGGGCAGTGGCCCAGTTTCCGATAACCCGCCTTTGCGTCCCTGCGTGCCAAGCACAACTAGCTTCCCTGTGGCGGCCATGGAGAATGCTGGTAGGCCTGAAACCCTTCTCAACTTCGCCCCAGAAGTAGCTGATTCCACGCAGTCAATTTTCGCGACTCTCAATGTTAATAATCGGCTGAGTTTGGTAGGCCAGGAAGTATCGTAGCTGGTCAGGTCCTTATGCCGCGAGTTGACCCGGCAAACGCAATCGTCTTAACCCTGAAAGCCTTCGTCAGGCTACCAGCAGCCCCATTCGGCACAGATTGGCAAGTTGGCTGTTTACGTGACCCAAAATCATTTCGGGCAAAATATTTGGCAAATCCGCAGCGACTGCTTCAGCCAACGCACAGCGGTCGCGGGTGCCGTCGAGCAGACGGAGAAATCGCCGCCCCTGTTCATCTTCGAACTTGACTCGCGTATGAAGCTGTGTGGAAACGAACTGGCTTTCCTGCGACTCCAGGCGCGCCAGAAGACTTGCCGTGGGGCGTTCACTGACTCCCTCGGCGAGAAGCAAATGGTGAGTCCGCAGGTCCATGAGCGTGCCGGCTGCCAGTTTCAGGACCATCTGTGAAAGCTCTTCCGCCACCTCGTCTTGCCGGGCATTGGGGATCTGGGCACACGCGATGCCCGCCAGATCATCGAATCTTTCCGCCCGTGGCCAGATCTGTTCGAGATTGCGGAGAACGGCGATCGTTACTGGTTTGTTGGTCTTGATAGAGCCGGCTCCCCGTTCGCTGGAGAACTCGCAGAATCCATCTTCCTGCTGCACCGACGACTTCAACTCTGATGCTACGAGCAGGCGCCGCAAGCCGCCAAAAAATCCATCTCGGCGAAGTTGAATTTCACGATGACAGAGCAGGGTTTGCCGGAACTTCCGGAACCTCACGAAGTCCAGATATTGCTGGTACGCCAGCAGATCGTTCCCTGCAAGTTCACTCAAGGCCATACGCGCCTCGGGCTTCACCTGCGGGACTATCACGTCCACGAGCCGAGCCTCACTCAGAAACTGCAGCCCGTGTTGTTCCGCATGCCCGATGAAGTCCGCGAAATAGACGGGGGAAAAGTGGGGCGAGTATTCGTCATGATAAATCACGTTGTCGTCGCGCTCGCACATTTGCTTGAATTCGTACTCGAGCACGTTGCGCCAGGGAATCCGCGTGTCCATCGCCTCGAGTACCTTTTGGACGAAGCTTTTCCCCTGCTGCACTTGCTCTCGGGACTCTTCCATCCGCCGGGTGTGAAACATCATCATGTCCCGCAAAGCTCGCCGGACGTGACCCCCGGGATTGGCGTTGTAGCTGATGAAGGCTACGCCGCTGGGACTCAGGTTCTGATTGCAAACGGCGAGGAGCTTGTCCTGAACGGGCCTCGGGACCCAGGCATACAACCCATGTGCGATGATGTAGTCAAACTGGCCGAAATCAGGCCCGATTTCCATCACGTCTAAATGCTGGAAACGGATGTTTGCCATGCCGGCGCGCTCGATGCGAGTCTGTGCCCTCTCAATTGATTTCCCAGCAAGATCGATCCCGACGAACTCGCTGCGGGGAAGTCCGTACGCCATGGAAATGAGATTGCTCCCCTCGCCGCATCCTATTTCGAGTACGCGGCATCGCTCGACCTCCTTCGCGTCCATTCCGAACAAAATGCCCATGGTTGCCAGCCGGTCAGGGTGGGTCTGGAGATATACGCCCCCGGGATAAAGAACGCTGTCGTAGGCATTCGCGGTGTCCGGCATGGGCACTACGTTAGCTCTTTTCGGGCAAGCAGTGAACCAACAACTGTGCTCGGAACGACAGCGGTTAACCTCTCCGGTTAATCCTTCGTCCGAATCGGCAGCGTCGGCATATAGAGCGGCGTTCGCCCAAACGGATGTGGATATTTCCGGTGATGGCGAGAGGGAGCCGATAGGTCTATGATCTGCTCGTACTGTGCTGGTTTTCAGCGGCCCGACCGCCAATCCATCGTGGAGGATGAGCGTGCAAAGACATCAAGATCTCCATGCGTGGGCTCTCCTTTTCCTGGGTGCGTTGAGTTTCAGTGCGGCCTCAGAGTCCTCGGGCACCAAGCTAATGTCTGTTTCACGCGCGAATCTTTGTGTCACGGAAGGAGTGATTGAGGAATTGCCCGGGGCGCGGCTGTCCGTGAGCGTACCCAAGATGCGTGCGTATTTGAACGCGTTTACTCCCCAATTCGTCGAAGCTCACTTTACTTACCTTGGCTCAACCGGGAGCGAAGCGCGCCTCGGGTCCGGCGAACTGCGTCGCCAGTTTGGCCTTAAGCTGCGCGCGCAGGACTCGTGCAACCTGGTTTACGCGATGTGGCGCATCGAGCCGGAATCGAAGCTCGTGGTTTCCGTCAAGAGCAACCCCGGCCAGCACGCCAGCGCACAGTGCGGCAACCGCGGATACCGGAATATCAAGCCGCGCCGCAGCGCTCCGGTTCCCGCTTTGCGTTCCGGAGAGACGCATACTCTTCGCGCGGAAATGAATGGAGCAGAGATGCTGGTCTTCGTCGACAACACGCTCGTTTGGGAGGGCTCCGTAGGGCCAGATGCCCTCGCCTTCGATGGACCTGTCGGGATTCGTTCAGACAACGCTCGCTTACAGATCGAACTCCGGGCCGGGCAGCCCCTCGAGGCGCAACGTGGACATGCACCAGGTTGCAGGTCTGGAGGAGAGGAATCCGAATAACGTTATAACGTTGACCGACCCAAGGTTTTACTCCTGCAGCACCGAAGTCCACTTCTGCGGTAAATGCGTTTATCGGGAGCTAGCTTAAAGCTGGGGACCGCTGGGCGTCAGTAAGAATGCCCTTCCAGCTTCGGTTCTGCCAAGGCAGTCTCATAGGCAGTTGCCGGGAGGCGGCTAGCAAAAGCGGTTGGAGTATCAGCAGGAGAGTCGATAAAATAAAATCATGAATCCGAAAAAAGCGCCACCTAAAAGCATCACCGAGTACATCAATGCCGCCCCCAAAGAGGCTCAGAAGAAACTTCGTGAAATGCGTGCGTGTATTCGCACCTCTGCACCCGGGGCCAAGGAAAGCCTGAAGTGGGGGATGCCCGCCTTTTCCTGTCGCAGGATACTGATCATGTTCGCCGCGTTCAAACATCACATCGGCTTCTATCCCACGGCGTCAGCAGTGAGAGCCTTCGCGAATGACCTTTCGAAATTTGCCACGGCTAAAGGGTCGATCCAGTTTCCGCTGGAGAAGCCTCTACCTCTGCCTCTGATCCGCAAGATCACCGCGTTCCGCATTCGAGAGAGTATCGAGAAAGACAGAAAATGGAGAACGTGACGGAAAACTATAACTGAATCCACTACCAGGCGTTAACGGGATAACATCCAAACTCAAGAACGAATTCAATTTTAGCTACGATTATGAACAGTGGAAAAAAATGTATTTGGACTCCAAGCCACTCTCCAATCCCCCTTCTGTCACCTACGGGGAGCAGCCAACCGCCAAGAGCGCTGGGGTCGCTCCCCCTGAGGGGGAAACGAACGCTGGCGCGGGCACCGATCGTGAGCAAAGCCCATCGTAAGACGCCGGTCGAGCAACGCCGATTGACCACCGCGACCGCGCGGGATAGCATGCGCCGGTTCCCAAATGGCAAACCCGGACAATCCCATCGTGGTTTCTCGGCCGCGTTCCCTCACACGGCGCGTGCTTTCCATCGTCGCTATCGGTGGCTTGATCCTGGCGGTGGTGATTTTCTTCGGCGTCGGCCGTTGGCTGGTGGTAGAGGACCCGCTCGTGAAAGCCAAAGCGATCGTGGTGCTCAGCGGCGCCATGCCGTTGCGTGCCATCGAAGCGGCGAGACTTTACCGCGAAGGTTACGCGCCGGAAGTCTGGCTGACCCACTCCACCGAGCCAGGCGAAACTCTGAAAGAAATGGGCATTCCCTTCTCCGACGAAGACTATTACAACACCCGCGTTTTGATTCACGAAGGAGTGCCGCCGGAAGCCATTCACGTCCTCGAACCGCCGATCGTGAATACCGCCGACGAAATTAGAGTCGCCGCGGCTGCCCTGGCACGCGGGAAGGGGAGCGCCGTGATTTTTGTCACGACCAAAGCCCATACACGCCGCGTTCGCCTGCTCTGGCGCAGGCTCGCAACGGGCCAGGGCCGAGCCATCGTGCGCGCCGCCGCTGGCGATCCATTCGATCCTCGGCACTGGTGGCGCACCACCAGCGACGCCCTGGATGTGGTGCGCGAAGTCCTTGGCCTGTTAAACGCCTGGGCCGGCCTGCCACTGCATCGAGCACGCTGACTTTGGATTTTGGAGTGCGGGAGCTTGCTCCCGCTTTTTCGACCGACAACATCGCTCGGCGGTTAAGGCGGCCGTCGCACTGCCACACGCCCAGAGTTGCCCGGAAGTCTTTCTATTGGAGGGTACGGGCCATTTATCAGAAAAAGAAAAACCGCTTGCGGCGCGGCGGAGGCGACTCATCTTCGATTTCTGGAACGTGCGGCAACTGTCGCCCCTCGAAAGCCGCGAGCGGATTGTCCCGGAACAAAGCATGCGCCTTCTCTTGGCCAAACCGATCGACAACCACATCGTAGGCAGGTTGCAGACGAAGCGGCCGTCTCCGCGTATTATGCGCATCGCTGGCCACGAAATGGATGACGCCTTCACCAATCCACCGCAGCGCATCCTGCTTGGAACCGGCGCCAAACCCTCCGGTCAGCGCGCCTCCGGTCACTTGCGCGAAGCAGCCCTGGCGCACCCACTTTCTCAGGCGCTCCGGATGCGCGCGCAAAATTCCATTGCGCTCCGGGTGGGTGATCACCGGCTGCACGCCGGCAAGCTGAATCTCGTGCAACTTCTGGTCTATCGAAGGCGGGATTGAAAATTCGTTGAACTCCAAAAGCAGGAAATCGCGCTGATTGATGCAAAACTGCCGGGCATCCTTGCGCAGCGATTCGAGATTTTCCGGATTCAGATGAAAATCGCAGCCGGTGGCGATTTTCAGCCGGTCGCCGATCTTGGCTTGCAGCTCGTCTCGAAGCTGGCGCACGTGCGAGTATTCGAAAAGGTATTCGTTGCTGGAGTGCGGCGTCGCGACGACGTGCGTAATTCCATCGGCAATCGCCGATTCCGCCATGGCCACCGATTCTTCCATCGTGGCCGGGCCATCATCGAGTCCCGGCAGAATGTGACAGTGCAGATCGACCATTTGGATGAATTGTCCTTAGTGCCACCAGGCACTGAACGCTTGCAACGCGCCGAGTGCGAACAAAATCCCTGCAAAAACCTGGCGCATCAGCCGCGGCTTGATCCATTTCGCCGCTTTTCCTCCGGCAATGCCGCCTAGAAAAATGCCGGGGATCAGCAGCAATCCCGTCTTCCACGAGACGAATCCTTCTTTCGAATATGCCATCAACGCCAGCACTCCCGTGGGCGGTATGAGCGCAATCAAGGAAGTGCCCTGCGCGCGATGCTGGCTGAAGGCAAACAGCAACCCCAGGAGCGGCACCAGAAGGACGCCGCCGCCGACGCCAAACATTCCCGAGGCAACTCCACACACGCACGCAACCGCGAAGATTCCCGCGCTGCGGCCCATCGCATCAGACACGGGCCTTCTCCTGCTCGCTGCCGGCCACGTTCGAATCGCGCTGCGGCTTTCTCCAGAGCAGCAATGCCGCCAGCAGCATGAGGAAACATCCAAATGCTCCTCTTAAATGCCGCGATTGCATGGGGAGCGCGATCAAACTCCCTGCATAAGCACCGAATAGCATTCCCAGGGCGCACAATATTCCCGCATGCAAATCCACCTGGCGCTGCTTCCAATACTCGCGCAAAGCGCCGAGGCCAATCGGTGGCAGCAAAATGAAAAGCGAAGTGCCCTGTGCCAGATGCTGGTCCATGTGCAGCAGGTAAACCAGGGCCGGCACGAGAACGGCACCGCCCCCGATGCCCAGGAGGCCCACCAGCACACCAACGCCAAGTCCCAGCAGAAGAATGATGAATACCATAGTGACCGGACTGCTCTATGCGTATCGCCTCGATGATTCGAATCAAGCTCTTCTATTTTCCTCCCTCCAGCCCTCGGCAGCAACTTGCGTTGAACAAGCTGGAACAGTTTGCATTGCGCGCCTTTTTTTGTTTGCACAGAACCTGCTATATTTACTTGTCTTTGTCGCGTCGGCCCTGTGGCCTGCTGGCGGTAGCGTGCCCGCCTGCATCACGGTATCCCCAAAAACGCGAATCCCTTGACCCCGCCAAGTCGGAGTCATACATAAAAAAGAGGAGTGCGACGGAACCCATGCCAATCGACCGGAAACCCGAATTCTTTAAAGGCACCCAGCTCAAAGTGGGAATTATTGGCTGCGGCTACGTCGGCTTGCCCCTGGCACTGCGCTTCGCCGAAGCGGGGCACAAAGTCACGGGGTTTGATGTTGATCCGCACAAAGTGACGATGCTCAATGCCGGAAAGTCCTACATCGAGCACATTCCTCAGAACAAGATCCAGCAGTTCGTCAACAGCAGGCATTTCAGCGCGACCAACGATTTCGAGAAACTGAAAGAAGCCGACGCCATCCTCATCTGCGTTCCCACGCCGCTCGATGAGCGCCGTGAACCGGATTTGAGCTACGTCGAACAGACCGCCATTTCGATTTATCCCCATCTGCAAAAGGGACAACTCGTGGTTCTCGAATCGACGACGTACCCGGGCACAACCGAAGAGCTGGTTCTTCCCATCCTGGAGAAGAGCGGTTTGCGATGCGCCGTCGCCTCCGGCCCGGAAAATGAAAATATCGCGTGCGATTTTTACCTGGCGTTTTCGCCGGAGCGCGAAGATCCCGGAAACAAGCAGTTTGGCTTGGCACAGATTCCCAAGGTTGTTGGCGGCTTGAATCCGCCGAGCGGCCGCGCTGCGCAAGCGCTCTACACGCAAGTTGTTGCGCGGGTGGTGCCGGTGAGCTCAACGCGCGCTGCGGAAATGGCCAAATTGCTCGAAAATATTTTTCGTTGCGTGAACATCGCGCTGGTCAACGAACTCAAACAGCTCAGCCTGCGCATGAACATCGACATCTGGGAAGTGATCGACGCGGCAGCCACAAAGCCTTTTGGTTACATGCCGTTTTATCCGGGCCCGGGCCTGGGAGGGCACTGCATCCCGGTGGATCCGTACTATCTTTCCTGGAAAGCTCGCGAATATGATTTCGCGACGCGATTCATTGAGCTGGCGGGCGAAGTCAACACTGCCATGCCGTATCACATCGTCGATGCGGTGGTGAACTCGCTGAACGATCACAAGAAGAGCATGAAAGGCTCGAAGATTCTGGTGCTCGGCGTGGCGTACAAAAAAGACGTGGATGATCTGCGCGAATCGCCGACGCTGAAAATCATGCAGCTTCTTCAACAGCGTGGCGCTCATCTCGATTACAACGATCCCTATTTCCCAAAACTCCACAAGATGCGGCACTACAATTATGAGAACATGAAGTCCGTGCCGCTCAATCCGCAGACGCTCGGAAGCTATGACGCCGTCATTATCGCGACCGACCATTCGAGCTATGACTATGCCGCGATCGCCGATGCCGCAAAGCTGGTCATTGATACGCGCAATGCCACACGCCGTGTCGTGCGTCACCGCGAAAAAATCGTGCTCTGCTAGGCAGCGATGACCTCGCCCGCCGAAGAGATTCGCCGCCAGCTCGAGGAAAGCGCTCGCGTCAAGCAGAGCTTTTCCGGCGAACTGATCGGCCGGATCGCGCAATTCGCGGAGAAATCCACAGCCGCGCTGCGCGCCGGTGGCAAGCTCGTCTTTTTCGGGAATGGCGGCAGCGCCGCGGATGCTCTTCATCTCGCCGCGGAACTGGTGGTCCGGCTTCGAACGGAACGCCAGGGCCTGGCGGCCCTGGCGCTCACTACCAATCCTTCGGTACTGACCGCGGCAGGCAACGACTACGGATTCGAACGGATCTTTTCCCGGCAGATTGAATCACTTGTCGCAAGACAAGACATTCTTGTGGCGCTGACGACGAGCGGCAATAGCCCCAATGTCATGCGCGGAGTGGAGGCCGGGCGTGCGCGCGGCGCGTTTCTTGTGGCGTTTACAGGCGAAACTGGCGGCGCGCTCGCCGGCAAGGTTGGCCTTCTCTTGAATGTTCCTTCGAACGACGCGCAGCGCATCCAGGAATGTCACATCACCATCGGCCACATCGCTTGCAGCCTGATTGAGCAGCTTGTGTGTGGATGAGTCTGCGCGGCACGAAGAGGTTTACAGTCGACAGTTGAAAGTTGAAAGTAAAATCCTGGAAGAATGAAGATGGATTGTTATTCAGTGGTCTTTATAACGGTCTCTGAAGTTGAAGCTCGCGACTGCTGACTTCCTACTTCGCTTTCAACAGTTCAACGCGGGCGGTGGCGAAGGGCATGACGGCTTCAAGCAGCACCGGAGTCCGCGCGGCGTTATTCGCAAGATACAACGCAAAGGACGCGTCTTTCATCTCCACGCCGTTGTCGAACACGCGAATCGCGATCTTTAACGCGGTGTAGTCTCCTGCCGGTACGTTTACTTTCTCGGCGGCGGCTCCAAGCTTGGCGCGAACATCGTAGAGCTTGTGGCCGTCGTAGACCGGGCAGCGCACGTCGGGAGTTTTTGTCCAATCCACGTTTCGCAGGTACTGCATCATGCCGAGCGGGTCGCGTGTCCCCGGCAGCACTCGCGCCTCTGTCGCTTCGGGTGACGCAGGCTCCTTGCCCGTCGCGGTCATGCGCTGGATGGACTCCACTTTTTGACCGCGCTCGCTGAGGTGCATCTCATACTGCAAACTTGCAAGTGTCCCAGCGTCGCTGTAGGAATCGAATTGATCGTCAAGCTCGAAAACCATGCGCAGTGGATTCTGGGTGTGCGCAAAGGCCTGCAAATGCCAAGTGCTCTTTCCCAAAAAATTGCCCCGGCCGGCGACCTGCAGCCTCAGTGTCGCCACATTTTCGAGGTTGGAAACGTTAGCGGTATATTCGAGAACTTCGCCGGCTCGCAGTGGCAAGCCTGTGTCGACGGGAGGCGCGGCCTTCTTCGAATCGGCCGGCGAGGCGGACTTCACGGCCGCGGCGTTTGCGGGTTTCTCCGCCGAAGGCGCCTCACGGAAACCGGGCGGCTCAGCGGAGACGACTTCAGGAGCGGGCTGTTGACCGCGCGCGCGCAACCAGTAAAACGCTCCCGCGGCGCAACCCAGCACCACCAGTGCTGAAATGCCAACCGTTGTCTTGCGGCTCATGCTGTTTGTGTGACGCTCCCTTGAAACAGCCGTTCTCTCGCCGCGCTTCCGTCGTACAATATCTTTCCGTACGCGGAAATCATCCGGCTCCCTTCGCCGGCTCGCCGCGAACTATGAGGGTATCAAAACGCGGGCCGGTCGTCTTTCCCAGGCTCGCTTCATAAGCTGCGGTGGCAACCTGCCGCAGCCAGACACAATACTCGGCCGAATGACGGCCGCAAGAGCTAGGAGGATTTCCTGAATGCGCTACCTCGTCACGGGCGGCGCCGGCTTTATCGGCTCAAATACGGTAGACGAACTGGTCCGGCGCGGGCATAGCGTGGTCGTGCTAGACGACCTTTCTTCCGGCAAGGAAGACAACCTGGGGGAATTCCGCAACAAGATCACGTTCATCAAGGGCAGCATCATCGACATTGAAGTGGTTCGGAAAGCCATGCACGAAGCGGAATACGTGCTGCACCTCGCCGCGCGCACGTCCGTGCCGCGTTCGGTGAAGGACCCCATCGAGACGAACAAGATCAACATCGAGGGGACGCTCAACGTTTTGGTTGCCGCGAAAGAGCTGAAGGTCAAGCGCGTGGTCTTCGCCGCTTCGTCTTCTGCTTACGGGGAGACGCCGACACTTCCTAAAGTCGAGACCATGCAGCCGCAGCCCATCTCGCCCTACGGCGTCACGAAGTACGTAGGCGAGCTTTACGGCCAGACGTTTGGGCGCTGTTATGGTCTGGAAAACGTCGCGCTGCGTTACTTCAATATTTTTGGGCCGCGGCAGGATCCCGGTTCGCCGTATTCCGGCGTGCTTGCCAAGTTCTGTACGGCGTTTTTGGAAGATACGCAGCCGGTTGTTTTCGGAGACGGTGAACAGACGCGCGACTTCACGTACGTCGAGAACGCAGTGGTGGCCAATTTACTTGCGTGCGAAGCGCCCAATGTATCCGGAAAAGTTTTCAATGTCGGAGTGGGGGGACGTATCTCTCTTAATGGAGTTCTTCGCGAACTGGGAAAAATTACCGGCAAGGCGCTCGAGGCGAAGTACGAGACGCCGCGCGATGGAGACATCCGTGACTCTCAGGCGGACATCTCTCAGGCGCGGGAATTCCTTGGCTATGAGCCAAAGGTTACGTTCGAGGAAGGGCTGGCGCGCACGTTTGAGTGGTATCGCGCGACGCAGACGAGAGCCGCGGCGAAGTCCGAGAAGTGAATCGTGACTGGTGACTCGTGAAGAAACGCGTGAGGCAAACGCGCCCACAGGTCGCTGGCTTTGAGTCAAGAATTACCTGTCAAGACTTCAGGGTTGTTTGGTCTCACCGTAGTGCAGCGGATCACCCGGCTTTGGCGCGTCGTAGTTGTTCCAGAACCACAGTGGCTCCAGCTTTTTTTGCTCCGGCCAGACCTGGTTCAGCGTGTCTCCTTCGAAGAGTTCACCGTTCTTCATCACCCAGTGAATGGAGTCGGTGTTGTGGATATCGTCGAGCGGGCTTTTATCCATAATCACAATGTCGGCGAGCTTGCCGGGTTCAATCGATCCCAGGTCCGCAGGCCTCCCAATAATCTTCGAGCCGTTGACGGTCGCGCAACGGATGACTTCTAGCGGAGTCATGCCGCCGCTCGCCAGCATCCACATTTCCCAGTGATAGCCGATGCCCTGCATCTCGCCGTGGCTGCCGACTCCGACGAGGCCGCCGGCGCGCGCGAGCTTGGCCATCTGCGCCGCAAGTTTTGGAAATTCATACTCGTCCTTGCGGAACCATCCCTGCCGGCGCTTGGTTCTCTGGTCGAGGACGCGGTGGGGGACGAAGTGGTTTAGTTTCGAGTTGTCGTGCACTTCGCTGTTTTCAAACCAGTAGTCTTCGCCGAACGGACCGCCGTAGTTCACAATCAGAGTGGGTGTTTCCGCGATCCCGGACTTCGCAAACATCTGGATGACATCGTTGTAAAGCGGGGTGATCGGCAGCGTATGTTCGTTGCCGTGGAAGCCGTCGATGACGTGCGTCAGGTTGAGCTTCAGGTCCAGCGCGCCTTCGGTCGTGGGCATCATCTCCAGGTCTTTCGAGGCTTGTACCATGTACTGGCGCTGCTTGCGATTGCCTACGACATAGCTCTTGATGTTGTGCGTGCCGTAGTATTTCTTGTACTTGGTGAGGACGCCTTTCACTTCTTCGACGGACTGGAAGTTGTTGTCGGAAAAAACGCCGGGCCCGGTTGAGAAGGCGCGCAGCCCGATGATGTCGCCGCTATCGACGAGGTCCTGATACGCGAACATGTCGTTTGTGCTGGTCTGCACATCCAGGCCGGCGGTCACGCCGTAAGCCAGGTTCGCGAGGAACGACCAGTTCTGCGTGTCCAGAATGCCGCGCCGGATTTCGCTCCAGTGTGCGTGCGTGTCGACGAAACCTGGCACGATCGTCTTGCCGCTCACGTCGAACACCTTGGCACCCGCGGGAACACTTTCCTTTGCGCCGACGCTCTTGATGCGATTGTTTTCGACGACGACGTCGGCGTTCTTCAGAACTTCGTCGCCTTTCATGGTCACGACGGTCGCGCCGCGCAGGACGATCGTGCCTTTTGGAGTTTTCCGAGGATATCCCAGATCGACCGCGATTTCCTGGACGTCTTTTTCCTGCTCTTTCAGTTTCTTTTCTTCTTTTTTCTCTTCCTTCTTTTCGTCTTTCTTGGCATCGGCTGTTTGCGAAGCGGCATCCTTCTTGTCCGCGTCCTTTTTATTCGTGTTCTTGGCGTCCGCATCTTTCTTGTCGCCGTCCTTCTTGTCGACCTCTTTCTTTTCGTCCTTCGGCGGTTCGAATGAGATCGCGCTCAGCGGCTCGCGGAAAACGCTTGCGCCTACGGCCCAGGTGATGGTCTTGCCGCCATCGGCCCAGGCAAAATAATCCGCGCCGATGTCCGTCAGCCGCTTTGCCGGGACGGCGGGGGTGGTCACATTAACGGCGGGAGGTTCGCCGCCTACGACCGGCATGGCAATCACGTAGAGTTGGTTCATTACATGCGCGAGCACCCATTGGCCGTCGGGGCTCGGGATGATGTCATCGGCGGGAACCGGTTCCTCTGCGAAGTAGAGTCCCTGTCCTTTCACGACGAGGTGCGTGCGGCGGTCCGTGCCATCGTAGCGCAGCGACACCAGCCCTTGCGGGGTGTAGACGTAGATGCGGTCTTTTTCGTTGGTGAAATGCGGGCCGCCGGCGCCGCGCGCGGGCAAAATCAAGTTTGCGTCTCCGCCATCGGAGGGAATCCAGATGAGGTCGGCGTTCCCGGTTTGCCCGCCATCGAAGGTGCTGTTTTCGCGGTCATAGGCGTTGCCGCGCAGCAGGACAATTTTCGTGCCGTCCGGCGAGAAGGCTGGATTGCTGTACACCGCGAGCGATTTGGACAATTGCACCGGCGTTCCACCCGCAACCGGGACTCTCCAGAGCTGCCCGCCGTCGCTCGACCAGGTCACGTAAACGATGGATTTTCCATTGAGCGACCAGGCGGGCTGAAACTCGTGTGCGCTTCCTCTGGTGAGACGCTGCGGCTTGCCTCCCGGCAAATCCATGGTGTAGAGGTGGGTCATGGCGGAAAATGCCAGCTTCTTCCCATCGGGCGATTCCACGGGGTCCATGATCAAGCGCACTTTCACCGGGCCTTGTTCAACCTTCTGCGGAAAATCCAGCTTCGGCCCTAATTCCTGCGATACCTGCGCCGTGAACGGAATTATTTTTTCCGTCCCCGTGACGAGATCGAGCCGCTTGATCTTTCCATCCTGGTTGTAAACGATTTCTTTGCCACCGGGCAGGAAGGCGTAGCCGGGAAAAACGTCGCGGGTAAAGAGCGATTCCTGATCGTCGCGCGTGACCGGATACTTCACCCAACGGTCTTCGCCGCTTTCCAGGTTGCGCAAACGCAAGCCGGACTCTGTCTCGTAGCGCGTGACGTAGAGAACCTGCTTGCCGTCCTGCGAAAGCACTGGGCGAAACGCGCTCTTGATCTGGTGAATGAGGTCGTCTTCGTCCCCGGTCTTGCGGTCGCGGCGCGCGATGTGCCAGGTGGGAAGCTGCTGGTTGTAGTAGAGCGAGCCTAGCTTGGCCGCGTAGTAAAGATACTTTCCATCCGGGGAAGCGACCACGCCCATGGCATTCGGGCGCTTGTTCCTTTCCGTGCTCGGGGTTGGCTTCGATTTGGTAATCTGCACGCCCGAGCCGCCATCGACGTGGTACATCCAGATTTCACTGGAGCCGATGCCGAATTGGGCTTTCGAAACAAATATGTATTTGCCGTCCGGGGCCCAACTCGGCGAAGTGAAATCGTTGTTGGGGTCCTTCGAGACTTGCTTCACGGCGGTTCCGTCCGGATGCATGATCCAGATGTTCTCGCTGCCTTCGCGGTCGGAGATAAACGTGATCCATTGGCCGTCAGGTGAAAACTTTGGCTGGCTGTCGAAGGCCATTCCGCCGGAGATGAGTTTCGCCTGCCCGCCTTCGATGGGGAGGGTGAAAATATCTCCCACGAGTTCGAAGACAATGGTCTTGCCGTCGGGCGAGACGTCGAGCGAAACCCACGTGCCCTCATCGGTCGTGAACTCGACCTTGCGGTCGGACTTCAGAGGCAACCCTTTTTTCTCGTCCTTCTTTTCTTCCTTCTTGTCCTTCTCCTGCTCTGCGGCATCCTGACGCTTTGCGCTGGCGTTCAGCGCGGTTGCGCCCCCGAAAGTGAGCCCGAGGGCCATTGCCAACACAACGAACCACGCGGTCAGACCGCGCAGACTGGGCTGCTTTACGTTCATGCTCGATTTCCTCCGTACCGTCTGTCGAAAACTTTGACATGGGACTCGCGGATCCGGCGGCCGCAGTTTATCGGCCCGCCGATGGACACACTCTTTTCTGGCCCTTAGACGCAAGCCGCGTGGAAGCGTCTCGGTGACACATCGTTCTGAGTCTGTTACAGCTCTGAGTCCTCTTCGCCGCCACGCGGCTGCGACGGCGCAGGGACGATGTGCGGGATGCCGGCGTCGTTCATCTTCTTATTCAGCGCGGGCAGTTCCTCTTCCGAGACTTTCTTGACTTGCGCCGAAGCATCGTTGACCAACGGCGTCAGCTCCGCCAGCTTTTCTCTCTGTTGTCCACTAGGCGCGGCCACAAACTCGTCAAGGGCGTCCAGCAAGTTCTGCACCTGATTCGGCAGCGGGGCGGGCTTCCATTCGAACGGAGGCCCGGCATTTCCCAAGCCTTCGCGTTCGCGGATGAATTTTTCGGCGACGGTGTCCACTCTTTTCTGCAGTTCATCGGCGGCTTTGACGATTTCGTCGGGGATTTTCGTGGTGTTGGGTTTGCCCGCATCCTTTTTCCACTGCTCCCGCGCGGACTTCAGCGCGGTTTGAATGCCCTCGATTGTTTTCCGGTCCTTGTCGGTGGTCTTGGCCATGGGATAGAGCTGGCCGATCATTTCGCGGCGCGCGGCGCGGTCCACGGCGGAAAGCACGACGCGCGTATCTTCTTCGACCGTGACTTTTTGCGAGGCCTCCTTGTCTCCGGCCTTGATTTTGATCGTGAATTCCCCCGGTTCGACGAACGGCCCGCGCGGCCCGAATCCAAATCCCGCCGCGACGGCTTCCAGTTGTTCCGGTGTCGGCTCCGCGGGCGCATTCGAACGCAAATCCCAGTTCGTGCGGTTGACGCCCGCTGCGCCCGGGCCGTCCATCTCGCGGATCACTTTTCCGTCTTTGTCGAGCACGGTGATTTTTACTTTGCCTTCCTTTTTTTCCGCGGCTTCGTCCTTGGCGTCGGTCTTAGGCTTCTCCTCAACCGCGTCTTTCTTGTCCTTTTCGTCTTTGTCTTTCTTCGGTGCTTCCGGGGGCACGGCTACCTTCAGGTAGTAGCTCAAAATCGCGCCATACGGCGGATTCTTTGCGGTGAAGGCTTTCTGCCCGCCGCTCCAACGGCGATTGCGCAGATGCCAGGTAATCGCCGTCCGCGGCGAGAAAAATGTCAGGGGAGATGCCGCCACGTTCGAATCCATCCTCTCGATCGGCGTCAGATCGTCAAAGACCCAGATCGAGCGACCGTGGGTCGCGAGCACCAGATCGTTTTCGCGCGCCTGGATTTCGATGTCGTCCACCGGAACCGTGGGGAAATTGTTTTTCAGCGCTGTCCAGTTTGCACCGCGATCCCACGAAACCCACAGCCCGAACTCGGTGCCCGCGAACAAGAGGTTTGTGTTCCGCGGATGCTCGCGCACCACGTGCACGCTTCCAGCCGAATCAGGAATCCCGCTGCGGATGGCTTTCCAGTTTTCGCCATAGTCGGTGGTCGTAAAAACATGGACGCTGTTATCGTTTCCGCGATGCCCGTCGAATGTCAGCAGCGCCACGCCTTCACCGGTTTTCGACGCCACCACGCGGCTCACGTAAGTTCCCTTCGGCACTCCGGGGACCTTCGACGCCACGTTCTTCCAGGTTTTTCCGCCGTCGCGCGTGACTTGCACGTTGCCGTCATCGGTCCCCACCCATAGCACACTCGGCGTGAGGGGCGATTCGCTCAGCGTAGTAATTGTCGGATATTCCTGCACGCCGTCGTGGCGCGACAGGGTGTTCTTGTCGGGAGTCTTCCCGAAAATCTGCAGCTTGTTGCGGTCCACGCCCGTCGTCATGTCCCCGCCGAGCCGGGTCCAGTTGTCTCCGCGATCCGTAGACTTGAACAAATAATTTCCGCCGTAGTAGACCGTGGTGTGTTCGTGAGCGGAAACCGCCACCGGCGAATTCCACTGGAAGCGGTAGTGCGGCTCTCCCGCTTTCGCCTCCGGCCGGATCGATCGCTGCTGCCCGGTGCGCATGTCGCGTCGGTCGATATTCCCGTCCTGCGACTCGGTGTAAACGATCCATGGCTCCACATTGTCGATGGCGGCATAAAAGCCGTCGCCGCCGTGAATCACTTGCCAGTCTTCATTCACGATGCCGTCGCGCGTCAGCGTCTGGATTGGGCCGCACCAGCTACCGTTGTCCTGCAAGCCACCGCAGATGTGGTAAGGCTTCTCGTTGTCGAGGGCAACCTCGTAAAATTGCCCGATGGCGATGGTGTTGACGAAGTCCCAGGTCTTTCCAGCGTCATAGCTCCAGTGAATTCCGCCATCCGACCCCGTGAGCATGTGATTCGAATCGGCCGGGTCGATCCACATGGCGTGAAAGTCGCCGTGAATCCCCTGGCAGGACAGCGGCAGTGGGCAACCCGCCTTGATGCGATCGGTGACGAACTTCTTTCCTCCATCTTCGGAGTAAAACATCTGCGCGCCAAGCTCCCAGATGCGCAAATCGTTGTTGGGATCGATGCGAATCTGGCTGTAGTACGATGGCCGCGGATTCGTATCACCCATCTTCTTCCAAGTCTCGCCTTTGTCTTCGCTGCGATAAGTCCCGCCCTTCTCGTGCTGGACGATCGCATAGACGATGTTCGGGTCCTTGCGGTAAACGTCTAACCCAATGCGGCCGGTGTCTCCGCCATTCTCGTAAGGCAGTCCCTTGGTCAATTTCTTCCACGTCGCGCCGCCGTCGGTCGTCTTGTAAATCGCGCCGTCCGGTCCGCCGCCGTTAAATCCATAGGGGGTCCGCCGCCGCTCGTACGCCGCTGCGTACAAAGCGTCCGGACTCTGCGGATCCATGGCGATGTCGCTCACACCCGTGTCGTCGTTAATCTTCAGCACTTGTGACCAAGTCTTCCCGCCGTCCGCCGTCTTATATACTCCGCGCTCCGGATTCGCTCCCCATAAGTGTCCCAGCGCCGCGACGTACACCACATCCGGATTTTTCGGATGAATCACAATTCGCCCGATGTGCCGCGTCGCCTCCAATCCCATTTTTTTCCAGGTCTTCCCGCCGTCGAGCGACTTGTACGCACCGTCGCCCCAGGAGGAGCTTTGCCGGTTGTTCGGCTCGCCCGTTCCGACCCACACGACTGACGGGTCGGACGGCGCAATCGCGATGTCGCCAATAGTCGAGACGTTCTCCTTATCGAATATCGGCTCCCAGGTCGTGCCGTTGTTCGTTGTTTTCCATACGCCCCCCGAAGCCGTGCCCACGTACACGATGTTCGGATTGCTCTCCACCACTGCGAAGTCGTCAATGCGCCCGCCCATCGTCGCGGGGCCGATTTCGCGAAATTCCAGACTTTTGAATTTATCGGTAGGATTCGGTTGGTCGCCTGGCGCCGCCAGGGCGCTCATCGCCGACGCGCCAAGAATCGCGGCCGCAGCCAGCATCATCCGCAGAGCATTCCACGTATGCTTCATTTCCATTCTCCTGTGTGCAAGGCCCGGCATATTAACCCGGCTGGGCCGCATAACGCATCAAGTGTTTTGAATGGGCAAACCAACCCGTTGCAATGACAGACGCGCCGCGCTGCCGCCTCGTTTCATGTCCCCGGCAGTTTGGCTCATCGCCGCTTTGTCTCCGCATGCAACTCAACGCCTGCCCTTGCCTTCAAATCCCTACGACCGCATGCTAGGCTATCCAACTGTTTTCATTGATCGCATGCTCCGAGTGAATCGCTGTCCCCATGCACGGGCTCTTTCCGCGCTCCGCCCTTTTCTATTCCTGGCTGCGCTGCTCATCGCGCTTGCCACTGCGACGCCACGGATCGGCTCCGCACAGCGAAATCGCTTTCCTTCCGCCAAAGGCGGAGTCGCAAATCTCGAAGCGAAAACCCAGAGCCGCAAAGGCGACGTCACCATGGGTGACGGTGACGTGGACATTCATTACGCGGACACGCGTCTCCGCGCCGACCACGTCGAATACAACGGCAAAACTTTCGAAGCCACCGCTACCGGCCACGTTCAGCTCGATTACGGCAACGAGCACCTCGAAGCCGATGAAGCCCATTACAACGTCAGCACCGGCCACGGCCTGTTTCACAACGTTCGCGGCACCGTCAAGATCGAACGGCGTCCCAATCCGGCACTCTTGATTACCGACAATCCGCTTTACTTCGAAGCACGCGACGTCGAACGCTTCCCGGGAGAGGTCTACCTCATCCACCGCGCCTGGATCACCATCTGCGACCCGCAACATCCCAAATGGCAGTTCTACGCGCCTAATGCAAGGATCCGTCTCGATAAAACCGTCGCGCTTATCAATGCCAACTTCCGTCTTTTCCGCGTGCCCCTCATCTGGCTTCCTTACGCGTCTGCCCCCGCAGGCCGCAAAGTCCGCGCCACAGGCATCCTCATTCCCGATGTCGGCCAGAGTTCGCGCAAGGGCTTCATTCTCGGTGATGCTTTTTATCTGGCTCCCACTCCATGGATGGACGCTACCATTGGCGGCCAATTCATGAGCCGCCGCGGGATTCTCGAACGCGGTTCATTCCGTGCCAAACCTTTCGAAAACACTTCGATGGAGTACACCTATTTTGGCGTCGAGGACCGCGGCCTGCTCAACGCTGACGGCACGCGCAATCCTCAGGGTGGCGAACAGCAGCGCCTCGAAATCCAGTCGCTGCTCCCTGGCGGCTGGCGCTTCGTAACGGATTACAACCATCTCTCCTCGCTTACTTTTCGCCTGGCGTTCGCCGATTCTTTCGGAGAAGCAATCAATTCCGAAGTGCGCAGCGCCGTCTTCCTCTCCAACAATCTCCAGGGCTTTAGCATGAATTTCGCGGGCCTTGATGACAAGAGTTTCCTCACACTTCCGGTCGCCGCAACGTTGACCACGCCCGCAGTTCCCGCCACCAGCGTGACGCTTCGAAATCTGCCCGAAGCACGCTTCGGGTCTGTCGAACAAGCTCCCTGGCGTGCTGCCCCCGTCTATTTCGCCTTCGACGGCTTTACCGGCGTCGTATTCCGCAGCGATCAAACGATTCAAACTTCCAATTTCGTGGATCGCTACGAATTGGCGCCGCAGGTTACCATTCCACTGCACTTCGGACCGTGGCTCGGCGTGACCACTTCCGCCGCATTCCGCACCACGCGCTACGGCGATTCCTACAATTCCGCCGGCCTGCTCAATGCCGCCGCCATCTCCCGCAAAACCGGCGAGTTCACCGTCGAGCTCCGCCCGGCCACTTTCGAACGGTTCTTCGATCGCACTTCCCTAAAGAAGGACAAGACTCGGCACCGGTACAAACACACCATCGAACCCGCGCTGACCTACCGTTATGTCACCGGCGTGAATCATTTCGCCGACTTTATCCGGTTCGATTCCGATTCCACTCTTACTGACACCTGCGAAGTCGAATATGGCATTACGCAGCGGCTCTTTCGGAAGGACGGTGACGGCCAGCCTCAGGAACTCATTTCCTGGGGCATCGTCCAGAAGCACTATTTTGATCCCACCTTTGGCGGCGCCATCGTCAGCGGCCAGCGCAACGTTTTCCAGGCGCTCGACTCCATCTCGCCGTTTGCTTTTGCTTTTGGTCCGCGCAACTGGTCTCCCATCGTCAGCGATTTCAAGATCACTCCCGGCGGCCTTTACGATCTGGAACAGATTCTTCAATACGATCCCAAACTCCAGAGACTGGTCACCATCGGGACGCTTTTGAAAGTAAAGCCGTATCGGGAATTCTTTGCCACGGTTTCCTACTTCCGCCTGAATGAGAATCCGGCACAGAGTGATTTGCCCGCTTCTCCGCCTGCGGGATTCGTGGCTTTCCAGCAGGCGGACTCGAACCAGATTCGCGGGCTGGTCGGCTACGGCAGCGAAACCCGGAAGGGCTTAAATCTCATCACCGGCGTTGGCTACGACTTCGAGAACAAGACGCTGCAAAACCAGATCGTTCAGCTCAGTTACAACGGTGGCTGCTGCGGCTTGGCCGTCGAATATCGCCGCATCAACCTCGGGCAGGTGCGCGCGGAGAATCAGTTCCGAATCGCGTTCATCATCGCGAACATCGGCACGTTCGGTAATCTCCGACATCAGGAGAGAATATTCTGAGCATGAACGAAACCGATCTCGCGTTCGCCTCCATCGAAGAGATCGGAAGGCTCTTCCGCAAACGCAAACTTTCTCCCGTCGAGCTCACCAAGCTCATGCTCGCGCGCATCGAGCAACTGAACCCCAAACTGAACGCGTACATCACCGTCGCTGCAGAACTTGCTCTCGCGCAGGCCAAAACAGCGGAATCGGAACTTTTCGCACCGCGTGGCCGCAAAGGCCATCACGACCGCGGCCCGCTGCATGGCATTCCCATTTCGCTGAAAGACAACATCTACACCAAGGGCATTCGAACGACGGGTGGTTCAAGAATCCTGAAGGATTTCACTCCACGGCACGACGCTGAAGTCGTCGTCCTGCTGAAAGAAGCCGGCGCCGTGATCCTTGGCAAGACCAACATGCACGAGTTCGCCTACGGCGTGACATCCAACAACCCGCACTTCGGTCCCGTCCATAATCCCTATGACCTCGCGCGGATTCCTGGTGGCTCGAGTGGAGGTTCCGCCGCCGCAGTTGCCGCCGGCCTTTGCTACGGCAGCATTGGAACAGACACCGGTGGTTCGATCCGCATTCCCGCATCCCTCTGCGGCATCATCGGGCTGAAGCCAAGCTGGGGCCGCATCTCTTGCGAAGGCATCATTCCGCTTTCTCCTGCCTTCGATTGCGCGGGCCCACTGGCTAGAACCGTCGGTGATGCCGCCATTCTAACGGGAGTTTTGTACTCCCGCGTGGGCCGCGAACCGAACATGGCTAGACCTTCAACTTTACGGAGCGCCCCAGGAAAGTTTTCCCTGGGCGTTCCGCGTCAATTGTTCTTCGATGCTCTTTCCCCGGAGGTCCGGAACGCTTTTGACGCCGCACTGCGTGATCTTTGCCGTGCAGGCATGACGACGAAAGACATTTCCATCCCGCTGCTCGATGAAACCGAAGACGCCGGAAATCATATTGCCTGGGTGGACGCGGCTCTTTACCACCAGCAACAGGGATATTTTCCAGCCCGGTCCGCGGAGTACGGCGACGACGTGCGCTCAAGACTGGAGATGGGTTGCAAGGTGCTGGCGGTTGATTACTTGCGAGCACTGGAGATTCAAAAACAATTCTTCCAACAGTTGCATTTGGCGCTCGCGGAGTCAGATGTGGATGCCATCGTTTTTCCCTCGACCGCCATCGAGGCTCCGCTCTTGAATCAGGAAACGATTCGGATCGGGGCGCACGAGTATCCGGCTCGCGCTTTGCTGCTGCGCCATAACCGCCCGGCAAATCTGGCGGGCGTGCCTGCCGTTTCCGTTCCGTGCGGATTCACTCGTTCGGGGTTGCCGATCGGTTTGCAATTCATGGCCAGTGTCTCGAGCGAGCCCGTCTTGCTCCGCATCGCCAAGATCTTCGAGCGCACTCAGCCGCAATATCGCAGGCCGCCCGTTTAGTGCGCTGCTGGTGCGGGCGCACCTCGCGTTTTCATGATCCAACTTCCAATCACGTACCCAAACGTCCCTGTGACCACGCCGCCGAAGACATCCACGACGTAGTGATACCGTCCCCACACTGTTGAAACGCACATGCACGTCACCAGTGGTACCATCACCCAGAACAGCCAACGACGGTGCCGCCATGCGCCCCACAATGCCGCCACCGAACCCGCCACGTGCTCCGAAGGAAACGCCGCGCCGCGCACGCGCCCAAAGTGCTCGATGAAATTGATCGCGGCCGTGAACAGCCCGCCCTGCAGCGATCCGCGCCACGCCCCGGCCATCGAAAACCAAGGGCTCTCAATCGGAAAAACAATCGCAATGCAATACCCGATCGCATAGGCCGCGGCCGAATACGTCATCACCGACCAGTAGCCGCGCAAATCCCGCCGGTAGTACAGGACGCCACCGAGCACCAGCAGATACGTGAAGTACGTGAGATACGCGAACTGCATGAAATCGTTCCGCGCAGGTGTTGCAAACTGTTCCAGCCACACCGTCGGATGCACGCCTGTCAGCCAGTAATCGGCGGCGATGAGCTTCGCGTCCTGCCAGCCGGGCGTCACCAGATGCACGAGCTTTCCCAGCTCCTCGAAACAAAAGAGAAAAAATAGATGCGGATACCAGTGCCGCCAGAAGTGCCAGAACTTTTGCGCAGCCGTAGGACAGACATTCCTGTCCGTCCTTCTTCGTGATTCCTTGCTCCATGCCTCCCGCCCTGCTGATAGGGCTTCCACTCGGCACAGAATCAAGATCACCGTTGCCGCCAGCGTCTGCACGCCGAACAACTTCACCGGATGCGCAAGATTTTCTGCAAACAACGCGATTAGCGTGCTCGACGCCGCCAAATACCCCAGCGCCACCCATTCGAATGCACCGCACGCTGCCCGCGCCGTCGCTGCTTCCCGAATGATCCACGAAACGATTCCCTGCCTCTCCGCTTCGAAGCTTGCCGCGCGCTCATCAGCTCTCGCGGCGCCCACTTCCGCCCGCCAAGCGAGCGCTGCTTCGTTCCCGCCATGACTCCGCCTTTCCGTGCTATTCATCGTGGACTCCGCAAAGCTGGTTCCCTCATTGGACCTGGATTCACCAGTTGCTCTTTCCTTTCTCCACAGCTCACTTGTTTCTTTGTTTCACCGTCCAGGCCGCGCGCCAATCCCCGCATTCTCCTTTGCGAACTTTGCGTGCTCTGTGATCTCTGTGTTAAATGTTTTTCCTCATTCCACTGGATCACCGGCCACCCACTCGTCTTAGCAATTCGGCCAAGCTCGTTCGATGGATTCACTGCCGTCGGCCGCCCTACCGCAGCGATCAACCATCGATCATTCAAGTTGTCGCCATACGCGTAGCATCGACCCAGGTCGAGCTGCATCTCCTCCGCCAGCCGCTTCGCCGCGCGTGCCTTCGCTTCCCCAAACATCGCTTCGCCCAAAACCTTTCCGGTAAACTTGCCGTCCCTCTCTTCCAGCCGCGTCGCAATTACGCGAATCATCACCGTGATTCCGCGCGCCGCAAGCCCGGCTTCCATGGCGCGCGCTGCTCCCCGCGCCAACGGCTCGAGCGTCCCGCTGATCAGCACGATCTCGTGCCCCTGCTTCGCATGCCATGCCACCGTCTCGATCGCTGGAGCGAAAAAGGTGGGGACAGACAATCGTGGATTGCGCCGCGGAGGAGCCGACGCCTGTCCCTCGGCCTGGTGGCCATCTTTTTGCCGAGAGGAGACATTTCCATCTCCCTCGTCACACTCGTCAAAAATTTGTAAGCCACGAAGATACATTTTGTTGCACTGCAAAATCTCGCTGATCCCGCATGGCATCAGCCGCAGCGCTTCCATCAACCAAGAAAAATAGTTCTTCGCGCGAATCTCCCGGCGGTACCGCAACGTTCGAAAGAACCTCCGCTCAAGCGACGGCAGCGCCACGAGCGTCCCATCCAAATCAAAAAACGCCGCTACCCCTCCGCTCTTCTCCTTTACCTCATTTACTTCCTTTCTCTCCTCAACCCCCTTTCGCTCTTTCACATCGCCTCCTGCTCCGCGCTCTTCTTTCCCCGCACCGTCCCGACATTTCCCGCGATGTATTTCCACCCTTCCACTAAAACCGGCAGCCCGCGCAGCAGGCAAAACGCCGCCGTCATCCACGTCAATACCTGCGCCCCCACGCGAATCATCACGTTCACATCCGCCGCTAACTCGCCTACCAGCGCCACCGGCCCGCGCGTCAGCGCCAACTCCAATCCCAAATAGCAGAAGCACAGGCACTTCATCGCCGCATACAATCCGCGGCTCCAGCGCGACGCCACCAGTGCCTGCCCCCACCAGGTACGCAGCATGGCGTTTGCGCCCCAGCCGGAATGTCCCGCTTTCATCGCCAGCGCGCGCAAGAAATCTGTCGCCGCCCCGCGCGCAAAAAACAAAATCGGCAGCCACAGCGATACCATCCCGACCACCGCGAAATACGTGAAGTACACGTTTTCGATCATGCGGTCGCCCAGGATGTCCAACTGCGCGCCCACCGGCGTGGCCATTTTTTTCTTCCGCGCCAGATGCCCGTCGAGAGCGTCCAGCGCGATCGCCGCCACCGTCAGCCCCACCGCCGTGAGGTTCGCCCATGCCCCACGGCCAAACAGGCAGACCGCCGCGAATCCCACCACCACTCGCAGAAACGTCACTTTGTTCGGTGTCCATCGCATACTCGCCTGCCAGACGCGGCACAGCGTCCATTCATGCAATGGCAACCACCATGCCAGTTCCCACTCCTGTAAGACGCTCCTTTTCAATCACTTACAGACTGCCTCGCCGAGCTTTCCCCCGCCCCGCGCCAGCCAAATCCGTCATCTGTCGCTTATTTGCTCCCTCCCAGCCATGTTTCCTTTCGACGCCTTGCGCGTCTAACAAAATGGCTTCCTGTTCGCCGCTCGCACACCCATCCTTCGCGGTGTCACCTTGAAGCGGAGTAATGAGGTTCGCTGACCGCAAATTCCGGCCCGGCCGGATTGGATCTCAATGTCTGCAAGAGCGCGAACGAGATTTATGGGAGAATAAGAAGAACAGTTTTGCGGTCTATTGGGGTGCGCCGTTTCTCCGCGCATTCAGATCGCAACCGAGGATTGAATCAGGATGACCGATGTTTCTTTAGCAGGGGCTTTTCTCGCCGGGCTGGTTTCGTTTCTTTCGCCCTGTGTTTTGCCGCTTGTTCCCGGCTACATTTCCATGCTCTCCGGCATCGGCATGGAGCAGCTCCGCAAGGGCGATGTCCCGACCTCCGGCTTGTTCTCTTCTGCTCTCGCCTTCGTCGCCGGTTTTTCCGTCGTATTTATTTCTTTCGGCGCCTCCGCCAGCGCGGTCGGGTCTTTTCTGCTCAAGAACCGCGCCGTCCTGGCTCCCGTCGCTGGAGCTTTGATCCTTCTCTTCGGCCTTCATCTCGTCGGTGCGCTCATCAAACTTAATCTCCGAGTGGGAATCATCCTCGGCGTGATCCTCGTGGCACTAGGGGTCGTTGCCTTGCTTCACCACGCCCCGCTCTTTGCCGGGCTCGGCGCTGCTCACTTTTTCTCACTTTCCATTATTGGTTTTTTCGGCCCCGCGCTGGCCCGCTGGCTCAATCGCGATGTGCACCTCCGCACCAAAGCCGCGCAGCCCGGTATCTGGAGCGGATTCCTCCTAGGCTTCGCGTTTGCCTTCGGCTGGACGCCCTGCATCGGCCCGATTCTCGCTACGGTTCTCGCTCTCGCTGCCGCCAGCGACACCATTGCGCGTGGCGTCTTGCTCCTCGCTGTTTACTCTGCCGGCTTGGCCATCCCCTTTCTTCTCACGGCCCTCGGCATCGGCAAGTTCATGGTTTTCTACAAAAACTTTCGTAAATATCTTCACGCTGTCGAACTTTTCAGCGGCGCCCTGCTTTTGTTCGTCGGGGGATTGGTCTTCGTCAACAAACTGACCTGGCTCTCGACGAAACTGACTTTTTTGAATCGCTTTTCACTTTAGAGGAGTGCGCCTGAGCAATTCGGGGAAACAGCCATGAAAAAAGTTCTCTTAATCATCTCCACCGTGCTCGTGCTCATCGGCGCCACTGTCTATGCTGACAGGGCCACGCGCCTCAACTCCACAGGCCCGGCGAAGTACACCGAGCAGGCCAACTCCAAGAACGACGTCAAGCCCGCCCCCGAAGTCACCTTCAAAGATCTGGACGGCAAAGATGCCACGCTTAGCCAGTACAAGGGCAAAGTCGTGCTCGTCAATTTCTGGGCCACCTGGTGCGAGCCCTGCTACGTCGAAATTCCCTGGCTCATCGAGATGCAGCAGAAGTACGAGGCGAAAGGCTTCACCGTTCTCGGCATCTCCATGGACGAAGAAGGCAAGAGCGCCGTCACTCCCTTCCTCGCCAAGGAACGCTTCAACGTCAACGGCCAGAAATTCCCCATGAATTATCCCATCGTCATCGGCAGCGACGACGTCGCCGACAAGTTCGGCGGCCTTCTAGGCTATCCCACCAGTTTCCTAATCTCCCGCGATGGCAAGATCGTGAAAAAAGTTCAAGGTCTTATCAGCTACGAAGAGCTAACTAAGGCCATCGAATCTCAGTTGTAATTCTTCGCGTTGTGCCCGACATGTCGTGCCCGCTCTTTCCTCGCACCCTCGCTCGCGCAGTTTCACAAGATCTCCCATCTGCTCACTCTTCTCGGTTTTGCTAGACTGTTTGGCCATGAGCGTCATCGACGAAGTCCTCGCTGCCAACGAAATTTACTCGCGCACCCATGAATTGCGCAAACTGACTCCGCGTCCCGAGCGCAAGCTCGCCGTCCTGACCTGTATGGATACCCGGCTTTCGATTCGCACCCTGGGGCTAAAAACGGGAGACGCGCACATCATCCGCAACGCCGGCGGCATTGTGACGGAAGACACCCTGCGCTCCCTGGTCGTTTCGCACTATCTGCTCGGCACCGAGGAAATCATGGTCATCAATCACACCGATTGCGGACTGATGCACACCACTGAACAGGATTTGCGCACCAAGATCCAGAACCGCACCGGAACCGCTGCCCTTGCCCCTGCCTTCTTCTACGCCTTCCAAAACATCGAAGAAAATGTTCGTCACCAATTGCAGAAGCTCCGCACCCATCCCTGGATTCCCGCGGCCGTCGCCGTCCGCGGCTTCGTCTACGACGTCACCAGCGGCCATCTCCGCGAAATCAAAGACGCCTAATACTCAAACTCTGTGCAACGCCACCATGAACAACGAAGCTCCCAATCCGCCTCGCATGAAGCAACAAACGAGTTCCATCCAGCTACCCACTACTCACTACCCACGACTCGCTCTCTTCATGTACGCTAAATGCATGCTCGACGAAAAGGACTTTCAACGAAAAGCCGACTCCGCGTTCGAGGAACTCAAGCGCCGCATGCTCACTGCCGGCGACGAACACGGCTTCGACGTCGAAGGCGAATCCGGAAAACTCGAAGTTATTTTCGAGGAACCCGAGGAGGCCAAGTTCGTGATTTCGCCCAACACGCCCGTTCGCGAAATCTGGGTCTCCGCGCTTTCCACCAGTTTCAAGCTCGGCTGGAACGAATCGCGCAAAGCCTTCGTGCACGAAAAAACCGGGGAAGATCTCCGCGCTGTCATGAGCCGCGTCATCTCCCAGCAACTCGGCGCCCAGGTGACCCTGTGAAATCTGCCAAAGCATTTTTCTTCATCGCCGTCTTTGCTCTGCCTATGGCTCTGTCACCCGCGGCATCCTCCCAAGTTCCCTCCGGCCGTGAAGTCGTTAAACCCGAAACCTACGTCTCGCTCGATCCGGCCGGCCGCGGCAGTTCTTTCCAAATTGCCGTGGTCATGAAGATTCGCCCAGGCTTCCACGTCAACGCTCGCGAAAAATCGGAAGACTACCTCATCGCCACCGATCTCAAGGCAGCGCTTCCCGCCGGCTTCAACAGCGGCGAAGTCTCCTATCCCAAGGGCAAACTCGAAAAATTCACCTTTTCCAAAGCTCCGCTGAACGTTTATCAGGGCAATGTGATTCTTCGCATGCCTGTCACCGCGCTCGAAAACGCCCCTCTCGGCGAACAGCACATTCCTCTCAAGCTCCGCTACCAGGCTTGCAGCAGCGAACTTTGTCTTCCCCCGGTCACAATCACTCTCGACGCAACGCTCAACGTCGCTGCCTCGGCTTCCGCCGCCAAGCCCGTTCATGCGGAAATTTTTGGAAAGCAATAAGCCGCCATATCCCTTCCCAAAATTGATTTTCGACACGGGCGGCAGACTTCGAGATTTTTTGAAGGGAGGCTTGCTCTAAGCTTTACCGAAACCGGCCACCGCATCGCGCAAACGGCGCACGACGCGCTGCTGGCCAAGAACCACCATGGTATCGAAGAGCGGAGGCGCCACGGCCTGGCCGACGATCGCCACGCGGGTCGCGTTAATCAGCAGTCCGGCTTTGACGCCGCAGGCTTCGGCGACCGCACGGGAGGCGTGGTCGCACGCATCGTGGTTCCACTCGGGAAGCGCTTCGAGTGCATCGGCGAGCTTCGCAAGGAGCTCCGGCACTTTCGGATCTTTCCAGAATTTTTCCTTCGCCGCGGCGTCGCGCGTGAATTCGTCAGTGAAAAATGCGCGCGACCACGAAGAAAAATCCGGCAACAACCGGATTCGCGGCCGCAGTAAATCGACGGTCTTTGAGAACCACGCGTGATCTCGTCCATCCGAGCCGGGGGCGGCGCCTGCGGCCCATTCCGGCTTCCACAAGCCGCTGCGCTTCAATTCATATTCGACTTCGGGCAGCAACTCCTCGATGGGAAGTTTCTGTAGATACTGGGTGTTGAACCACTCGAGTTTCGGCCGGTCGAACACGGCGTTGGTGCGGCTCACGCCCTCAAGCGAAAATTTCTCCAGCAAATCTTTCGTCCGTAGAAACTCTTCGTCTCCGCCCGGCGACCAGCCCAGCAGCGCGAGAAAATTGCGGAACGCCTCCGGCAAAAAACCTTCGGTGCGGTACATGTTTACATCCGTCGCACCGTGGCGTTTCGAAAGGCGGGACTTGTCCGCGCCCAGAATCAGCGGCACATGCGCAAAAACAGGAGGTTCCGCGCGCAACGCTTGGTACAACAGCACCTGTTTCGGAGTATTCGAAAGGTGATCCGCGCCACGAATCACGTGGCTGATACGCATATCGATGTCGTCGACGACGACGCCCAGTTGATACATGGACTGGCCGAATTCTTCCTCACCTTTTCCGGAGCGCAACAGGACAAAGTCCTCGATCTCCTCATTCGAAAACTCGCGTTCGCCGAATACCGCGTCGAGGAATTTTGTTGTTCCGCCAAGCGGAACTTTGAAGCGGACGGCCGGCTTCACACCCGGCGTTGAGGGCCGGCCATCGCGGCAGGAGCAGCGCGTCACGCGCCGCGGACCGCCGGCCTTCGGTTCCTCGTCTTGCGCTGGCTCGGCGTAGTCGCCGCCGGCATATTTTTCCGCGGGGCAGTAGCACAAAAATGCGGCCCCGTTGGCCAAACATTTTTTTGCCGCCGCGCGGTACAACTCCGTTCTCTGCGATTGGTAAAATGGCCCTTCGTCCCAATTGACGCCCAGCCACTGCAAGCCATCCAGAATTCCCCGCACCAGTTCGGGCTTGTTGCGCTCCGCATCGGTGTCCTCGACGCGAAGAATCATCGTGCCGCCGTGGCGCCGTGCGAACAGCCAGTTAAACAGCGCGGTCCGGGCTCCTCCCACGTGCAAATAACCGGTGGGCGACGGGGCAAATCGCACCCTCACGGCAGATGTGCTGTGAATGGTGTCACTCATTGTCAGGGCGTCTTTCCGCGTGAATTCAAACTCTCAGTGTAGCCAAACCATTTCTTTAGGTCCAATTGGCCAAGAAGAGGAAACGCCCTAGGCCCTTTTGGATTGAATCGGTAACCTCCGAGATGCTGTCTCTTTGGCTACCAGTACCCCGGTACGCTTGCTTCCTGAAAATCCCGTAATCCATAATCACAAGTACTTTGTTTTGTGTACAGGCGCGACCTTCCTGCGTCGCCGCACGATTGTCCTCTCGTGCCAGGATCGGGATTGTGCGTACACACCGGAGAACGAGGGATTCTTGTGTTTTCGTCACTTGCGGAATATCGTCCGCAGTGCGGGCGGAGAATCGAATGTGTTCCTGATGCATCAAAGTTTTATCTCACTGGCGCTGCTGACCGCTACCACGTTGGTGGCGGGCTTTTTCGCGTACATCCACAGGATCAAACGCCAGACGTATCTGCTGCTGTGGACAGCGGCGTGGGCCGTGTTCGCGCTCCATTACGTGGGGCCCACTCTCGCTCCATCGGCGTCGGCAAACCCGCTGCAGAGTGCGTTGAATCATTGGCTTTTCGCGCTCTCCGGCGTGCTCTTTTTTCTGGGAGCACAGCTTTACGCGCAGCGGAAGGCCTGGAAAATTCCCGGGCTGGCGGTTGGTGTCCTGTTCGGATTGTGGGCTGCCGCCAATGCCGCCAACGTGTTTTCCATTTCCGCGATCATCCCCGGTTCTCTGCTGTACATCGCGGTCGCGGTGGTGTTCTGGCAGGAAAGCCGGCGGCAGGAAACGCTAGCCGACAGACTGCTTGGCGTTTCCTTCGCTTCCTGGGGAGCTCTGTGGATCGCACTCCATATCCTGGACGCGACGCCGGAACTCCAGGGCGCAGGGATGAGCGTGGTTGCCGCTGCTCCGTGCGCGTTCGTGTCCATGCTTATGGTCATGGCGCTCTACGAAGAAGAAAAGCGCCGCATCGAACGCAACATGCTGGCGCTTTCGAATCTCAATCTGGCGACCTCCAGCTTTGTGGGCGGCGAGATTCAGCGCATGCTGTCGCAGGCCCTGGACCGCGTGCTGGGCGTTGTGCGGCTGCCGGCCGGCGCGCTCTTTCTGCACCACGGTGACCCGCAGGGCCCCACTTCCGTCGTCGCCGTGGGCTTGAGCGAGGAGTTCTGCCGCGTCGCTCAGGACGAAAACCTGGACGATTATCTCGTCAGCCTGGTGGCGCGCCTGGGCGGCCTGCTGGGATTTCGTGACCTTCGCGACGACTCCCTCTCGGCTCTCGAAAAGGAACAGTCCATCCGCCGATTCCGCCAGTTGGCGCTGGCGCACGGGCTTCGCAGCGTGGTGGCCATCAGCCTTCAGGCCAAGGAGCAAGCCTTCGGGGTGCTCCTTCTCGGGACCCCGGATAGCCGGCGCTTCACAGCCGCGGAGCTGCGGCTGCTGCTGGCGCTGGGGCACCAGATCGGCATGGCAGTTGAAAACAGCTACTTGATTCAGCAGACTTCGCGACGGTCCGAAGAGCTTCACGTATTGAACGAAATCGGCCGCGCGCTCAGCTCGACGCTGAACAAGGAAGACCTGACCAGAAAAGTGTGGGAGGAGCTGCGGCGGCTCTTCGACGTGGAGAACTTCTACATCGCGGAACTGGATGCGCTGCGCGACGAAATTCAATTCGATCTCGAGATCGTGGATGGCGCGCGCATGCCGAAGCGCGCACGTCCTGCCGGGAACCACATCACCGAGTACATCATTCGAACGCGGCAGCCGGTGCTCATCCGCGACAATTACGTGGGGGAGATGAAAAAACTGGGCGTCGATCCTCTGCGCACAAAAGGGTGCTTCTGCGGCGTACCGCTGGTGGCCTACGATCACGCCATCGGCGCGATGGCGGTGTACTCCGATCACGAGCGCGTGTTTGACGAAGGACACCTGGAACTTCTGAGGGTCCTTGCAAGCGAAGCGAGTATCGCGATTGAAAACGCCCGCTTGTTCAGCGAAGAGCGCACCAAGGCGCGGCACCTCTCGCTGTTGAACACGATTT
>Ga0209488_10000183_pt1 | contig 48890 bp, 51 predicted proteins | sample Rivendell_Oct201_8_FD_188349 | JGI IMG/M metagenome (GOLD analysis project Ga0209488, IMG submission 188349) | Vadose zone soil microbial communities from the Eel River Critical Zone Observatory, Northern California, USA -... | ecosystem: Environmental > Terrestrial > Soil > Vadose zone >...
GTCTTTGAGCCTTCAGAGGGCGCGCTCGATGATGTTGCGGAGTTTGTAGGCTTCGGCATCGAAGGGGTGAAAGCGCTTGCGCGTCGGATTGTTCGGGATCACCGGAAGGGTGCCTCGCCCAATGATGAACTGCCGTAGCCCGTTGCTGTCATAGGCTGTATCAGCAGCACATAGCTGGGCCGACGGCAGAGCGCCGAGCAGGCCGAGGGCGGCGCGCGCGTCACCAAGTTGGCCCGGTGTTACCTCGAACGCGATGACCCGTCCGGAGCCGTCAACGACGGCATGGATTTTGGTCGTGCGGCCACCGCGCGAGCGACCAATCGCCTGCGCCGAGGCCCCCCTTTTCCGCCACCAGCCGAACGATGTGCCTTGGCTGTGGTGCTGTCGATGATCTGCACACCACCTTCGGTGACTTCGACCAGCGCATTGAACAGGCGCTGCCAAACGCCGCGGTGAGACCAGCGATGAAAGCGATTGTAGATCGTCGTGGAGGGACCGTAGACCGTCGGACAATCCTGCCACCGACATCCGACTTTCAGGACATGGATGATCCCGCTCAGCACCCTCCGATCATCGACCCGACGGGCACCGGGTTGGTTGTGCGGCAGCAACGGCGCGATCGCACACCACTGTTCGTCACTCAGCCAAAATTCTCCGGCCATGATTCGAGCTCCGCAAGTTTCAGAGCTTGAATCACACCCCAACAAAAAGTTCAATGGGTTGATTGAGTTTCGACCCTAGAGCGTGGGCTACGATCCCGGCAGCGGGCCAGCTTCTCACCAGCTCTTCCACGGATCACGGCCTGCCGCGCGCCGAGGATCTGCTGCTGTTCGCTGTCGCCAGCAACGGGTCCCGCCAGGACCGACCCGCTGGGCATCAAGGGCGTCGGCGAGGCCGGCACTGTCGGCGCGCTGCCGGCGGTGACGAGCGCTGTCAACGACGCGCTGACGCCGCTGGGCATCCGCCGTTTCGACATGGCCGCCACGCCCGCGCGCCTGTGGCGAGCGACCCAGGAGGCGAGGAAGCAAGGCGATAAACCGATCGTTGGCCGCGCTCGAAGATCCTTCCCCAGATCATTGTCATCACCGCGCGCACCCGCTACCGTTCCGTTGACCGACCGGATAAGAAAATCGGGGAGGATGGGCCATGGCCGATGCCGTCGAGCTTATCGTCAACGGCGCCCGGCGCCGGGTGCTGGTTCAAGGCGATACCCCCCTCCTCTATGTGCTGCGCAACGATCTTGAGTTGAACGGCGCCAAATTCGGCTGCGGTCTCGGACAGTGTGGCGCCTGCACCGTGATCGTCGATGGCGAGGCGGTGCGCTCCTGCTCCTTTCCGGTCGCCCTCGCCCAAGGCAAGAAGGTCACGACGATCGAAGGCCTTGGAACGATCGACAAACTGCATCCCGTGCAGAAGGCTTTCATCGACGAGCAGGCCGCCCAATGCGGCTATTGCATCAACGGCATGGTGATGTCGGCGACGGCGCTGCTGCAGCGCAAGCCGACGGCCAGTGACGGAGAGGTCCGCGCGGCGCTCGCCGGCAATCTCTGCCGCTGCGGCACGCATGCGCGGATCCTTCGTGCGGTGGCACGCGCGGGCAAGGAAATGGCCCAATGACCGGCCCCACGATCTCGCGGCGCCGCTTCGGCCAGGCCGTCGGCGCGCTCACCATCGCCTTCAGCCTCGCGCCGCCGAGCTGGGCGCAAGCCGCGAAACTGCCCGGCAGCCTCGACAAGAACCGCATGCTCGATGGCTGGCTGCGCATCAACCCCGACGGCACGGTCACCGTCTTCACCGGCAAGATCGAGCTCGGCCAAGGCATCCTCACCGCGCTCGAGCAGATCGCGGCCGACGAGCTCGACGTGGTGCAGCCGCGGATCACGATGGTTTCCGGCGATACGGCGCAGACGCCGGACGAAGGCTTCACCTCCGGCAGCCAGTCGATCGAATATAGCGGCACCGCGCTGCGCTACGCCTGCGCCGAGGCGCGCCAGATCCTGCTGGAGCTCGCCCTCGAGCGGTTCGGCCTTGCCGGCAAGACGCTCAATTTCGAAATGGCCGTGATCGACGGCACGATATGGGTCGGTTCCCCGGACAGGACGGTGACCTACTGGGAGCTGAGCGGAGAGGCGCAGCTTCATCGCGAGGCGACGGCCAAGGCGTCGCCGAAGCCGCCGGAAGCGCTGAAGCTGATCGGCACGAGCAAGCCGCGCCTCGACATCCCCGCGAAGGTGACGGGCGGCGTCGCCTACATCCAGGACATGCGGTTGCCGGGCATGCTGTTCGGGCGCATCCTGCGTCCGCCCAGCTACACCACCCAGCTCCTCTCATTCGACGAAGGGCGCGTCAAGCAGATGCCGGGCGTCGTCGCCGTGGTGCGCGATGGGCGCTTCCTCGGCATCGTCGCCGAACGCGAGGAGCAGGCGATCGCGGCGCGCGACGCGCTGCGCGATGCGGCGCGCTGGAGCGACGAGCAATCCTTGCCGCCGGCCGACAACATCTACCGCTACCTCAAGGACCTGCCGGCGGAGGACCACGTTGTCAGCGAAAAGGGCGCGGGCCCGGCGCCGTCGGCGCGCGCCGTGCACGATGCGACATACACGCGGCCCTATACCGCGCACGCCTCGATCGGCCCGTCCTGCGCGCTGGCGCAGATGAAGGACGGCGCGCTCACGGTGTGGACGCACAGCCAGGGCGTCTTCCCGCTGCGCCGCGACCTCGCCAAGGCGCTCGCGCTCGACGAATCCCGGATCCGTTGCATCCACAAGGAAGGCTCCGGATGCTACGGCCACAACGGCGCCGACGACGTGGCGCTCGACGCGGCGCTGCTCGCGCGCGCCGTCGGCGAGCGGCCGGTCAAGGTGCAATGGATGCGCGGCGACGAGTTCGGCTGGGAGCCGTTCGGGCCGGCGATGACGGTATCGCTCCACGCGGCGCTCGACGAACGCGGCATGATCGTCGACTGGACGCATGACGTGTGGACGAACACCCACAGCACGCGCCCGGGCCAGAAGGACGGGGTCAACCTGCTCGCCGCCTGGCATTTGGCGCAGCCGATAGCGCCGGGCAAGCCCGAGATCATCCCGCAGCCCGCCGGCGGCGGCGACCGCAACGCCGTCCCGCTCTACGATTTCCCACGCCAGCGCGTGACGCATCACTTCATCCCGGAGATGCCGATCCGCGTCTCGGCGCTGCGCGCGCTCGGTGGCTACGCCAACATCTTCGCCATCGAATCCTTCATGGACGAGCTGGCGGCGCTCGCCAAGGTGGATCCGGTCGAGTTCCGCTTGCGCCATCTCGATGACCCGCGCGCCTTCGCCGTGATCCAGGCGGCGGCCAAGCATGCGGGATGGCAGCCGAACCTCCCGGGGCGCACCGGCCGCGGGCGCGGCATCGGCTTCGCCAAATACAAGAACCTCTCCGCCTATGTGGCCGTCGTGGTCGACGCCGAGGTCGACCGGCGCAGCGGCGCCGTGCGCGTCACCACGGCCACGGCGGCGATCGATGCCGGCCAGGTCGTCAACCCCAACGGCCTCATCAACCAGACCGAGGGCGGCATCATCCAAGCGACGAGCTGGACGCTCAAGGAGCGCGTGGGTTTCGACCGCGGCGGCATCATCTCGCGCGACTGGCAGGGCTATCCGATCCTCACCTTCCCCGAGGTGCCGGTTGTCAGCGTCACCGTGCTGGATCGCCCGACCGAGAAGTCACTGGGCGCCGGCGAAGCGGCGCAGGGTCCGACCGCGGCCGCCATCGCCAACGCCGTGGCGCATGCGACGGGCGCGCGGCTGCGCGATCTGCCGCTTGCGCCGGAGCGGGTGAAAGCGGCGGCATTCGGGTGAGGCAACCCGCGACAAGGCCATGCCAAGGAGTATGCAATGCAGCAGACGGTGACCATGGGCGGCGGGCGGGTTCTCGCCAACGCACCGGCGAGCGAGGACGAGCGCAGGACGCGGATCGAGCTTGCGGCGTGCTACCGCCTCGCCCGGCGCGAGGGCTGGGACGAGCTCATCTACAACCACATCTCCGCCTGCGTGCCCGGACCGGAGCATCATTTTCTCATCAACCCGTTCGGGCTCGCCTTCGAGGAGGTCACCGCGTCCAACCTCGTCAAGGTCGATCTCGACGGCAAGATCATCGGCGACTCGCCTTATCCCATCAACGCGGCGGGGTTCACCATCCACAGCGCGATCCATGCCGCGCGACCGGAGGTGGGCTGCGTCATCCACCTGCATACCGAGGCGGGGATGGCGCTGTCGATGCTTGATGGCGGGCTGCTGCCGCTGTCGCAGACGGCGATGTTCTTCCACGGCAACGTCGCCTTCCATGATTACGAAGGCATCGCGCTCAACCTCGAGGAGCGCGAGCGCCTGACCCGCGATCTCGGCGACAAGGCGGTGATGATCCTGCGCAACCACGGCACGCTCGTGGCAGCGCGCAGCATCGGCGAAGCCTTCGTCACCATGTTCCTCCTGGAGAAGGCGGCGCGCGCCCAGCTCCGCGCCATGGCGTGCAGCAGCAAGCTAGTCAGCGCCGCGCCGGAAGCGATCGGCATCACCGCGCAATTCGGCCGCAGCGGCAGCGGCGGCGCGCAGTATGCCTGGGCCGCGATGGTGCGCCGCCTCGACCGCGACGATCCGTCCTACAAGGCGTGACGCGCGATCGCGCGTTGGTGGCGGGGGTGACTCAGGTTTTGGCCTCGACCACCATCAGCATGCGGAATGCCATGAGCCGCCCGAGCCACGGGACTAACCGGGATTCAAGCCGCAATACGTCCGCGACCATGCCGACGGGGATCGCGCTCCACGGCCGAAACCCGCCGGACAAGGGATAGGCAAAAAGGCTCAACCATTCGACTCGGATGAGATCGAGCCGGGGAAACAGTGCCGCGAAGCGATGCCGATGGCGTGTGGCAAGCAGCGTCGGGAAAGCCTGGTTGGCCGCGAAGGGATCGCGGCGCTGCTGCGGCCGGCCCTCACGCAGCGGATCATCGCCCATGCGCACCGGCTCGGGATGGACGAAGCGATAGAACGGCCAACTCGCGGCGGTGATGGCGGGCTCAACCATGACGACGCGGCCGCCCGGCGAAAGCACACGCGTGGCTTCCGCGAAGAACGCACGCGGGAACTCGAGATGATGCAGCACGTCGAACATCACGATATTGGCGAGGCTGCCGGCGGCGAGGGGCAGAAGCTGCGCGTCGGCGACGAGGTCGAGCCACGGGGCAAAAGCGATGTCCGAGGCGACGACGTCGGCGGCGTATTCCTTGAAATTGCCGGAGCCGCCGCCGATCTCGAGCGTCCGGCCCGGCACGCATTGTCCGGCCATGCGGCGGTAGAGATCGCCATAGATGGCGCGCAATACCGGCTTGCGCTGCCACTGGAAGCGGTTCTCCGCGGTGCGCGGATCGACGCCCGCTACAGCGCCTTGAGCTTGCGCCACGCGAATCCCACCATGCGAATGAGCAGCCAGCCGTGGCGGAACCGCGAGATCTGCGTCTCGCCATAAGCGCGATCCGAATAGCGGATCGGCAGCTCGACGATCTTGAGATTGAGTTTCGCCGCGCCGAAGATGAGATCGAAATCGCCGAACGGATCGAAATCGCCGAAATAGCCGCGGTTCGCGACAATCTGCTCGTAGTCCCGGCGCCACAGCGCCTTCGTGCCGCACAACGTATCGGTGAAGCGCTGATTGAGGAGGTAGGAGAAGATGACCGCGAAGTTCCGGTTGGCGATGAAGTTCAGTCGCCGCATCGCCCGGTCTTCCATGGGGTAGACGAGCCGCGTACCGTTGACGAACTCGCCGCGGCCGGCGACCAGTGCGCCGTAGAATTTCGGCATGGCCTCGGGCGGCACCGTCAGGTCGGCGTCGAGGATCATGAGGATATCGCCCCGCGCTTCGGTGAATCCGGCGCGCACCGCGTCGCCCTTGCCCTTGCCGGGCTGGCGCATCACGCGGATATTGCGTTGCGGATAGGCGTCGCGAACCCGCAAGCACTCTTCGTAGGTCCCGTCTTCGCTGTGCCCCTCGACAAAGAGGATTTCCGGATCGTCGCCGAAGTCGGGCAGGCGGCGCACCGCGTTCTCGATGTTGCCGCGCTCGTTGCGGCACGGCACAAGCACCGTGCAGCTGGGCTGCGGTGCCGACGGGCTCCGCGGCATGACCGGCCGTGCGACGACATAGCTGCGCAGGCTCAAGCGCCGGATGCCCGGCAGCGGGCCGAGGTAGCGGTTGATGAGGCTGCCGAGCCCGAGGCAGCGCTTCGGCACAAGCTGGCGCCACTCGCGCCGGATGAACTCGAAGCCTGACAGGGTCAGGAGATTGATGGTGTCGTCGGTGGAGAGCCAATTCTGCGGCAGCGACGGCATCTTCATGCCGAGGCGATCGCCCAACGCAAGAACCGGCTCCCACAGCCGCGAGTAGTAGGCGATGATGAGGCGCGTGCGCGGCGTGCAGAGAGGACGCAGCGCGGCGAAGGCCGCCTCGCAGTCCTCGAGATAGCCGATGGTGTCCGAGAACACGATGAAGTCGAATGTACCGCTGATGCGGTCGAGGATCGCCGGATCCTCGCCGTTGCCGACGTGGAATTCGAAATCGGGATGGCGCTCGGCGGCGACGCGGATCATCTCGCCGCTGATGTCGACGCCGACGGCGCGCGCCGGCTGCAGCGCGCGCAGCAGATCGCCGGTGCCGCAGCCGATCTCCAGCACGGACCGGCCGGGCTGAATGAGGAAGCGCATATAGGCGCGATCGCCCTCGTAGAAGAAGCGATTGCGCGCGAGCCACGCGTCTCTGTCGCCGGCGATGCGGTCGAAATGAGCGCGAACTTCCCGTTGGCGCACCGTCAACGGGCGCTCGCCCTCCACCTCGCGCAAATGCGATGCGGCCAGCGTCATGCTTCCCTCGTCCACCCTCTGAACAGCCACAAGGCGGCACCTGGCAAGGTTGCCAGCATCATCCCCAGCCCAAACAGCACGGAGATCAGGAAAGCATCGGCTTGGCCGATGTCGACCAGCGACAGGCCGGCGACCATGGCGCCTTCGCGTATGCCCCAGCCATTCACGGACAGCGGCACGGCCGCCAGCAGAACCGAGGTGGCGACGATGCCGACGGCGTGGCGGAAATCAAGCGCCACGCCGAGGGCCGTCGCGATCAGCACGACCGCAGTGACGGCGAGAAGATGTATCGACACCGAGAGCGCGACAGCCATTGCCGCGGCGCTCGACCAGAGCGAGCTGCGCACGTCGTCGAGCATGCGGGATGCCGCCTCGAGGCGCCCGCCGCGCAACCCGGCGGGCAGCCTGATTCGCACGCACAGCACCAAGCCAAGCGCGACGGCGATGGCGACGACGGCCGCCAGCACGGCGTGGACCATGTCAGGCGCCGACAGGCTGAGAAGGTCCGGCAGGCTCGCGACGATCAACGCGAGCACGCCGATGAGAGCCGCGACCCGATCCGCGACGATGCTCGCGGCGCCGCTGCGCAGGGGATGGCCGGCGCGCCACAAGAGCCACAGCTTCGCGCCATCCGCGCCGACGGTGCCCGGCAGGAACTGCCCGATGAAAAGACTGGTGAAGGCGGCGCGGATCGCCCAGGACCGCGTCGCCAGGATGCCGTTGCGGCGCATCAGGCGCCGCCAGCGCGCGGCGGCCAGGAAGATCGCCACCATGATGACCGCGACCGCCGCCAGGAGAAGCGGCCGGTGGGCGCCCGACGCGCGCTGCAGTACCGCATGCCAATCCGCGCGGCGCACGAGCAGCCCGAGAATCGCGACCGTGAGGAGCAGCTTGATGGCGAAGCCGACCCAGGATCGCGGCGTCATCGCCGCCGCCAAGCGCGGCTCGGCGATGATCGACCTGTCGCCTTCGACCGTCATTCCTCTATTCCCGCTATTCCGCGGCAACTGCTGGCTCTCCGCGCGCCGGAACTATGGACCAATCGGCCGGCAGATGAAATCCTATTGTCCCGGCAGGCGCGGACGATCCGCCGAGCGCATGCGCCACCGCGAGCCGGCCCATAGCCCGCCCTCAGCCAGGAGTAGAACAAAGAGGGGCTCGAGCGGCAGGCGGTATTTGACACCGGTAACCGGTCCGGTGACGGCGAGGAAATAGAGGGCGACGGCGACCAGATAAAGGCTCGGACCGAGCGGCAGGCCGCTGCTGCGGCCGATGGCGAAGAGGCCGGCGAACTCGACCGCGCGGCTTGCCGCCATCCAGACCAGCGCCGGCACCATCAGCCAGAAGAACGTCGACCCGGCGGCGCGCCGGCCGAAGGTCCAGACCTTGTCGACGGCGCTCGCCCCTGGTGTCTCATAAAAGTGCGGCCGCTCGAGACCGGCAACCGGTGGCACGCTGACGAGTGCGGGTGCGCCGAGATTGATCATCGCGCCGGCAAACCACGCCTTGACCAAGCCCATGACGCCAAGCTGGCGCAGCGCCTTGCTCGCGGCCTTCTCCATTTCGTCGGAGGCGGCAAACGGATCGTCGGGGAGCCGCGGCAGACGCTCGGCCGCGACCTGCGCGTCGAGTTCCACGCGCATCTGGCGCTGGCCTTCCTCGAAGGGGATGCCGAGCACGAATTCTCGCGCCGCCGGCGCCACCCAGCCGATCGCGTGAGTCCCCCCTTGGCTCACCAGCGCGAAGCGGCCATAGGTCGCGACATTGCGCGTCAGGACCGGCGAGACGCAGAGAACCGTGGCGACGGCGGCACCCACGACATGCGCCGCCGCGCGCGCCGGTGGGATACGGTGGCGCCACGCGGCGATCGCCAGCGCTGCAAGCAATAGCGGCGGAAAGAACATCACGGTCGAGCGCACCAGAAGCGCCAGCCCCAGCAGGAGGCCTGCGGCAAAAGCAGGCGGCGCGGACGGCGCCTCGAGGTAGCGCACCGTGGCGATCAGGCTCGCCGTGAACGGCAACAGGAACAGCGTGTCGGTCAGGATCTGGCCGGCGCTCGCGATCATGTTGAGGTTGATGGCGGCGAGCAGGCCCGCCGCCAGGGCGAGGCGCCGATCGAACAGCGCCGCGAGCCCGGCAAAGAGCACGCAGGTACCGGCGTCGATCAGCATCTGCGCGACAACCGGCCAGACCGGATCGGCACCGGCGACCGATCGGATCGCCGCGAGAAAGAGCGGATAGCCGGGCATGCGCTCGGCGAGATAGGCGGGATCGCACGCCGCGCCGCTGGCACAGCCCTCGAGGAGCTTTTGCGCATAGCCCTCGTATATTGGCGAATCCGGTGCGCGCAGGCTGTCGCCGCCGTGATAGACCAGGGCAAGATATGCGAGCCGGACGAGCAGCGCCGCGAGCAGAACGAAAAGCGCGGTTCTCGCCGACAGCGTGGCGCCGGTCACGCGCCCTTCAATTCGCTGGCTGGCGCGGATGAAAGGCGCATCCGCCGACAAGCGTCAGCGCTCCGCAACGTTGTCGACGAACCAGCGATAGGCGTCGGCGAGGCCGTCGCGCAGCGCGATGCGCGGGCGCCAGCCCATCGCGCTCAGCCGGGAAACGTCGAGCAGCTTGCGCGGCGTCCCGTCCGGCTTCTCCGCGGCATAGCGGAAGCCGCCGGTGTAGCCGACCACCTCGGCGATGAGCTCGGCCAGCTCGCGGATGCTGACATCCTCGCCCCAGCCGACATTGATCTGCAGCTCGTCGGAATAGCGCTCCATCAGGAACACGAGCGCATCGGCGAGATCGTCGACATGCAGGAACTCGCGCTTCGGCGTGCCGGTGCCCCAGATCTCGACCTGCCCGGCGCCGGTCACCTTGGCATGATGCGTCTTCGCCATGAGCGCCGGCACCACATGGCTCGCCTGCAGGTCGTAGGTGTCGCCGGGCCCGTAGAGATTGGTCGGCTGTGCCGAGATGAAGTCGGCGCCATATTGCCGGCGATAGGCCGCGCAGAGTTTGAGGCCGGCAATCTTCGCCACGGCGTACCACTGGTTGGTCTGCTCCAGCGGCCCGGTGAGCAGCGCCTCCTCGCGCATCGGCTGCGGCGCGAGCCGCGGATAGATGCACGAAGATCCGAGAAACAGCAGCTTCTTCACGCCGACGCGACGGCTCGCCTCGATGAGGTTTGCGGCGATCATCAGGTTGTCGTAGAGGAACTCCGCCGGCCGCGTGTCATTGGCGAGAATGCCGCCCACCGTCGCCGCCGCGATGAAGACGGCGTCCGGCCGCTGCGCGCGAAGCCAGGTATCGGTCGCTTCCTGACGGCGCAGATCGACCTCACCGCGGCCGGCGGTCAGCACCTCGCAGCCGATGCCGGCGAGGCGGCGCGTTAGCGCGCTCCCGACCATGCCGCCGTGGCCCGCGACGAAGACGCGGCGCTTGGCCAGCGGGAACAACAGCGGTGCCGCGCTCGCCATCGGCTGCCTCAACTCGTCGCCGCGCCGCGCGCCGGCCCGCCATAGCCCGCCTTGCGCAAGGTGCGCTCGCGCCGCGCGAGGTCGAGGTCATGGGCGACCATCATGGCAATGAGATCGGTGAAGGCGATGCGCGGATGCCAGCCGAGGACCCTGCGCGCCTTGGCCGCGTCGCCTTCCAGCACGTCGACCTCCGTGGGACGCAGATAGCGGTTGTCGATCTCGACATGGCGCTTCCAATCGAGCCCGACTTCCTTGAAGGCCTGCTCGACAAGATCGCGCACGCTGTGGGTCTCGCCGGTGGCGACGACGTAATCGTCGGGCTTCGGCTGCTGCAGCATCAGCCACATCGCCTCGACATAGTCGCCGGCGAAGCCCCAATCGCGCTTGGCGTCGAGATTGCCAAGGTAGAGCTTGTCCTGCAGGCCTTCCTTGATGCGCGCGGCGGCGCGCGTCACCTTGCGCGTCACGAAGGTCTCGCCGCGGCGCGGGCTCTCATGATTGAAGAGGATGCCGTTGCAGATGAACATATCATAGGCCTCGCGGTAATTGATGGCGTACCAATGCGCCGCGACCTTGCTCACCGCGTAAGGCGAGCGCGGATAGAACGGCGTGCGCTCGCTCTGCGGCGCCGGGGCGGCGCCGTACATCTCGGACGAGCCCGCCTGATAGCAGCGCACGGCATTGCCGCCGTGCACAATGTAATCGCGGAGCGCATCGAGTAGCCGGAGCGTGCCCATGGCCACGACATCGGCGGTGTATTCGGGCACCTCGAAGGACACCTTGACGTGGCTCTGAGCGGCGAGGTTGTAGACTTCGTCCGGTCGCACTTTCTCGAGCACCCGGCGCAGCGCGGTACCGTCCGACAGGTCGCCGTAATGGAGCGCGAGGTTGACACCGGGCAGGTGCGGGTCGTGGTAGAGATGGTCGATGCGGTCGGTGTTGAAAAGGCTCGCGCGGCGCAAGAGACCGTGCACCTCATAGCCTTTGCCGAGCAGGAATTCGGTGAGATAGGCCCCGTCCTGCCCGGTCACCCCAGTGATCAATGCGCGCTTCGCCATGCCGGCCCCTCGCTCGTGCTCGCCCTATGATACGCCAAATGCCGGCGGCGCGCCGATGTCACTGCCGCGGCAGGCCGAGGAAGGTGCCGATGGCCGCGAGAAAGGCGTCCGGCTGTTCGAGCGGCGGGCAATGGCCGCAGCGCGGCAATATGACGAATCTGGCCCCTTTTATCCGCTCGGCCAGCTCGCGTGCAAGATCGAGCGGCGTCGCAGCGTCGAGGTCACCGACCAGCACCAGGGTCGGGTTGGCGATCACCGGCAGCGCGGAGCGCAGATCGACCTGCTCGAGCGCGCGGCAGGCGGCGATGAAGGCCGCCGGGTCGAAGCGCATCAGCACCGCCCGCCGCTCCGCCACCGCCTCGGGATGGGCGGCGAGATAGGCGTCGTGGAAGATGCGGCGCGCGGCGATCTCGGCGACGGCGCCCATGCCGCCGGCAGCGACTTTCTCCGCCATGACGGCGAACGCCGCCTTTGCCGCCTGCGGGAAGCCGGCGGCGGTGTCGATCAGCAGCAGGCGTTCGAACAGCGCGCCATGCCGCGCCGCGAGCGCCACGGCTACGAACCCGCCGAAGCCGTTGCCGAGTACGGCGCTGCCCGGCCCGAGTCGCAGCGCGCGCAAGGCTTCGGCGACACGATCGGCATAGTCCGCGACGGTCGGCCCGGCATTGGTCGAGTCGTCAAAGCCCGGGAGCGCGAGCAGATGAACGCGACGATGGCGCGCGAGAAACGGCACGACGCGCTCGAAGGCCGAGCGGTCGATGAGCAGCGAATGCAACAGCACGAGATCCGGCCCCTCGCCCGCCGAGACGACGTCGACCACACCGCTGGGGACCTCGATTCGAGCCATCAGCCGTCCTTGAGGGTTGGGAAAGGAGTAATTAAAAGTTGCAGGCTAGGCTAGCATCCACGGGTTCGCCGCAAGGTCAAGGCGGCGGCCGGAAGAGGAGCGGCGTCCCGGTGCGGTACAAGGCAAGGTCGATCGATCCGGCGACAATGGCGCCGGCGGCGCGAGGCCCCGAGCTGGCGCTGGTGGTGCCGACGCTGAACGAGCGCGGCAACATCGCGCCGTTCCTGGAGCTGGTGGGCTCGGTGCTGGACGGCGTCGCCTGGGAAGTGATCTTCGTCGACGACGATTCGCGCGACGGCACGGCCGCGGCGGTGCGCGCCGTCGCGCAGCGCGACCCGCGCGTGCGCTGCCTGCAGCGCATCGGCCGGCGCGGCCTCTCCACCGCCTGCATCGAGGGCGTGCTCGCCTCGGCGGCGCCGTTCGTCGCCGTGATGGACGCCGACCTGCAGCATGACGAGCGCCTGCTGCCGCGCATGCTCGAGACCTTGAAGCGCGAGCCCTTCGACCTCGTCGTCGGGTCGCGCTATGTCGCCGGCGGCGGGCTCGGCCAATGGGACAAGGGCCGCGCCCAGATCAGCGGCCTCGCCACCCGCCTGTCGCGCATCATCTGCAAGGCCGCGATCGCCGACCCGATGAGCGGCTTCTTCATGATGCGCCGCGGCGTCTTCGAGGACGCCATGCGCCATCTCTCCGGCCACGGCTTCAAGATCCTGCTCGACCTCCTGGCGTCCTCGCCCCGGCCGGTGCGCTTCACCGAGCTGCCCTACGAGTTCCGCCCGCGCCGCCACGGCGAGAGCAAGCTCGACACCCTCGTCGCCTGGGAATTCGGCATGCTGCTCGCCGACAAGCTCGTCGGCCATCTCGTCCCCGTGCGCTTCGCCCTCTTCGCCTTCATCGGCCTCCTCGGCCTCGGCGTCCATCTCCTGGTGCTGCGCAGCGCGCTCGGGCTGCCGGGCTTGAGCTTCGCCGCCGCGCAGGGCGTCGCCACAATGGTGGCGATGACCTCGAATTTCTTCCTCAACAACCTCTTCACCTACCGCGACCAGCGCCTCACGGGCTGGCGCCTCCTGCGCGGCCTCGTCTCCTTCTATCTCATCTGCTCGGTCGGCGCCGTCGGCAATGTCGGCATCGCCGCCTACGTCTTCGCCATCGACAATGTCTGGTGGCTCGCCGGCATCGCCGGCGCCGTCGTCGGCTCCGTCTGGAACTACGCCGTCTCCGCCGTCTTCACCTGGCGCGGGAAATAGGCGCGAGCCTCGCTCACTGCCGCCGGCTGGCGCGCAGCACATAGCGGTCGCCGGCGAGGCGCTCGAATACCACTTCGATCATCGGATGCTGGATCGGCCCGTTCTCCGCATCGGGCAGGAGGTTCTGCTCGGACACATAGGCTTCGTAGGGGCCGCCCTGCGCGTTTTGCGCCAGCAGATGATAGAAGGGCTGGTCCTTGGCGGGCCGGCGGTCCGCCGGGATCGACTGGTACCATTCCTCGGTATTGTTGAACATCGGGTCGACATCGAAGATGACGCCGCGGAACGGGTAGAGCCGGTGCCGGACGATCTGTCCGACCGAAAACTTGGCATCGCCGCGGATGCGTTTCGTGTTCAATGAACCCTCATAGCCAGCGCGCCGGTTGGCGCAGCGTCCCCTGTATATGGGCTGGAGCGGCAATCCTCAAGCCGCAACGGGCTCGACAGTGCTACGAATTGGCGCAACCATCCGCCCGGTCCATCACAGGCGAGGTCGATGATGCTGCCGCTCACGGGGATCAAGGTCGTCGAAATCGGCCAGAACCTCGCCGGCCCCTATGCCGGCGAGATCCTGGCGACGCTCGGCGCCGACGTCATCAAGATCGAGCGGCCGGAAGGCGATGACGCGCGCGGCTGGGGGCCGCCCTTCTGGCAGGGCACCGCGGCGATCTTCCATACCGTCAATCGCAACAAGCGCAGCATCACCCTCGATCTCAAGGACGCCCACGCCGTCGCCTGGCTCCTGCGGTATCTCGAGCAGGCGGATGTGCTGCTGCACAATATGCGGCCCGGTGCGATGGAGGAGTTGGGCCTCGGCGCCGAGCGGCTGCGCGCGCTCAATCCGCGCCTTGTCTATTGCGCGCTCTCGGCCTTCGGCCACAAAGGCCCGATGCGACTCAATCCGGGCTATGAGCCGATGGTGCAGGCCTTCGCCGGGCTCTTCAGCATCAATGGCGCCGAGGATGCGCCGCCGACGCGCGTTGGCGTGCCGATCCTCGACATGGGCACGGCGATCTGGGCCGCCCTGGGCTGCGTCGCCGCGCTGTTGCGGCGGACGGAGACCGGCCAAGGGGCGGTCGTCGACGTTTCGCTGTTCGAGACGGCGCTCACTTGGCTCACCGTGCCCTTTGCCAGCTTCCAGGTGACGGGCGAGCCGCCGCAGCGGCACCGCACCGGCAGCCGGCGCCTCGTCGTGTTCGAGGCTTTCGTGGCAAAAGACGGCGAGATCATCATCGCCGCCGCCAACGACCGCCTGTTCCAGAAGCTGGCGCGCGCGCTCGGCCGCCCCGAATGGGCCGAGGACGCGCGCTTCAAGACGAACGCGCTGCGCAACGCCAACAAAGGCGCGCTCATGCCCGAGATCGCTGCGCTCATCCGCGGCGCCAGCTCCGCCGATTGGGTCGCGCTCCTCGAAGCGGCGGGTGTGCCCTGCGCACCAATCCAGGATATGAACGACGTGGCGGCCGCGCCGCAGACCGCGGCGATCGGCATGGTCGCGGAGGTGCCGGGCAGCGGGCTCAGCCTCATCGGCCTGCCGCTCTCCTTCGACGGTAGCCGCCCGGCGATGCGCCGTCGCGCGCCGCAGCTCGGCGAACACAATAGCGAGCTGCTGGGGGATGACGGCGGCTGACGGGCGCGTATCATAGCCGCCCAAGCGTCGGAGACGGCTGTTGAGTGACGGCGAGGATTCCGCGCCGGTGTTGCTGTTGCCCGCCGATGTCGGTCTGCACGCCATCGGCGCACCCGCACCTTTTTGGCGCCGGGACGACTGGCCGGCCATCGTCGCGGCGCTGCTGCTGCACGTCGCTGCCATCGCCGCGCTCCTGATCGATTGGCGGCACCCGCCGGCGGCGCCGCCAGAGAACATACCGGTGACGATCGTCTTTGCGCCGCCGCCCGCGCCGGTCGCGCCGCCGGTGGCTCAACCGAACCCGCTGCTCTTCGATCGCGAATCGGGCAAGGACGAGCGCACCACCGCGCCGCCCAGCGCCGAGGTCACCGGCGCGGAACCCACCCGCGCGCCCGCCGCTACCGCAGCCGCGGAACCGAAACCCCCACAGCCGCAGGCCGCACCCACCGCATCCTCGGAAAAACCCGCACCGTCGCAGCCGGATGCGAAACCCAAGACGCACGATGCAGTGGCACGCCTCGATCAGCGCAAGGAAGCCGATCGGGCGCGCGCACCGCACCCGGCACCGCAGCATCTCCACATCGAACCCGGCGACCGCGGGCAGACCGGCGACCCCTACCTCAACAGGGCACTTGGTCTTCTGGAGCGGCATCGGACCTATCCGAATGTCCTCGGGCGCTACGGCGCGCCGGTGGAGGGGACGTCCATCTACGACGTGCTGCTCGACCGGAAGGGCGGCCTTCGCGGCATCAAGCTGGTCACTTCCTCGGGTGCCGCCGCGCTCGACGATGCGGCCGCAGCCATGATCCGCGAGACGGCGCCGTTCCCGCCGCTGCCGGCCGAGTACCCGGGTGAAGGCTTGATCGTGACCTTCACCATTCATCTCTTCCCCAAGCCGCCCTGGTGACGACGCCGCGTGCCGCTTTCGCCGCCGCGCCGAGCGACGCTCAGCCTGTCAGCGCGCCGGCGACGGCTCGATGCGCTCGCAATTCATGCGACCCTGCAGCAGGCAATCCTCGAGCTTCGATTCGGCGGCAAGCGCGTCGGCCAGCCACAGGCCAATCACCGCGAGCAGGAGCGTCACCGCGAGCCCCGCGAGGCTGCGGGTGAAGCGGTCTTCCTCTTCCCGGCGCTCGCGTTCGGTCATCGCCGCCCGTTTCGGGCTATGGACGGACGTAGCTCCAACCTTGCTCCTGCAGCTCCATCAGCCTGACCACGCCCGAAGGAACGATGGTGGCCTCCGGCATGAGCGCGACCTTCTTGCCCTCCGCCGTCTCCATGCCCTGCAGCGTGTTGTTGCAGGCGGAAAGGCGCACTTCCGGCATGCTCTGATGGAAGGCGGCGAGGCGCGCCTTGATGGGCGACGTGTCGGTACGCAGCATGTGCAAGCCCGGCCCGTAGGTGACGATCTCGATCGCGACCGGCTCATGGCGCGAGGAATAGTACTCCTTGGCGGCGGTCGCGTTGTTGAGTGCCAAATTCATCGCGAGAGTGTCGTTCGTGTCGACTTGCAGCACGAGGCGGTGTCCGCCGCCGGCGCCCTCGGCGCCCAGCACCGGCGACACCGGCACGGCGAGCAGGATGCCCGCCGCCACCAAGCCGAGCAATCGTCTGCGATCCATCCGTCCTCTCCTGTGAAGATGAGGGGTGAGCGGCGCCGCTGGACTAGCGCGCGCCGCTCGCGCGCTTTGATCATGCCACGAATCGCGCGGATCGGCCAAATCGCCGCGAAGACCAGCGCGGCGATGCCGATAATGGATCGCGGGCGATCGTGTCCCGACCGCCGGCGCTCCGCAGCCGTGTCAGCGAAATCGCGCCCGCGTAAAGCGCCCGCGGTGCGGTCAGGCATCTCACGACGCCTGCGCCGTGAGATGCTGCACCTCGAAAGCATAGCGCTCGACGAGAATCTCGACGATGCGACGGCGGTGGCAAATCCGCCAATCGCCCTCGTAGCAAAGGACGCAGGACGGCGTGTCGGCGGCCATAGCGGCCACCTGCTGCAGCGCGATTTCGGCCTCGGCGGTGGCGAGCTTGTCGCCGACGATGCGCCAGAAGCGCTCCCACTCGCGCCGGTGATTGGCCTCGCGCCCCTCCGGCGGCGTGCCCAGCGCCTTCAAATGCACATAGCGCATCCCCGCTTCTTCGATCGCCGCCTGGAGCTGGCGCTTGGAAAACCCGGCGCGGCGCGACTGCGGCCGGTCGCGGATGTCGATGAGCATGGCGACGCCGGCCGTCTTCAGCGCCGCAAGCACTTCGGCCTGGCTCGCCTTCTCGTAGCCGATCGTGCGCAGCAGATGACGCGTCAGGGGCACGACGTTTTGCGATGACGGCGGAAAGGAATGGTGCCCAGGGGCGGAATTGAACCACCGACACCGTGATTTTCAGTCACGTGCTCTACCAACTGAGCTACCTGGGCGCCGTGCCAAACGGGCGCTGGCTTATGGCAGAAAGCGCCGGCACTGTCCAGCCCGCGCCGGGCGCTCCACGCGCCCGATGCGGCGCTATTCCTCGGCTTCGTCAGGCGGTGACGTCTCGGGCGGCTCGTTGGTGGGCACGCGGTAATCGCCCTTGAGCCAGCGGCCGAGATCGATCATCTGGCAGCGTGCCGAGCAGAAGGCGCCATGCTTGCCATCGGTGGGCTTGCCGCAGATCGGGCAACGGCGCGCGCTGGCGCGGCTCGAATTCGTATCGCTCATGGCGGTTAGATAGGTTCAGCGGACGCCGATGTCGAACCCCTCGCGCGCGCGCCCCGGCTCGGCGACGACGTCAATGGAGCGGCCAAGACGTGCCTCGAGCTCCTGCCGCGCCGCGCCGGCCTCGCCGGCCAACGCCGCGGCGACTTCCGGATGAACATGGAGGAGCGGCGCCCGCACCAGCGCCGCCTCCGCCTCGCGCGCCAGAGCACGCAGCGCCTCGAGCGCCACGGTCATCGGCGTCTTCACCAGCCCCCCTCCGGGCGCGTGCTCGAATAACAACTCGGCGAGCGGCGCGTGCCGGCGCCTGCGGACGAGCTCGAGATGGCCCAGCCGGGTCCAGCCGAGCACTTCGGCATCGACATCATCGGCGAGCGCCGCCGCGAGTGCCTCGCCCACGCGGTCGCGATCGCGTCGGTCGCGCATGCCCACGAAATCGATGACGATCGGACCGGCGAGGTTGCGCAGCCGGATCTGCCGCGCCGCTTCCCTCGCCGCCGCTAGGTTGGCGGCGAGGATGGCGGCGTGCGCCTTGCCTCCGCGGGCGCCGCCGCCGCTATCGACATCGATCATCGTCGCGGCGGCCGTGAGCTCGATCGTGAGCGCGCCGCCGTCGGGTAGCGGCACACGCGGCGCGAGCGCGGCGGCGATGTCGCCGGCGACGCCGTGATGTTCGAACACCGGCTGCCTCTCGCGATGGAGCGTCAGCCGTTCGGCCAGTTCTGGATGGTGTCGCGCTATCCAGCCGCGCGCCTCGGCGAAGGCAGCGCGCTCGTCGATGATGATCGACTCGGGCGCGGCGGACGCAAAGGCGGCGAGCAGCAGCGCCAGCGGCGTGGGCGTCGGCTCGAGCGGCGCCGGCGCGCGAGCGCATGCGCGCGCCGCCTCGATCGCCCGCCAGCGCGCACGCAAGTTTTCGGCGTCTGCGGCGAGATTCACCGGCGAGGCGCCGCTCGCCGCGGCGCGCAGGACGAAGCCCTCGCCGGCTCCGGCGATCTCGCGCAGCACCGCGACCAGCCGCTCGCGCTCGGCCGGCGGGACTCCCTTGCCTGCGCTAACGCCTGCGCGTCCCGGTGTGAGATCGAGAAAGCGGCCAGCGAGACGCAGCCTGGTTGACACACCCACGGCCTTGTCGGCGCGCGCCTCCTTGGTCACCTGGACGGCGATCGCCTCGCCTTCATGGAGCGCGGCCATGCCAGCACCCGGCGCGGTGTCCTCGGCGCTGAGGAAGGCGGGGCGCTCCAGGCCGAGATCGACCAGCGCGGCAGGCAGCTCGGGCTTGAGCGCGACGATGCGGCCGAGGATCACCTCGCCGACGCGGCCGATTCGGGCGCTGGCGCGGAAGACGCGCAGCTCCCGCAGCGTCTCGTCCTCGAGCAGGGCCGCCCACAGTTCGCCGGGCGACGCGGCGATGAGCAGCGTGCTGCTCACCGGCCAGTCGGCGCGAGCCGCCGCGCGCGCCCGAAGCTGTGGCCGGCGAGGAGGTTGACGGTCTCGAACAGCGGCAGACCGACCACGTTCGAATAGGAGCCGATGATCTGGCGAATGAACCGTGCGGCGAGCCCTTGTATGGCGTAGCCGCCGGCCTTGCCCTGCCACTCGCCGGCGGCAAGATAATCCGCGATCTCGCCGGGATCGAGGCGCTTGAAGATCACCGCCGTCTCGGTGCGCCGGCTCACCAGCCGCCCGTCGGGCAGGACCAGAGCGATGCCGCCATGGACACGGTGGCGCCGCCCGGATAGCAGCAGCAGGCAACGGCGCGCGGTATCGGCGTCGGAAGCCTTGGGCAGGATGCGCCGGCCGCACGCAACCACCGTGTCGGCGCCCAACACGAAGGCGCCGGGATGACGCGCGGCGACCAGGCACGCCTTGGCCTCGGCGAGCCGGAGCGCATGGCGCGCCGGCAGCTCGCGGGGCAGCGGCGTCTCGTCGACATGCGCGGGGTCGACGATATCGGGAGAGAGGGCGATCTGGGCGAGAAGATCGAGGCGGCGGGGCGACGCCGACGCCAGCACGAGGCGCTGCTCAGGCACGGGCTACTTGAAGCGGAAGGTGATGTGGTTTGCTCAGGTCATAGGGCGTCATTTCGACATTGACCCGGTCGCCCGCCAGCGCGCGGATGCGGTTCTTCCGCATCCTGCCGGAGGTATGCGCGAGCAGCTGATGGTCATTGTCGAGTCTTACCCTGAACATGCCTCTCGGCCGAAACCGCGACAAAGATCGTGGGAGACCTCTTCGCGGTCAAGCCCTCCCGCGCTGCCGCCGGCCTTTACAGGTTCCCGGCCGGTCCCAGCGGGAATCGCTCGAGCAAGCGCTTGCGCAGCTGGTCGCGCACCATGCGGTAGGCATCGAGCATCTCCTCCCGGCTGCCTTCGACCGCGGTCGGGTCGTGCATCGGCCAGAACTCGACCTCGCACGCCATCGTGCGCGTGAGCTCGACCGCGCTGTGCTGCGCCTCCGGCGAGAGCGAGATCACGAGATCGAAGGATGTGTCCTCGAGGTCGTCGAAGGTCTTGGTGCGATGCTTGCTGATGTCGATGCCGATCTCGTCCATCACCGCCACGGCGAAAGGATCGATTTCGCCGGCGCGGACGCCGGCGGAATCGATATAGATGTGCCGGCCGTGCAGATGCTTGAGCAGCGCCTCGGCCATCGGCGAGCGGATCGAATTGAAGGTGCAGGCGAGAAGCACGCTCGAGGGAAGCCGCGCCATGCCCCGCTCAGGCCCTGATATGCAGTACGCAGAGAAGCGTGAAGAGTCGGCGCGCAGTGCTGAGATCGATCGCCACGCGCTCGGCCAACCGCTCGCGCAACAACTCCGAGCCCTCGTTGTGCAGCGCGCGCCGGCCCATGTCGATCGCCTCGATGCGCGACGGGCTCGCCGTGCGGATCGCCTGAAAGTAGCTCTCGCACACCAGGAAATAGTCCTTGACGATGCTGCGGAAGGGCGAGAGCGGCAGGAGCAGCCGCTCGATCGGCGTCTCGTCGGTCGCGCGGATATCGAGGACCAACCGGTTCTCCTCGGTGCCGAGATGCAGATGGAACGGCCCTTTTGCGGGCGCGACCGGCGCGAAGCTGTTCTCCTCGAGCAGATCGAAGACGGCGACCGCGCGCTCGTGCTCGATGTCGGCATTGCGGCGCACGACGCTGCGCTCGTCGAGGGTGATCTTGGCGATACGCTGGTCGGTATCAGCCATGCTGTCGCTCAGCGGCGCGGCAGGTTCAGCCTGATCGCGACCGATAGTGCGTGTGCGTCGAGCCCTTCGGCGCGGGCGAGCGTCACGGCCGCCGGCCCGATCGCGCGCAGGCTCTCGGCATCACACGCCAACAGCGAGGTGCGTTTCAGGAAATCGAGGACGCCAAGCCCCGAGGAGAAGCGCGCGCTGCGCGCCGTCGGCAGGACGTGGTTGGGCCCGGCGACGTAATCGCCGACGGCCTCGGGCGTGTGGCGGCCGAGGAAGATGGCGCCGGCATTGCGCACCTTGCCGGCAAACCCCTCGGCATCGTCGAGCGCCACTTCGAGATGCTCCGGTGCGACGCGGTCCACCAGCGCCACCGCCTCGTCCCAGCTCGCGACAGTGATGATGGCGCCATGCGTGCGCCAGCTGTGGCCAGCGATCGATTGCCGCGGTAAAGCAGCGAGTTGGCGATCGACGGCGGTCCCGACCTCGTCGGCAAAGACCTTGTCGTCGGTCATGAGGATCGCCTGCGACGCCGCGTCGTGCTCGGCCTGGGACAGGAGGTCGGCGGCGATCCACGCCGGGTCATTGCCGCCGTCGGCGACGATGAGGATCTCCGAGGGGCCGGCGATCATGTCGATGCCGACGGTGCCGAAGACCCGCCGCTTCGCCGCCGCCACATAGGCGTTGCCGGGCCCGACGATCTTGTCGACCGCGGCGATCGTCGCCGTGCCGTAGGCGAGCGCGCCGACCGCCTGCGCGCCGCCGATGCGGTAGACCTCGTCGACGCCGGCGAGCGCGGCAGCTGCGAGCACCAGCGGATTGAGCACACCGTCGGGCGACGGCACCGCCATCACCAGCCGCTCGACGCCGGCGACCTTGGCGGGGATGGCGTTCATCAGCACCGAGGACGGATACGCGGCGGTTCCGCCGGGGACGTAGATCCCGACCGCGGCGATCGAGCGCCAGCGCGAGCCGAGCCGCACGCCCACCGCGTCCGTGAAGGAGAAGTCTTTCGGGATTTGCCGGCGGTGGTAAGCCTCGATCCGTTGCGCGGCGAGACGCAGCGCGTCCAGTGTCTCAGGCGCGCATGACGCCGATGCCGCAGCGATGTCCTTGGCCGGAATGCGCATCGTCGCCGGCGTCAGCGCGAGGCGGTCGAAGCGCTTGGTGCATTCGATCACTGCGGCGTCGCCGCGCGTCTTCACATCCGCGAGAATCGCGGCGACCACCGCGTCCACATCCGCTTCCATCTCGCGCTTCGCGGAAAGCAGCCCGGCGAAGTCGGCGGCGAAGGTCTTCGCGCGGGTGTCGAGCCTAAGCGGCATCAGCGGCCTCGCGGAACCGCTCGATCCAGCCGGTGACCTCGTCGGCGCGGGTCTTGAGGGCAGCGCGATTGACGATGAAGCGCGAGGTGATGTCGGCGATGCGCTCGATCTCGACGAGCCCGTTGGCCTTGAGCGTCGAGCCGGTCTGCACGAGATCGACGATCTGCCGGCTCAGGCCGATGGTGGGCGCGAGCTCCATCGCACCGTTGAGCTTGATGCACTCGGCCTGGACGCCGCGCGCGGCGAAATGGCGGCGCGTGATCTCCGGGTACTTGGTGGCGATGCGCACGTGGCTCCAGCGCGACGGATCGTCCCGGCCGACATCTTCCACCGGCCCGGCTACCACGAGCCGGCAATGTCCGACCTTGAGATCGAGCGACGCATAGATCTCGGGATAATCGAATTCCATCAGCACGTCGTTGCCGGCGATGCCAATATGCGCGGCGCCAAAGGCGACAAAGGTGGCGACGTCGAAATTGCGCACGCGGATGACGTCGAGGCCGGTATGATTGGTAGCAAAGCGCAGCTGGCGCGAGTCGGGATCGTCAAAGGCGTGCTCGACCTCGATCCCGGCGCGCCGCACCACCGGAATGACCTCGCCCAGGATGCGCCCCTTGGGTAGCGCCAGAACCAGCCTCTCGTTACCGCGCACGCAGCTCTCCTCAAAGCCCCCCTCCCCCGACGACCGCGACGCGGTCGACCCTCAGCGCCAGGGAGAGGGACGGCCCACCGCAAGTGGGAGGGAGAGGAGGACAATACTAGCCGGCGTCTTCCACCGGATGCCGCGGTCGCCATCGCGTCGGCCAGGGCTCTCCGAGATCATCTAAATGACACAGGATTTGCTCGACTTCCAGCCGGATGCTGCCACCGCCGGCGAAGTCCAGGTAGAGCAACCCAGGTTCCGAGCGGATCGCCAAGAGCACCATCAGCCGCTCGCTCTCGCGGGGATGGAAGCCGCGGCGCCGGACCGACTTCACCCCGTCGAAGCGCAGGCCGGCCAGCTGCCGCTCGAGGTTCTGCCGCGCACCGGCCGGAGGCGGCTCCCAACGGAAGCGATTGGCGACCAGCACAAAGCGCGCTTCCTCGGGGAAATAGACCATCTCGCCCACCCCGACCAGGGCATCCTGGAGGACGGCGGAGATGACTGCCAGATCGTCCTCGTCCTCGCCGCGGAGCTTGAGCGGGTCCGCCATCCTGCCCTCAATCCGCGACCAGCCGCTCGATATCGGCGCCGCAGGCGGCGAGCTTCTCCTCAAGTTGCTCATAGCCCCGGTCGAGGTGATAGACGCGGTTGACGATGGTCTCGCCCTCGGCGGCGAGCCCCGCCAGCACCAGCGACACCGAGGCGCGCAAATCGGTCGCCATGACCGGCGCGCCGGTCAGTCTCGGCACGCCGCGCACCATGGCCGAGGCGCCGTGTACGTTGATGTTGGCGCCCATGCGGCAGAGTTCCGGTACGTGCATGAAGCGGTTCTCGAAGATCGTCTCGGTGATCATCGCCGCCCCTTCCGCCGTCGTCATCACCGCCATCATCTGCGCCTGCAGGTCGGTGGGAAAGCCCGGGAAAGGCTCAGTCATGACGTCAACGCCGGCGAGCCGCCCATTGCGCCGGCGAACATGGATCCCGTGCGGCGTCTCGCTCACCTCGACGCCGGCGCCCTCGAGCGCGCGTCCGACCGCGGCCACCGACGCGAGCACTGCCCCGACCAGCTCGACGGCGCCGCCAGTGATGGCGGCCGCCATCATGTAGGTGCCGGTCTCGATGCGGTCGGGAATGACCGAGTGCCGCGCGCCGCACAGGCGTTTCACGCCGCGGATGCGGATACGGTCGGAGCCGGCGCCCTCGATGTCCGCGCCCATCGCCGTGAGGCAGCGCGCGAGATCAACGATCTCCGGCTCGCGCGCGGCATTGACCAGCGTGGTCTCGCCTTGCGCGAGCGCCGCCGCCATCATCAGGTTCTCGGTCGCGCCCACGGAGACGATCGGGAAGACGACCTCGGCGCCGGTGAGCCCCTTGGGCGCCGATGCCTCGATATAGCCCTGGCGCAGCTCGACCACCGCGCCCAGACGCTCGAGCCCCTTGAGATGCAGGTCGACCGGTCGCGTGCCGATGGCGCAGCCGCCCGGCAGCGACACCCGCGCCTGCCCACAACGCGCCAACAGCGGGCCCAGCACGAGCACCGAGGCGCGCATCTTGCGCACGAGGTCGTAGGGCGCGGTGGTCGACGCGATACGCCGCGCCGTCAGCTCGAGCACATGGCCATGCGCGCCGCCCGGCTCGGCGCCGTTCATGGTGATGGAGGCCCCGTGCTGCACCAGTAGATGCGACAACGTGGTGATATCGGCCAGCCGCGGCAGGTTCTTCAGGACGAGGGTCTCCTCGGTCAGGAGGCTCGCCGTCATCAGCGGCAGCGCCGCGTTCTTGGCGCCGCCGATGGGAATCTTGCCCTCGAGGGGGCGGCCGCCGCGGATACGAATTCGGTCCATGTGCTTTATCCTGAACTTAGCGATGCCAAGCGATTGCGGGCGGTCTCCTAGCGCCACTTTATGGCGAAATTCGTCACGGCTTAGGCCGGAGATCGCACGGCCCGATCACCCGACTAAGAGAAGCTGGCAAATCCCTTCGAAGGCGTAAATAGGGCGCCTTGCACCCGATCGATGCAGCTGCCCGCCTCCCGCTTCAACGACGAGCAACATCAGCGGCCGTGCGTCTTCGGTTCTTCCGGACCACCCGCAGCCGGATGCCGGGCACGCTGACGCGCCTGCGCCTTGCGCCGGGCCAGGTTGGCCTTCAACGCAACGGCGAGCCGGTCCACGCGCCGGGCTGGCTTGTCGCGGCCCGGGCGGGGCGGTTCCTTTGGCTGATCAGGCATCCACCAACCCTCGCCTCTCGTCTGACCGCAAGGGTGGTGCGCAGCGCCCGCCGCGTCAACGGCAGCTATTCGCCGACCTTGAGCTCGATGTTGTGCGCGAGGATAACCGCGACGGCCCGCTTCGCCGCATACTCGGGCGCCTGATCGGGGTGATGCCGGCGCCACGCCTCGACGCCGGCACGATAGCATTCGACCGGAGGTCGACCCGCCCCGCGGGCCGCCTGAAACACCGCCAGCACGTCGGCCGCCGCCTCGTCAACGCCTTGCGCAGTCGTGAACAAAGGTTTGTCTCCTTGGATAGGTCAACAGGGCAGGCCGCGAAATATTCCCGCGACGCTACCCTGGCGAAGCGCGGCTACCGCTTCATTCGACCGCTGGACGAAGCTGTGGCGGAGCTGTGCTGGCTCGAGTTGTCGCTGGCGTTCCCGGCTTGCTGCGCTGTCTGCGGATGGCGAATGGCCGGCGAAATAGTCCTTCTCGGGGAACATGAGCCTCCGCCGGATGTTCCCCGACGCCGCGCCCATCCTCGCTTGCCAAGGCCGAGCCCGTCGTGTATTTCCTCGCGCCGGCCAGAGCCCATCGATGCTGCCGTAGCTCAGTGGTAGAGCACCCCCTTGGTAAGGGGGAGGTCCACAGTTCAATCCTGTGCGGCAGCACCAGCCCTTCGCCTCTGCTAGGTGCGGCGTTGCTGCGGATCGCCGATCGGCACGCCGTGTGTCGATGCAGCAGCGCATGGCCAACTTGCGCGTTGCCGTAGCGATCGCTGATGACGGGAGCGCCGCAGGCGGGCGTTACGAAGACATGCCTGATCTTGACGGCGAACTCGATCTTCCGCGAATTCCCGACGCTAGCATGAAGGCAAAGAAAGAGCCCCGCCGAAGCGGGGCTCTTCGTCCCTGTGCGGGGCAATGTCCGGTTTACTTCGAAGAACCGCCGGACGCGCCGCCCGAGGTGGAGCCGCCCATCGAGCCGCTCCCGCTTGGCGAGGTGGTCGAGCCGCTTGAATGCGGGGCAGAGCTGCTGCCGGAAGAGCTGCTCGGTCCGCAATCGTCCATCGCAGTCGTGCTGCTGCTCTTGCCGCTCGCGCTGGTGCCGCTGCTGCTGTTCGAACTCGGGCTGCTTGCGCTGGGGCTCGGGCTCGTGGTGCCGTTAGCGCCGGCGCTGCTGGAGCTCGGGCTCTTTGCGGCGGAACTGCTGCCCGGCGGGCAATCCTTGCTGGACATACCGCCCGAGCCGCCCGACATCGAGCCGCTGGTTCCGGCGCTGGTGCCCGACTTGTCGGTCGTTGCGCCGGTCGACCCGGTAGCACCGGTGGTGCCGCTGGTGGTCTGCGCCATTGCCGCCGTGCCAAGGGTCAGCGCCATGATCGACGCTGCGGTGAGAAGAAGACGCTTCATCAGGAGTCCTCCTTTGAAAAGCGGCGCCCCGCCGGGCGAAAGGCCCGTGGGAACGCTCGACCGCTAACCGCGGGCTGCGGCGCGACGTTCCGATCTATCCGGAAAGTGGACCTGTCCTGCGCGCGCCACGACCGCCAGCCGGCCAGGGCGTTTTTCGCCGGCTCAATCCAAGGCCGAAAAAGGTAAAGAAAAAGGGCCGCACCGAGGTGCGGCCCAAGTTCAGGGAGGAAAAGCCCGAAGGACTTGCAGTGCGCTCCGGAGGACCGGCTCGCACCGCACGATCAGAATAGGGCGCGGTTTATCAAGAAATGGTTAATGGCAAGATCTTTTTTTGGGTGTGTGCTTTTTTTCTCGGGGCGGGAATGCTATGGTTCGCCTCGCCATGAACACGCCGCAACGCCGCCTCAGCGACAAGATTCTCTCCGCCTTCGATCAGGCCTGTGAGCGGGGTGAGCTCGAAGTCGCGGAAATGCTCGTCCGTGCCTTGGAGCTCACGCTGACCCGCGCCGGCGGCGAGGGCAGCGTCGACCACCGCCTCGAGTTAGGACCCGTAGTCGAGACCTATGCCCGGCTTAAGCAGATGCGCGGCTTGGAGAGCGTCGCCTAGACCTTGGCGACCACGTCGAAGTAATCGTTGATCGACCGCACCAGCCCGGTCGCCACCTTGCGCTGGTAGGCGGCGCGTTGCAGCAACCTTTCCTCGTCGCGGTTCGAAAGACAGCCGATCTCGACCAGCGCCGAGGGAATGTCGGGCGCCTTGAGCACGACGAACCCGGCCGAGCGGTGGCTGTTGCTCAGCAGAGGCACCTGGTGGCCGAGCTCGGTGACGAGCTGACGCGCGAGCTGGATCGACAGGTTGTTGGTCTGGCGCCGGGCCAGATCCAACAGAATCTCGCTCACCACTCGTTCGTGCTGGGAGAGGTCGATGCCGGCGATCAGGTCGGCCTTGTTCTCGCGCGCGGCGAGCGCTGCCGTCTGGCGGTCCGATGCCTGCTCGGACAGCGTGTATATGGAGGCGCCGCGCATCCTCGAGTTGGGGAGCGCGTCGGCATGAATCGACAGGAACAACTCGCCGCCGGCGGCGCGCGCCCGCGTCACCCGATCCAGCAGTGGGATAAACTCGTCATCATTGCGCGTGAGCCGGACGCGGTAGCGCCGAGTCGCTTCGAGCTGGCGCGCCACTTCGCGCGCTGTCGCCAGCGCGACGTCCTTCTCATAGGTGCCGGTGCGGCCGATTGCGCCAGGATCGACGCCACCGTGACCGGGATCGAGCACGACGAGTCGCGGCTTCGGCAGCGCCTTGGCCCGCTGTTGCGCGAAGACCTCTGGCGCAACGCTCATGGCCGCGGCTCCGGCGGTACCGGCCAGGAGGCGCAACAGCGTGCGCCGATCGATGTTGCCGTTTCGCATCACTCTTTGCGTTCTCCGGCATTTCCGCCTACCCACGGCGGGTTAACCATTACCGGCCAGCAATATACGCTCTGGTTGAGAAGTCTGCCATATCTATCTGCATTACCACGACAAAGCATGTGGCAAAGCGGCGCGCCGACGGGCGGGGTAGCCCGCGGTCAAATCATAGCCAGGGACGATTAACATAGCCCCAAGGGCTGCCGTCCCGGGGGCCGGCGGAAGGCCGGGATATTAGGCGCCGACCTCGACCACCACGCGGCCGCGGATGCCGCCTTTGAGGATTTTTTTGCCCAGCTCCAGCACCGCGCCCAGCGGCACCACCTCGGTGAGCGCGTCGAGCTTGTCCATGGGGAGGTCGCGGGCAAGCCGCGTCCAGGCGGTTCGGCGCCGGTCGACCGGGCACATCACCGAGTCGATGCCCAGCAGATTGACGCCGCGCAACAGGAATGGAACGACGCTAGCTGGCAAATCATTGCCGCCGGCAAGGCCGCAGGCCGCGACGCTGCCGCCGTATTTGAGCTGCGTCAAAACAGTGGCCAGCGTAGTGCTGCCGACCGCGTCGATGGCACCGGCCCAACGCTCGCTGTCGAGCGGCCGGGTCACCGGTTTGGCGAGCTCGGCGCGGTCGACAAAGACCTTGGCGCCGAGGCCGCGCAGATAGTCGTGCTGTTCCGGACGGCCGGTCGCGGCGGCCACCGCATAGCCGAGCTTGGCCAAGATCGCGGTGGCGACGCTGCCGACGCCGCCGGCCGCGCCCGTCACCAGCACCTCGCCTTTGTCCGGCGTCAGCCCATGCTCCTCGAGGGCCATGACCGCGAGCATCGCGGTGAAGCCCGCCGTGCCGATCGCCATGGCGCGCTTGGTCGTGAGCCCGTTCGGGAGTTTCACCAGTTGGCCCGCCTTGACCCGTGCCTTCTCGGCATAGCCGCCCCATTGCGCCTCGCCGACGCGCCAGCCGGTGAGGATCACCTTGTCGCCGCGCTTGCAGTCGGGCGAGTCCGACGCCTCGACCATGCCGGCGAAATCGACGCCCGGCACGTGCGGATATTTGCGCACGAGCCGCCCGAGCCCGTTGAGGATGAGCCCGTCCTTGTAGTTGAGCGTCGAATACTCGACCGCCACGGTCACTTCGCCCGGCGGCAGCGCGCTCTCCGGCACGCGCTCGACGCGGGCGGTGACCTTGCCGTCGGCTTCGTGGAGGACCAGTGCCTTGACGTCGCTCATGGGCGCGTCAGCGCAGCCGCTCGAGGACGCTGGCATAATTCGCCACCGCCGCGCCCCCCATGTTGAAGACGCCGGCGAGTTTGGCATCCTTGACCTGCATGCCGCCCGCGGTTCCCGTCAGCTGCATGGCCGCGAGCACATGCATGGAAACGCCGGTGGCGCCGATGGGGTGGCCCTTGGCCTTGAGCCCGCCCGACGGGTTGACCGGGAGCTTGCCGTCCTTTTCCGTCCAGCCTTCCATGGTGGCGCGCGCGCCCTCCCCTTTGGGCGTGAGGCCGATCGCCTCGTAGATCAGGAGTTCGGCGATGGTGAAGCAGTCATGCACCTCGGCGAAACTCAGATCGTCGAGCTCGACCTTGGCATTGGCGAGCGCACGCTTGAAGGCGCGTTCCGGGCCCTCGAAGGCGGTGATGTCGCGCTTGCTCATCGGCAGGTAATCGTTGACGTGCTCGGCCGCCCGGAACACCACCGCCTTGTCACAGGTGAGCGCGGTCCCGACGTCGGTCAGCACCACGGCGGCGGCGCCGTCGGAGACGAGTGAGCAATCGGTGCGGCGCAGCGGCCCGGCGACCAGCGGGTTCTTCTCCGACACGGTGCGGCAGAAATCGTAGCCCAGGTCCTTCCGCATCTGCGCCAGCGGGTTCACCGCGCCGTTCTTGTGATTCTTCGCGGCGATGCGCGCGAGCGCGTCGGACTGGTCGCCATAGCGCTGGAAATAGGTCTGGGCGATGCGCCCGAAGACGCCGGCGAACCCGCCCTCGATCTCGCCCTCCTCCTTCACATAGGAGCATTTGATGAGGATGTCGCCGACCGCGGGGCCAGTGACCTCTGTCATCTTCTCGACGCCCACCACCAGCACGGTGCGGGCGCGCTTGGCCGCGATGGCATTGAGGCCCTGATGGATCGCCGCCGAGCCGGTGGCGCAGGCGTTCTCGACCCGCGTCGCCGGCGTGAAGCGCAGCGCCGGGTCGATCTGCAGCACCAGCGAGGAGGGAAATTCCTGGCGAACGAAGCCGCCGTTGAAATTGCCGATGAAGATCTCGTCGATGTCGCCGGGCGCCATGCCGGCATCCTCGATCGCGGCGGTGGCGACGTGGCCGATCAGCGCCTCGAGATCCTCGCCGTCCAGCTTGCCGAAGCGCGAATGGGCCCAGCCGACGATGCAGGCGGTCATGGCAGCTCCTCCGATCAGGACTGCCCTAGATATAGCAAGCGCGGCAGCCAGCGTCATCGCCGGAGGACGTCGGGCGGTTTTGCGGAATTGCCTTGTCTCGCCGGCCGTTTGCGGGGAAAAGGGCGGGATGGCAACCGACACTTTGACGCTCCGGCGCCCCGACGACTGGCACGTCCACCTGCGCGACGGACCGATGATGGCGGCGGTATTGCCCTACACCGCCCGCCAATTCGCCCGCGCCGTCGTCATGCCCAACCTCGTGCCGCCGGTCACGACCGTCGCCGCGGCCGAGGCCTACCGCGCGCGCATCCTCAAGGCGTTGCCCGCCGGCGCCGCCTTCACCCCGCTGATGGCCGCCTACCTCACTGATGACAGCGATCCCGGCGAGATCGAGCACGGCCATCGTGCCGGCGTCTTCGTCGCGGCGAAGCTCTATCCCGCGCACGCCACGACCCATTCGGCGCACGGCGTGGCCGATATCGCGAAGATTCGGCCGGTGCTCGAGCGCATGGCGGCCATCGGCATGCCGCTCCTCGTCCATGGCGAGGTCGCCGACCCCGCCATCGATGTCTTCGACCGCGAGGCTGTCTTCATCGAGCGCGTGCTGGCGCCGCTGACGAAGCGCCTGCCCGCGCTCAAGATCGTGCTGGAGCACATCACCACCAAGGAGGCCGCGGATTTCGTCGCCGCCGCCGGCCCCAACCTCGCCGCCACCATCACCGCGCATCATCTGGTGATCAGCCGCAATGCCCTCTTCGCCGGCGGCTTGCGGCCGCATATGTATTGCCTGCCCGTCGCCAAGCGCGAGACGCATCGCCTGGCGCTGCGCCGCGCGGCGGTGTCGGGCAGCGTGAAATTCTTTCTTGGCACCGACACCGCTCCCCATCCCGTTCCCGACAAGGAGCGCGACTGCGGCTGCGCCGGCATCTTCAGCGCGCCGGCCGCGCTCGAGATCTATGCGCAGGTCTTCGACGAGGAGAACGCGCTCGACCGCTTCGAAGCGTTCGCCGCGCTCTATGGCCCGCGCTTCTATGGTCTGCCGCCCAATGAGCAGCGCGTCACCTTGCGCCGCCGCTCATGGACCGTACCGATGGAGGTAACCACCGGCGCCGGGCCGGTGCGCCCCTTCCGGGCCGGCGAGCAACTCGCCTGGGAACTCGCGGAATGAATCGCTCCCGACGCGGCGGGCGCAGCGCATCCTCCGCCTAGGGAACGATGTGCCAAGCGCCGTCGGCCCCGAGGCACGCGGTGCCGAAAGCCGGCTGGGGCTGTCCGTTGACCACGACTGTCGCTTGAAATTCCCGGCAATTCCCCTGTCCTGGAACCGGCGCCATCAGAAATACCGGGGAGGAGACTGGCGGCGCCAGAACCACTGGTCCCGGAAAGACCGGCGGCGGAAAGACTGGCGCGCCGAACGTGTTGAAGGAAAAGAAGAAAGAGTTGCGGAAGAAGAATCGGTCGCGGAAGAAAAATCGGTCATGGAAGAAGACGGGATCGTGGAAGAAGAACCGGTCGTGGAAGAAGAAGGGATGGACGAACTGATGCTGAGACACGAACCCATTGCGGAACCTGAAGCCATCACGGTCGTGGGCGGTCGCGGCACCGGCCGCGATGACCGAGGAGAGCGCGAACGCCGTCAAGCCGGCTGCATACCTCATCATGGAGGCCTCCCTGGCACTGTCGCCAAGTCTATACCCGCCATGCGGTGGCGGCGATAACACCTTCGTGACGCGGGCTAAGCCGCGGCGAGCGTCGCGAAGACGTCGGGCGCGGCGGCCAGGCGCTCGATGTGATGGCGGTGCCAGAGCGCGTAGAAGAGGAGGGTCCAGGCGGCGAAGCCGGCGTGCCGGCCGGCCGCGGCGCGGAACAGCTCCTCGACCGCGTCGGGCAGGCAGATCTCGCGCACCCCCGCCTGACGCGCCACCATCGGCCCGAGCTGCGCGCCGCGCCGCGCGATCCAGTCGCCCACCGGCACCGTGAAGCCGCGCTTGCGGGCGAGCGGCCGGGCGGCCGGGACGTGCTCGGCGAGCCAGCGGCGCAGCAGCCATTTGCCGAGGCCGCGCCGCACCTTGAGGTTGTCCGGCAAGCGGAAGGCGAAATCGGCGACGACGGGGTCGAGGAAGGGCGTGCGCCCCTCGATGCCATGCGCCATGAGACAGCGGTCGAGCTTGCCGAGCAGGTCGTTGGGCAGCCAATCGGCGCAGTCGGTCGCCTGCGCGATCTGCAGGCGCGTGCGCTGAGGCGAAGTGGCGCGCAGCTCGGCGGCGGCGATGCCGTCGCGCCAGCCGGCGAGATCGCCGCGGAGAATGCCCAATTTCTCGAGCGCGCCGCGGGCACGCAGCAGCCGGCCGCCGAGCCACCACGGCCGCATGACGCTGCGATAGCGGCCATAGCCGCCGAACAACTCGTCGCCGCCCTCGCCGGACAGGATCACCTTGAGCCCGGCTGCGCGCGCGGCAGCAGCCAGCTTGTAGGTGGGCAGCACCGCATAGTCGGCCGCGGGGTCGTCCATGGCGCGCGCGACCTCCGGCAACAGGCGCCAGAAGTCGCCCTCGCCGAATTCGACTTCGACATGCTCGGCGCCGAGCGCTTTTGCCACGGCACGGGCCTGATCGCGCTCGTCCGCGACCTGGTCGCTGCGGAAGCCCACCGTGAAGGCCTTGACCGGCCGTTCGTTGAGCCGCGCCATCATCGCCAGCACGGCCGATGAATCGAGCCCGCCTGAGAGAAACATGCCGTAGGGCACGTCGGCGCGCTGATGCACGAGCACGGAATCCGCGAAGACGCGATCGAATGCCGTCAGCGCCTCGGCGTCGTCGCGCGGCACCGGCCCGCCCGGCGAGAGCGCCTCGCGCCGCCGGCGCTCGACGACGCGGCCGCGTGTCACCACCACCGTCTCGCCAGGGAGCACGCGTTGGATGCCGCCGAAGATCGTCTCGCGTCCGGTCGTGAACTGCAGCTGCAGCAGCTCGTTGCGCACCTGGCGCACGAGCTGCGCCGTGACGAGCCCGCTGGCGATCAGCGCCTCCGGCTCCGAGGCGAAGACGAAGCAGGCGCGCGTCTCGACATAGTAGAGCGGCTTGATGCCGAACGGATCGCGCGCCAGCACCAGGCGTCCTTCGACAGGATCATGGAGCGCGATGGCGTACATGCCGCGCAAATGGTCGGTGAAGCCGAGACCGTGACGGCGGTAGAGGTGCAGCGGCGTCTCGCAATCGGAGCCGGTCGAGAAGCTCACGCCCGATCCCGACAGCGCGGCGCGCAGCTCGACATAATTGTAGATCTCGCCATTGGCGATGAGCGCCGCGCCGCCGCGCTCGTAGAGCGGCTGGTCACCGGTGGCGAGGTCGATGATGGCGAGGCGAGTCTGAACCATGCCGACATCGCCGGCGCGGTAGTGGCCGTTGCCGTCGGGCCCGCGATGGACCAGCGCATCGCCCATCGCCTGCAGCGCCGGCGTCGATGGCGCCTCGCCATTCACCGTCATGATGCCGCCAATGCCGCACATCAGCGCGCCACCTGCGCGAAGAAGTCGCGGTAGAGTCCGACGACGCGCGCCTCGCTGTACTCGGCCTCGTATGCGGCCCGTCCCGCGGCGGCGAGACGCGTGCGCAATCCCCGGTCATCGGCGAGCCGGATCATGGCGCGGGCTAGCGCAGCGGCGTCGTCGACCGGCACGATGAGGCCGCTTTCGTCGTCGCCGATCAGCGCGCCAGGGCCCTCGCTCGCGGTCGCGACCACCGGTACGCCGGCGGCCCAGGCCTCGATCACGACATTGCCGAGCGGCTCGTGCCGCGACGGGCACACCAGGAAGTCCGCCGCGGCGAGGAGCGCCGGGATGTCCTCGCGCCAACCCAGGAAACGCACGCGCGCGGCGATGCCGAGCACGGCCGCCTGCCGCTGCAGCGTGGCTGCGAGCTCTCCCTCGCCAGCGAGCCAGAGGTGGAGCCGCGGCACCCGGGCGAGCGCGGCGAGCAGCACGTCGAAGCCCTTGTTGACGTGGAGCCTTCCCAACGCCAGCGCCAGCGGCACATCCGGCGGCGTGTCGAGGCTGCCCCGCGCGGCCGGCGCGAGCTTGGCGGCCACGGTGAAATTGGGCAGGTAATGCGCGCGCTCCTCGGGCCAACCCTGGCGCACGAGATAGCGGACGATGTCGCGCGTGTTGCCGATGAGATGGTCGCAGCGCCCGTAATATTTCAAATCGTAATAACCCCCGAGCCGCGCAACATGCACGAAATCGCCGCGCGGGCAAGCCTGCGTCGCGCGATTCATCCAGGTGAGCACGATTCGTGGGCGGAACTCCGCCACGGCGCGGCGAAAGCGCCGGCGCGTGGCAATGTCGAGACCGCCGCGGAACGGCAGCTCGATCGGTTCGATCCCGGCGCGCCGCAATGTCGCGGCGCGGTCGGGATCGCGGCGGATCAGCACACGCTGCTGCTCGCCCGCCCGCTGCAACGCGCTCGCCAGACGCACGAAAAACGCCTCGGCGCCGCCGTGGCGCGCGCCCGCCATCGCCTGCAGCAGTCGCATTAGGCCGCCTCGCCGGCGGCGCGCGCCCATAAGCGCAGCGCCGCCGCCTCGGCAGCCTCGACGCCGAGCGAGTCCATGAGCGTGTCGGTGGTGCGGTGATCGTAGCCGGGCGCGCCGACCAGCTCGCCATAGGTGAGCGACGTGGTCGCCACCGCGGTGCGCGGCCCCCAGGGCGCGTATTGCTCGGGCCGGCTCGGGCCGAACAGGCCGAGGGTGGGCGTGCCCGTGGCCGCTGCGATATGCATGATTCCGGTGTCGTTGCCGACGAAGAGCGCGGCGCGGCGCAGCAGCGCCGCGGCGGTGAGGAGGTCGGTGCGCCCGACGAGATCGATCCGCCGCGCCGCCGGCAGAGCGGCGAGCACCGGCGCGACCTGCGCGCGCTCATGCGCGGCGGCGAGCACGGCGACGCGGGCCCCGGAGAGCGGCGTGGCCGGGCCGGTGAGGCGCAACGCCAGCTCAGCGAAGCGCTCGGCGCGCCATTGCTTGCCGCGCCAATTCGCGGCGGGGCCGATCACCAGCACCGGCCCGCCCGGCGGCACCAGCTCGGCCGCGGCCTGCTCGTGGCGCGGCGCCGTCCACAGGCGCGGCGCCGGCGGCGGATCGAGCGCAAACAGCCGCGCAAGCTGGCGCACGCGGTGCTCGCCCGCATCGCCCTTGGCCATGACGCGGCGCTGCCGCGCCCATAGCAGATAGGGGAGCGCCGAGCCGCGGAGATCGACCACCAGATCCCAGCGCGCGATCGCCACGTCGCGGTAGAGCGCGAGCCAATGCAGCGACCAGCGCCGCTTGGCGAGCACAACGATGCGCTCGAGCCCGGGCACCGCCTCGAAGAGCGGCGCGGCAGCGGGGCCGACGGCGATGGTGACGCGGGCGCCGGGATGGCGATCGACGAGATGGCCGAGCACACCGGTCGACAGCACGGCATCGCCGATGCGCGTCGCGGTAACGAAGAGGATTTTCATGCGGCGGGGAGAAGCCCTCTCACCCCTGCCCTCTCTCGGTCCGGAAGAGCGCAGTGACCGCGCAGACGCGGGGTGAAGGGGCGAGGCATGACGTCACAGGTCTTCCGTCGAAGCGCCGTTGCCGGCGCGTTATAAGGCGATCCCCGCGGCTTGCCAAGGCGGGCGGCCGCGCCTACTTCTAGCGGGCCATGCGTGGCGTCGAGGGCAAAGGAAGCAATGGTTGAGCGGTATTGCGCGGTCCTCGAGGATCGTGGCGTGCTCGAGGTCACCGGCGCGGACCGGCGCGAGTTCCTGCAAGGGCTGGTGTCGAATGACGTGGCGAAAGCCACGCCCGACCGCGCCCTCTACGCCGCGCTGCTGACGGCCCAGGGCAAATACCTGCACGACTTCTTCATCGTCGCCCTCGGCGACGCGCTCTACCTCGACGGCGAAGCGGCGCGGCTCGCCGATCTGAAGCGCCGGCTCGGTCTCTACAAGCTGCGCGCCAAGGTGAGCCTCGCCGAGGCGAGCGACCGCTACGCCGTCGCCGCGGCGTTCGGCGACGGCGCGCTCGACGCGCTGGGCTTGCCGCCGGAGCGCGGCGCCGCGGTGCCCTTCGCCGACGGCGTCGGCTATGTCGATCCGCGGCTCGTGGAACTAGGGGCGCGGTTGCTGCTGCCGCGCGGCGCCGGCGCGACGCCGCTCGCCAGCAGGGGCTTCGGTATGACCGATGCGGCCGGCTACGACCGACTGCGGCTGTCGCTGGGCGTGCCGGACGGCAGCCGCGATCTCGCCGTCGAGAAGGCGATCCTGCTCGAATCCGGCTTCGACGAACTCAACGGCATCGATTGGCAGAAGGGCTGCTATGTCGGCCAGGAGCTGACCGCGCGCACCAAATACCGCGCGCTCATCAAGAAGCGGCTGATGCCGGTCACGGTCCACGGGCCGCTGCCGCCGCCGGGCACGCCGGTGATGTCGGGCGACCAGGAAGCCGGCGAGATGCGCTCGGGACGCGACGGCGTCGGGCTCGCCCTGCTGCGCCTCGAGGCGACGAGCGACGGCAAGCCGCTTATCGCCGCCGGCGCAAAGCTGACGCCGCGCAAACCGGCCTGGGCGAATTTCTGACGGGTTCAGCTCAGTGCGTTGTGGATGAGGTAGTCGGCGAAATCGGTCGGCTTCAGCTTCAATTCGAGACGCTCCGAGCCGCCGGCCATCACGCGGGAGACGAGGATGTGGTTCTCGACATGCTCGGGCGAGACCTTGAAAATGCCGGTCGCGCCACGCAGCCGCGGGTAATAGGCCGGATCGACCATCTTCTCCTTGCGCGCCAGCCGCGCGACGATGTCCTCCTCGCTGAGCCTGTCGGCGTCGCGCTTCCGCACCAGCGTCCAGTCGGTCTCGCCGCCCCAGCCCTTCTCGACCATGGCCTTGGGATCTTCTTCGGCATAGCCGACCTTGAAGACGTTCTTGCTGAGCCCGACATCGGAGGCCCATTTGCCGAACTTGGCGCTGCGCGCCACGAAGATCACGCCCATCTCTCCCCCTCAGCTCAGATAAGCGCCGCCGTTGACGTTGATCGTCTGGCCGGTGATGTAGCCGTTGCGCGCCAGCAGCACCACGACTTCCGCCACCTCCTCCGGCCGGCCGAGGCGGCCGATCGGAATGCGGTCGGGCGTCGCGCGCGCATGGTTGCGGATCATGTCCGTCTCGACCAGCGCCGGCGCGATCGCATTGGCGGTGACGCCCTCGCGCGTCAGCCAGGCGGCGTAGGCGTGGGTGAGGCCGTGAATGCCCGCCTTCGACGCGGCGTAATGTGGCCCGATGATGCCGCCGGTCTGCGCCGCCGTCGAAGAGATGTTGATGATGCGTCCCCAGCGCTGCCGCCGCATCGCCGGCAGCACCGCCTGCGTCACCAGGAAGACGGATTTGAGGTTGATGGCGATGGTGGCGTCCCAGACCTCCTCGCTCAGCGTCTCGAGCGTCACCGGCTGCGACACGCCGGCGTTGTTGACGACGATTCCGACGGGACCGAGCGCCGCCTCGACCGCGGTCACCAGGCGGTTCACCTCCGCCGCCGAGGAGACATCGGCGGCGACCTTGACCGTGCGCCGGCCGAGCCTGGCGATGGCATCGCAGACCTGCTGCGCCTCGGCGGTGCGGTTGCGGTAGTTGACGGCGACATCGGCACCGGCTTCGGCGAGCGCCAGAGCGGTGGCGCGGCCGATGCCGCGGCTGCCGCCGGTGACGAGCGCGACGCGTCCTGCGAGATTGTCCATGATCGCCCCCTTCGCTTCGATCTAGGCGCGGCGCAGCGTCGTCGCCAGCCGCGCGGCGGCACGGAAGGGTGACTCGCCCGGCGCCAATTTGAGCGCGGCGGCGCGGCTCAGCCCTTCCCGGCCGAACGCCTCGCGCACGCCTTCGACGAGCCAATGCGCCGCTTGCGCTTGGCGCGCCTGGCCGAGACGATCGCCTTCACCGAGCCAACGCCGGTGGTCGGCAATCGACTGCGCGAGGGCATCGACACCGTCGCGCTTCAGCGCCGAGAGCGTCAGCACCGGCACCGGCCAGCCACCGACGCCGTGATCGGCCATGCCGAGCACGGCGAGAGCATCGCCCCGGGCGCGCTCGGCGGCCGCGCCGAGATCGCTCTTGGTGACGACGACGACATGCGGGATTTCGACGATGCCCGCTTTCATGAATTGCAGGCTGTCGCCCGAGCCGGGCTGGACGCAGAGCACGATAGTGTCGGCGGCGCCGGCGACGTCGGTCTCGGACTGGCCGACGCCGACCGTCTCGATGAGCACGATGTCGTAGAGCGCGCGCATCAGCACCATGGCCGAGACGGTGAGCGCGGCGAGGCCGCCGAGCTTGTCGCGCGCCGCCATGGAGCGCACGAAGACGCCGGCATCGTCGGGATCGGTGCGCAGCCGCGTGCGGTCGCCGAGCAGCGCGCCGCCCGACCTGCGCGAGGAGGGATCGACGGCGATGACGCCGACGGTGCGGGCGGCGGCGCGCCAATGCACGATGAGGGCGCCGATCAGCGTCGACTTGCCGACGCCGGGCGGCCCGGTGACGCCCACGACATGGGCGCGCGGCTGGGCATAGGCGGCATCGAGCAATGCCAGCGTGTCCGTGTCCTCGGGCGCGCGCTCGAGGCGCGCCAGAGCCGATGCGAGTGCAGGCTTCCCTCCGGCCGCGAGCGCGGCGAGGGAAAGCGCGCTCACGCCGTGGTCTCGGCCGGCTGCAGCGACAGCGCCGCCTGGGCCGCGGCGAGACGGGCGATCGGCACACGGTAGGGCGAGCACGAGACGTAGTCGAGCCCGATCTCCTGGCAGAAGCGCACCGAGGCGGGGTCGCCACCATGCTCGCCGCAGATGCCGAGCTTCAGGTCCTTGCGCGTCTTGCGTCCGCGCTCGACGCCGATCTTCATGAGCTCGCCCACGCCGTCGCGGTCGATGGTGATGAAGGGATCATGCTCGAGGATGCCCTGCTTCTGGTACTCGCCGAGGAAGCTGCCGGCATCGTCGCGCGACAGGCCGAAGCAGGTTTGCGTCAGGTCGTTGGTGCCGAAGCTGAAGAACTCCGCCGTCTCGGCGATCTCGCCGGCGCGCAGCACGGCGCGCGGCAGCTCGATCATGGTGCCGACGAGGTAGGGCACCGTGACGTCCGCCTCCTTCATCACAGCGGCGCCGATGCGGTCGATCATCTCCTTGAGGATGTCGAGCTCCTTCTTGGTGGCGATGAGCGGGATCATGATCTCCGGCTCCACCGTCTCGCCGGTCTCCTTCATCACCGCGGCCGCCGCCTCGAAAATGGCGCGCGCCTGCATCTCGTAGATCTCGGGCCCGGTGATGGCGAGGCGGCAGCCGCGATGGCCGAGCATGGGGTTGGATTCGTGCAGCGCGTGGGTGCGATGACGGATCGTGGCGATGTCCTTGCCGGTGGTCCGCACCAGCTCCTGCATTTCCTTGTCGGTCTTGGGCAGGAACTCGTGCAGCGGCGGATCGAGCAGCCGGATGGTGACGGGCAGCCCCTTCATGATGCGGAAGATCTCGACGAAGTCGTTGCGCTGCATCGGCAGGATCTTGGCGAGCGCCTTGCGCCTTCCCTCCGCGTCGTCGGCCAGGATCATCTCGCGCACGGCGATGATGCGATCCTCGTCGAAGAACATGTGCTCGGTGCGGCAGAGGCCGATGCCTTCGGCGCCGAAGCGCCGCGCCGCGCGCGCATCGAGCGGCGTATCGGCATTGGCGCGCACGCCCATGCTGCGCACCTCGTCCGCCCAATGCATCAGCGTGGCGAAGTCGCCGGAAAGCTCGGGCTGGATGGTCGGCACCCGGCCCAGCATCACCTCACCGGTCGAGCCGTTGATAGTGATGGTGTCGTCGGCACGCACCACATGCTCGCGCACCGTGATGGTGCCGGCCTTGTAGTCGACGCGCAGCTCGCCGGCGCCGGCCACGCAAGGGCGGCCCATGCCGCGCGCCACCACCGCGGCGTGGCTGGTCATGCCGCCGCGCGTGGTGAGGATGCCCTTGGCGGCGTGCATGCCGTGGATGTCCTCGGGACTCGTCTCGATGCGCACGAGGATCACGGCTTCGCCATTGGCCACCCGTGCCTCGGCCGCGTCGGCCGAAAACACCACCGCGCCCGAGGCGGCGCCCGGCGAGGCCGGCAGGCCGCGCGCCAGCACGGTCTTCGCCGCCTTGGGGTCGAGCGTCGGGTGGAGCAGCTGATCGAGCGATTCGGGCTCGATGCGGCGGACCGCCTCCTCTTTGGTGATGAGCCCGCTCTGCGCCATCTCGACGGCGATCTTGAGCGCCGCCGGCGCGGTGCGCTTGCCGGTGCGGGTCTGCAGCATGAAGAGCTTGCCCTGCTGCACCGTGAACTCGATGTCCTGCATGTCGCGGTAATGCTGTTCGAGCTTGGCGCGCACCTTCTGCAGCTCGGCGAAAACCTGCGGCATCACCTCTTCCATCGCCGGAAGCTGCGAGTTGTTGGTCTTCTTGCCGGCGAGCGTCAGATGCTGCGGCGTGCGGATGCCGGCCACGACATCTTCGCCTTGGGCGTTGACCAGGTACTCGCCGTAGAACTCGTTGGCGCCGGTCGAGGGGTTGCGGGTGAAGGCGACGCCGGTGGCGCAGTCGTCGCCCATATTGCCGAACACCATGGCCTGCACGTTGACGGCGGTGCCCCAATCGGCGGGGATGCCGTGGAGGCGGCGGTAGGTGATGGCGCGCTGGTTCATCCACGAGCCGAAAACGGCGCCGACCGCGCCCCACAGCTGCTCCTGCGGGTCCTGCGGGAAGGGCTTGCCCAGCTCGCGCTGCACCACCTCCTTGTAGCCGGCGACCACTTCCTTCCAGTCATCGGCGGTGAGCTCGGTGTCGAGCGTGACGCCCAAATCGAGCTTGGCGTTCTCCAGCAGATCCTCGAAATGATGGTGATCGACGCCCAGCACCACCTGCCCGTACATCTGGATGAAGCGGCGGTAGCTGTCATAGGCGAAGCGCGCATCGCCGTTGCGCTTGGCGAGCCCTTCGATGGTGGTGTCGTTGAGGCCGAGATTGAGCACCGTGTCCATCATGCCGGGCATCGAGGCGCGTGCGCCCGAGCGCACAGAGACGAGAAGCGGGTCGGCGGGATCGCCGAGCCTGGCGCCGAGCGTGGACTCCACCTTCTTCAGCGCCGCCTCGACCTGCTCTTTCAGGTCCTTCGGGTAGGTCTTGTTGTTGGCGTAGAAATAGGTGCAGACCTCGGTGGTGATGGTGAAGCCCGGGGGGACCGGGAGCGCCAGGTTGCTCATCTCGGCGAGGTTGGCGCCCTTGCCGCCGAGCAGGTTCTTCATGTCGGCGCGCCCTTCGGCGCTGCCCCCGCCAAAGCCGTACACCCACTTCACCATCAGCCACCTACCCTTCGATCTGCGAGAAATGGGCGACCTGGTTGAGCGTGTCGCGGATGCGGGCCAAGAGCCGCAGCCGGTTCGCACGCAGGTCCCTATTGTCGCAATTAACGGTTACGCGGGCAAAAAATTCATCGACCGGACGGCGCAAAACAGCCAGCGCCGCCATCGCCTCGATAAAGGCCTCGCGCTCCAGCGCCGCGGCGCTGCGCGCGCCGGCCTGCTCGAGCGCGGCGGCCAGGGCGGCTTCGGCCGGCTCGGCCAGGAGCTTTGGCTCCGGCGGCTCGGCATAGGAGCGGCCGTCCTTCTTCTCCTCGATGCGCACGATGTTGGCGGCGCGGCGGTAGGCGACCAGCAAATTGGCGCCATCCTCGGTCTTGAGGAACGCATCGAGCGCGGCCACTCGGGCGAGGAGCCGAACCAGATCGTCCTCGTTGCCCAGCGCGAAGACGGCGGCGATGAGGTCATGGCGGACGCCCTGCTCGCGGAGGTGGACCTTGAGGCGGTCGGCGAAGAAGTCGAGAAGGTCAGGAATTGTGCTCTTCCCTAATACCCCTCCCTCGCTTTCCTGGTACGACCATTCTGCCCTGCCGAATACCTTCAGAAGGGGCAGGCGCAGGTTGTTCTCCAGCACCAGACGAATGACGCCCAGGGCGGCGCGGCGCAGCGCATAGGGATCCTTGGAACCCGTCGGCTTCTCGTCAATCGAGAAGAAGCCGACGAGGGTGTCGATCTTGTCCGCCAGCGCCACGGCGATGCTCACCGGCGCGCTCGGGCAGCGGTCGTTGGGGCCGAGGGGGGAATAATGCTGGGCGAGGGCATCGGCCACATTGGGTGGCTCGCCGTCCTTGAGCGCATAGTAGCGGCCCATAACGCCCTGCAGCTCCGGAAACTCGCCGACCATGCCGGTCGAGAGATCCGCCTTGGCGAGCTCGGCCGCGCGCGCGACCTTGCCCGGGTCGGCGCCGGGGATGTAGGGGATCAGCGTCTCGGCAAGCCGCGCCATCCGCCGGACCTTGTCGCGGACGGTGCCGAGCTTGGCATGGAACACGCGCTCGGCAAGCTTCGGCACGCGCGCGGCCAGCGGCACCTTGCGGTCCTGATTCCAGAAGAAGCGTGCGTCGGACAGGCGCGCGCGCAGCACGCGTTCGTTGCCGGCGACGATCGCCTTGCCGCCGTCATCGGCGACCATGTTGGAGACGAGGAGGAAGCGCGGCGCGAGCCTGCCGTTGCGGCCGATGCAGGCGAAGTATTTCTGATGCGCGCGCATCGACGTCGTCAGCACTTCCGGCGGAAGATCGAGAAAGGCGGGATCGATGGCGCCCATCAGGACGACCGGCCATTCGACGAGGCCGGCCACCTCCTCCAGCAGGGCCGGATCGTCCTTTACGGTGAGGCCGGCTGCCGCGGCCTGCTCATAAAGGGCGAGGGTGATGGCCTTGCCGCGATCCTCGCTGCGGAGGATCACGCGGGCGTCGCGCAGCTTCTGCCGGTACTCGGCGAAGCCGGCGACGCTGAAGAGGCCGGGGGAGAGGAAGCGATGGCCGCGCGTCGCATTCCCGACGGGCACGCCGTCGAGGTTGAGCGGCAGCACCTTGCCGTCGAACAGGCAGAGGGCGCCGGTCAGCGGCCGCACCCAGCGGAAGCCGGCGGCCGGGAAGCGCATGGATTTGGGCCAGGGAAATTCGACGACCAGCGCGCGCAGCAGCGCCGGCAAGATTTCGGCCGTGGCCCGGCCGGCGCGGCGGATGGTGGCGAAGTAGAACACGCCCTTGCCGGTGTCGCGCTGCTCGCATTGCTCGAGCGAGGCGAGGCCGGCCGATTTGAGGAAGCCTTCGACGGCGTTGGGCGGCGCACCGACACGCGGGCCGCGGCGCTCCTCGCTGATTTCGGGCTGCGCGCTCGGCAAGCCTTCCACCAGCAGCGTCAGGCGGCGCGGCGTGACGAAGCTGTGCACGGCGGCAAAGGTGAGACCGGACGCTGCGAGCTTTTCGCCGGCGAGGCGGCGCAGATCTTCCGCCGCGCGCGGCTGCATGCGCGCCGGGATCTCTTCGGTGAGCAGCTCGAGAAGAAGCTCGGCCATCGGCTCAGGCGGCGCGCGCCGGGAGCGCGAGCCAGGCCTCGCAGCACGCCTTGGCGAGGGCGCGCACGCGGGCTATATAAGCCGCGCGCTCGGTCACGGAGATGACGCCGCGCGCATCGAGCAGGTTGAAGGTGTGGCTCGCCTTGATGCACTGGTCGTAGGCGGGGAGCGCCAGGCCGCGATCGAGCAGCGCGCGGCATTCCTGCTCGGCATCGGCGAAGTGGCGCAGCAGCAGCCCGGTGTCGGCGTACTCGAAATTGTAGGCGGAGAACTCGTATTCGGCGCGCTTGAAGACATCGCCATAGCTGACGCCGGCGCCGTTGTAGTCGAGGTCGTAGACGTTCTCGACGCCCTGCACATACATGGCGAGGCGCTCGAGGCCATAGGTGAGCTCGGTCGAGACCGGGTCGCATTCGATGCCGCCGACTTGCTGGAAATAGGTGTATTGCGACACCTCCATGCCGTCGAGCCACACTTCCCAGCCGAGGCCCCACGCGCCCAGGGTCGGACTCTCCCAATCGTCCTCGACGAAGCGGATGTCGTGGCGCTTCACATCGATGCCGAGCGCGACGAGGCTGTCGAGATAAAGCTGCTGGCTCTCGGTCGGCGCCGGCTTCAGGATGACCTGGAACTGGTAGTAATGCTGGAGCCGGTTGGGGTTCTCGCCATAGCGCCCGTCGGTCGGGCGGCGCGAAGGCTGCACATAGGCGGCGCGCCACGGCTGGGGCCCGAGCGCGCGCAAGGTGGTGGCGGGATGGAACGTGCCCGCGCCCATCTCGACGTCATAGGGCTGGAGGATGACGCAGCCTTGCCGGGCCCAGTAATCCTGGAGCTTGAGGATGAGCGCCTGAAAGCTGTTCCCGGTCGCAGCGGAAGCGGCCACCATCCCATTGTCCGGCAAGGGTTTAGGGTGCGGCGCAACATAGACGCGCCGGCGCGGGGGGTCAAGGCGAGGGAGGGCTCAGCGGCCCCAGGGGCAATCGGCGCGGCCGCAGGCGGTGGCGCTGCGCGCGGCGACATAGGCGCCGCAGGGGGCGCAGCGGACGAGATCCTCGGCAGGAAGCGGCGGCGGACGCCGCGCCGTCTGGCGCCGCTGCATCTCGTCGCGCAGCACGCGCCGGATCGCCTCGATCCGCTTCGCATACCGGAAGGCGACCCAGACGATGACGATGAGCAGGACGAGAAGCAGCAGCTTGCTGAAGCTGAAGCCGAACATGCGACGGTCTAGGAGAGAGAGAGACGGCGCGTCAAGGCGGCGCGCTCACGTCGGCTTGAATACACCGTCCTCAAGGAACTGCAGGCACATTCCCGCGCTTCCGCTTTGCGCGCTGGGGCCGTGCGCAGCGAGATCCTCCAGAGTCGCTCGCGCTTGATCGGGCACGACGGCGAGCAACTCCTTCGCGGCGTTGAGACGAACTTGCGCAGTTTGATCGGCAAAAAACGGCGACGGGCGGACCCGATAGCTCAGGAGGGGCACCAGGACTTTGCGCGCGTCAGGCCCACGCGCGCGCAAAGTCTCTTCGACGGCGCGTAACTGCTCAATCAATTTGTTCACCGCACGTGAATCTCGCAGCCCCATCGCATCGGCTTCTTTGACCGATATCTCGACGAACGCCTGGGCGAGCTGCTCATCTGACATGGCCGAATACTGACGATTGGTCATTGCAAAACTCCAAATTTCCGAAGGACGCCAAGGCCGAACTGATAGCGCTCTTTGACGCTCCTGCCCTTGAGTCCCTCCGGCAAGCGCTTAGGGAGGACCGCGCCACCGCTCAAGTCGGCTTGAAGACACCGTCCTCGAGGAACTGCAGACACATTCCCGCGCGTCCGCTTTGCGCACTGGGGCCGTTCGCGGCGAGGTCCTCTAAAGCCGCGCGCGCCTGCTCGGGGACCACCGCGAGCAGTTCCCTCGCGGCGTTGAGACGAACCTGAGCGGCTTGATCGGCAAAAATGGACGCGGAAGGGGGCGAGTAGCTAAGGAACGGTACGAGCACCCTACGTGCTTCAGGTCCGCGCGCGCGCAAAGTCTCTTTGAGTGCGCGCAACTGGTCGAAGAGCTTTCGCATCGTGCGGACTTTACCCAGACCTATCGCATCCGCCTCGCTGACTGATATTTCGACGAATGCCTTCGCGAGCTCCTCATCCGACATCTCTGAATAGTTGCGGCTGGTCATTTTAGCACTCCAAATTTTCGGAGGACCGCAAGGCCGAACTGATAGCGCTGTTCGACACTCTTACCTTTCAGGTATTCTCGCGGCGTTAGCCCCTCGCATTCTGACTGCGGCTGTCCATAGTACTTGTTGATCTGCCAGTGCTTGTAGCGAGGAATACGCGCGAGATTGTATGGCGCATCGATGACATTCGGCGGCACATCGCCGTTTTGCGGGCCTTGTTCGATGATGTGATGATTGTCGTACCCAAAGCGCCGCCCGCCTTCTTGCGCAGCCTCAATGAGCTCATCGAGGCTCCGCGGCGGATCTTGCGCCGCGATGATATTGTCGAGCTGCTCCTTGATCCAGTCCGCATGCGCCAGTGCGTCCGCGATCTCGGTGAGCCTCTTGGTATCGTTATTCTTAAGCGCTTCACGGATCTTATCGGCGGCGCGTTGCCCCCATTGCGCGACCTCGCCTTCCCCCGTGGGTCGTTCGACCGGTAGCGTGAAGGGCTGGTCATGGCCTGCGCCCGGATTGCCCGGTACAGGAGAATTCTCCACCTCATCGGGAGTGGGACCGGCACCGTCTTCTGGCGGCCGGTTATGCCCGACGCCGGGTGGCTTTTCTTCGCCTGACTCCGGCGCGCGTGCTGGCGGTTCCGGTGGAGCCGGCTCGGAGCGCGGCGGAGGAGGCTCGGGCTCACGGGGCTCGGGCAGCTTCGGCAGGCGCCGAAGCAGGCGCCAGAGGCGCGCCAAAAATCTGGCTGCGACACGTACGGCAGGTCCTTGCCATTGAACCGGCACGATCGCATCGCCATCGCGCGGCCGGAACTGGCCGCCATCGGGCTGCCCTGCGGGCCAGCGCGGATGGACCAGCGGATCGAAGGGAACGTTGGCGGGTGCGATGCGCTGAAGATCGGGGTTGAAGATCGGCTCGAGGGTGAGCGCGACGGCGAGCTTGCGGTCATGCACGCGCGCCAACTGCTCGAAGAGCGCAGGCGGCGAAGCGCTTGGCCAGCCCGCGATCTCTACGTCCGGCACGCTGACGCCGAGCCGCCTGCCGATCGCCTGCATAAGCGCCGCACCGTCGAAACTGACGGGTGGCAGCAGAACGGCGGCGAGAACCCGATCGGCTTCTTCGAGCCGACCGCGGTCCAGACAAGCCGCGGCGCGCTCGATCACGCGCGCAAGCGCGGCTGCGTGAACGGCCGGTCCATGCAGCGTCGCTACATGCTGATAGAGGTGCGGCGTGGGCAGCGGCACCAGCGCGGCGCCGCGCCGTTCGGTGAGCGGCGTTCCCGGCCAGAGCCAGATGCCATCGGCGGTGCACGCGAGCGTGCGCGGCCGCATCGTGCCGCGCGCATCGGCGCGGCCCGTCAAAGCTGCGGTCATCAAGGTTGTCGTCCTTCTGGCAGTGCCGGTCGTTCGTTGCCCGACCGGCGGCGGGCAAAGAAAAACCGCCGAGCAGGCGCTCGGCGGTTTGTTTAGTCAGGGATCAGCGGCGGTTGCCGCCGCTTATCAGGCTATGGAAGAGCAGCCAGCTCCAATTTCTAAAGCCCGAAGCGCGCCCAGATCAGGCGCTCCTCGAGGCGCGCCAACAGGTCGGCGGCGATATCGGCGATGTCGGGGCGGCGCGGCAGGCCGAACCAGGAGAGGAGAGCAAAGCGCCGGCGCTCGGGCTCGACGACACGCAGCTTCACCGTGTCGCCGTAGCGCTGGCGCATGACGCCGCGCAAATCGCCGATGCCGTCGATCAGGCCGAGTTCGAGCGCGCGGCGGCCGGTGAACACTTCGCCGCTGAACAGCACGCTTTCCTCGGCCTTGAGCTTGGCGGATCGGCGCATGCGCACGAGGTCCTTGAAGCTCTCATGCATGTCGCGCTGCAGCGCGGTCAGGCGCTCGACGCCCTGGGGATCCTCGGTGAGGAAGGGATCGAGCAGCGACTTGTTCTCGCCCGCGGTATAGAGGCGGCGCTGCACGCCGAGCTTGCGCAGCGCCTCGACGAAACCGAAGCTCGCGGTGATGACGCCGATCGATCCCACCAGCGAGGTCTCTTCGGCGAACACCTCGTCCGCCGCGAGCGCGAGCCAATAGCCGCCGGAGGCCGCGACATCCTCGGCGAAGGCGACCACCGGCACGTCCTTCTCCTCGGCGAATTGGCGGATGCGGCGGAACAACAGCGAGGATTGCGCGGGCGAGCCGCCCGGCGAATTGACGGCGAGCGCCACGGCCTTGAGATTGCGTAGGCCAAAGGCGCGCTCGATCGCCGGCGCAAAGCGGCGCAGCGACAGCCCGCGCGGCCCGCGCATGCCGATCAGACCGTCGAAGCGCAGCACCGCCACCTGCGGCGGCGGATTGCGGAACCGCTCCAGCGGGACCTTCTGCAGGAGGTCGTCGATGAGGCTCATGGCCTAAGAAGATGGGCACGAGCCGGGGCGATTGGCAAGGGCGACGCGGTCCGACGCTGGCGCGACCGACCGTCAAAATCCCGAAAGCTGGTGCATCCGCCGCAGAAGCGGGTCCGTCATCAACAGCCCCGACCACTCCTCGCCCATGTTGTCGTCGGTGACCAGCGCCTGACCCGCCGTACGCGCGAGGATGCCACCGCAGTCTTCCATCATGTCATTGGGGCGCGCCTGCCCGGCGGGTGGCGGTGCCAGGCTGTTGACGATTTCCTCGAGCCTATGGCGCGCCTTCGGCTCGGCCGTCTCCAGGACCGGCCGGCCGTTGATGCTATAGGCGGCGAGCGAGTCGCGCAGGCGCCGCTGGTCCAGCTTTATCGGCGTCGGGCTCACCACGAGCATGTTGATCTCGCGGACGCCGTTCGAGAAGGTCATGCATCCCGTGCGCTGGACA
>Ga0209488_10000184_pt1 | contig 48659 bp, 41 predicted proteins | sample Rivendell_Oct201_8_FD_188349 | JGI IMG/M metagenome (GOLD analysis project Ga0209488, IMG submission 188349) | Vadose zone soil microbial communities from the Eel River Critical Zone Observatory, Northern California, USA -... | ecosystem: Environmental > Terrestrial > Soil > Vadose zone >...
CGAATCGAACCTCGTGGGGAGTGTTCAGCTGCGCCTTCGTCGCGGCGCCGCTGTCCCCCGAATACCCTTTGGTGCCGGTTCCGGCGATCACGGAAATCTTCCGGCTGCCCAGGTCGAGCCGCAGAATCCGATGGCTTCCGAACTCGGCCCAGTAGAGCGCGCCATCGGGCCCGATGACCAGGCCGAAGGGATTGTTCAGCTGCGTGCGATCGGCAATGTCTCCCTCTGCAGCGGTTCCCGCCATTCCGGTTCCGGCGATGGTGGAAATGCGCTGCGGTGCTCCCTGAGATTGAAGGCCCGAAGCCGAAGCAATCAGCAGCGCACTCGATTGTAGGAACTCCCGGCGTGTGGGATGGCGCCAACTGCTCATATCAAACTCCTCATGTAGAATGACGAACATTCATGCCGAAGGCACTAAGGAGAATACCGATGACGCAACTGGAAGCCAATAAGAAGATGGTGGTTGAGTTCTACGAGAAAGCCATTAATGAGAAAGATTTCGACGCGGCTTCAAAATTTCTCGGACCGCGATACACGCAGCACAACCCCGTTGGAGCAGACGGCCCGGAGGGCCTCAAGGGATTTCTTGGATTTCTGAAGAGCGCTTTCCCGAAATCCCGCACTGAAATCAAACGCGTGTTCGCGGATGGCGATTACGTGATTCTGCATGCCCACTCCGTTCGCGAGCCGGGTACGCTGGGCCGCGCCGTCATGGATATTTTCAAGATCGAGAATGGGAAGATTGTCGAACACTGGGACGTGATCCAGGATATTCCGGAAAAATCCGCCAACTCCAACGGCATGTTTTAGCGCGCAGACAAGCGGTGAAGGAAATGGAGGCGCAGGAAGAATTCCCCTCCTGAGTCAGGAGGGGTGCCTGAGCGCAGCGAAGGCGGGGTGGTTCCTGAGTTGAAACGTTTCGGCTCAGGAACCACCCCTCGCGGGATCGCGAAGCGATCCCGCTGCCCTCCTGACTCAGGAGGGCAATGTGCTCACTTCCAATTCACCTACGGAACAAGGTTCGGGCGACCCGCGGCCTGCCGAAGCACCTGATCGACGGATGCCTGGGGAAGATTGAGAGCCTTTCGCCAATCGGACAATCGTCGTTCGCGGCACTGAGTCTGATTGATTCGCTTCGTTGGAGTGCATGTGACGACGACTTGTTCATTGAAATTGATTGGCGATATGGATCCGACATCGGCATCTCCGAAACGGACCTTGAACGCGATTGACTTGGTTGACGATTCCGCGACCATTTCCTCCCGACTTGTTCCAGAGTCGAAGTCCTTTGGTTCCGACGGATAGTTGTTGATGCGAAACCAGTCCTCGCCGAGTGCTCGGTAGACCTGCGCTACTCGCCGTATGAATTCTGTACGAATGGGCTGATCGGGAGAGGGCGGATAAATCTGTTTTTCCTGAAGGCTGTTCGGATTGAATAGCGAAATTTCGACCGGATGCGTTGGAGCGAAGTGAATCATGCTGTGCCGGTACACAATACTTTCATCCGGCAACTCCGCCAGAGACCAGCCATATAACCTGCGTACCAACCGCAAATTACGGCCCAGGACAATTGTCTGCAACGCGGAAGGGCTGAGGTGGGTTTCGATTAACACGTAGTGGGAAATCCGTTTCACGCCCAGGATGGCGTTACCGAGCCAGGCCGGGTCCGTGTCAGAGGATGACACGCTTCCAAAGGTCCACTGCCCTGTGGATCGTTCCAGAAGCATGACCTGGATACTGTCGCTTCGTTGAGCTGTTGGCCCTGAGTAATAAGCCATCACGAAATCGCGGCTATCGGTGTCAACTTGAGGGTATTCAACGGGCGCGTTGAGCAGGCTTGGTGCAATTTGCGTGCTGACTGGAATTCCGTTTTGACGGAGCACATCGCGAACCGTCCGAATCGGTGGAGTGGATTGCCTTCCTCCGAGCAGTAAACCAACGAGCCTCATCGTCAGAAGTACGGATGGAATCAGGAGGCGGCGAATACGCATCGGTTTTGAGACAAAGTACTATGGTTGTCACCGGGTATCAAATTTCGCCCTTGCCTCCTCACGCAGCGTGAGGTTTCAGGATTCAAACATGAAAGTGGGAGAACTGGCGCGGCGCACCGGGGTTTCTGTCCGGACGCTGCATTACTACGACGAGATCGGACTGCTTTGTCCTTCGCTTCACAGTGCCAGCGGGCATCGCGTGTATGGCGCTCGCGAGCTCACACGATTGCTGCAGATTCGGTCGCTGCAACAGCTGGGATTCAGTCTGCGCGACATTCGCGACATGCTTGGCAAACGGGCGCATTCCCCGCTGCGTGTAGTCGAAATGCGCCTGGCGCGCGCAAAGGAACAGATCGCATCGCAGCAACAGGTATGCGACCGTCTCGAAGCACTGGCGGCGTCGATGCGGTCGAGGACGGTCACCGTCGATCAACTCACCCAAACCATCGAGGTCATGAACATGTTTGAAAAGTACTACACCAAAGACCAATTGGAAGAACTCAAGCAACGCGCGGATGCGCTCGGGGAACAGGGCATGCGCAAAGCGGAAAACGACTGGGCCACTCTGCTCGCGGAGGTACGCGCGGAAATGGAAAAGGGAACGGATCCCTCGTCTCCGGAAGTGGTCGCGCTGGCTCGCCGCTGGCGCGCATTGATCGAAGCGTTCACGGGAGGGAATCCCGAGATCGAGAAATCGCTGCGGACGATGTATCAGAGCGAGCCGGTGCATGAGAAGATCGGGGGGACTCCGGTGCCGGGCATGATGGCGTATATCGGGCGGGCGATGGGTTCCCTTCAATAAATCAGAAATCACAGATCATCAATCGCAAATCATAAATCCCCCTCCCATGTTTCCGGGGAAGGGGATTTATGATTTGCGATTGATGATCTGTGATTTGTCATTTTGGGTACGGGCACAGATCAGACCCCGCGCTTGACATTCCGCGACTCCGGTAGAACACTTGCGGCCAACATAGTATCCAGGAGGCTCCCGAGATGAGTGGATTGGCGTTCGTGCTATTTGCGGCCCTCGCACAGCAGGCTCCGTGCGAAGCGTTGAAAACACTTTCATTGCCCAACACGACTATCACTGCGGCGGAATTTGTGCCTTCGGGCGCTGCAGCACAGGGCCGCGGCCGGGGTGGCGGCGCGTCAACGCCCGCTCATTGCCGGGTGGCGGCGGTTCTTGCGCCATCGAGCGATTCACATATCGAGATGGAGTTGTGGCTGCCGGCGGAAGGCTGGAATGGGAAGTTCCTCGCCGTGGGTAATGGCGGCTGGGCCGGAAACATTGAGACCGGCGCGATTGCAAACGGGCTGGCTCGAGGCTACGCCGCAGCTTCCAACGACACCGGGCACAAGGGTGGAAGCGGATCGTTCGTGGTGGGTCATCCGGAAAAGGTCATCGACTTCGGTTACCGCTCGATGCACGAAATGGCCATTCAATCGAAAGCGATCATCCAGGCTTATTACAAGCGCTCGCCGACGCTCTCGTATTACCAGGGTTGCTCGACCGGCGGACGCCAGGGATTGATGGAAGCGCAACGCTATCCGGAAGACTTCGACGCCATCATTGCCGGTGCGCCGGTGTACAACCAGATCCATTTGAATGAGTCGCAGGTGTCGCTGCAGGTGGAAATGTTGAAGAAGCCGGAGCGCCTGGTTCCTGCGGCAAAAGTGACTTTGTTCAACAACGCGGTCCTGGCCTCATGCGACGACAAGGACGGTGTTAAAGACGGCATCGTCAGTAATCCCAGAACGTGCAAGTTCGATCCGGCAACATTACTTTGCAAGAGCGGCGATGCTGCAGATTGTTTCACGGCGGCCCAGGTGGAGTCGGCGAAGAAGGCTTACGCGCCGGTAACGACGAAATCGGGCGAGATGGTTTATCCCGGGCATTCGCCCGGATTTGAATTCGGCTGGCGGATTCCTTCGACGACGACACCGATGAACCCGTTGTTCGCGGACATGCCCAAATACCTTGGCCGGCAGGATGCGAATTTCGATTTGATGACATTCGATCTCGACACCGACCTCGCGCTTGCGATGAAGAATGGCGCGTCGATTGAATCCAGCGATCCCAACCTCGCAAAGTTCAAGGCGAGGGGCGGAAAGCTTCTGATGTATCACGGTTGGGCGGATCCCGGGCCAGCTCCGGAAAACACGATCAATTATTATTCCGCGGTGACGAAGATTCTCGGTGGCGGGAGTCCGGATGATTGGATGCGACTGTTCCTGATGCCCGGTATGGGACATTGCACCGGCGGTGTCGGCCCCGACCAGGCGGATTTTCTCGGAGCCATGGAGGCCTGGAAGGAAAAGGGCGCGGCTCCAAACCAGATTGTCGCGACGCGCAACGCCAATGCCCGGGGCACAGCTCTGACGGCAATGACGCGTCCGCTGTGTCCATTTCCGCAGGTTGCCAAATACTCCGGAACCGGCAGCACTGACGACGCGAAAAATTTCAGCTGTTCTGCGCCTTAACTCCGAGGTTCTCTATTTTACTTCCGATGTGCACTGGCCGCATCGCGTGGCACGCGCCGGAATCGATGAACAGCAGTACGGACATTCCTTTGTCGCCGGCGCCGGTGCAGCTGGTGCCGGTGCGGGCTTCATCCGGTTCAACGGCCGGATCATCATGAACACCACAAACGCGATGATCACGAATTCGATGACGGTGTTGATAAACAAACCGTAGGCCAGAATCGGAGCCCCTGCCGCTTTCGCGGCCGCTACCGATTCGAGGTGTTTACCCGACAGGTCGATGAAAAGGTTTGTGAAGTCCACATGCCCCAACAGAAGCCCGATTGGAGGCATCAGGACATCATTGATCAGTGACGTGACAACCTTTCCAAACGCCGCTCCGACGATCACTGCAACGGCAAGGTCCATAACATTGCCGCGTATGGCAAACTCCTTAAACTCTTTCAGCATGCGCTCTCCTTAATTGTGGGGACTGTCCTCTCACTCCCTCATTTGAATTCGATGTTGCTTCCGTCTTCGAAAAACATTTGAAGGTGTTTGGCATTCAGGCGGAATTGCCGGATCGATTGACACACCGCGCCTGCCGTGGTGCCGTCGGCGGAAGGCCGTGCCCATCGATTGCCGCGGCTGCTGTGCTCGAATGTCAGGTGACTGCCATCTTTGAAAAACACCGCCGCCTGTGTGAATTCCGCGTTAGCGGCGTAGCGTACCGCATGTTCCCTGGTGTAGTCCGAATTTGTCATCGTTTTCAGTCTACGTACGATTGCAAAAAATCTTGACACCGTTTCCGGAGTGTCCAAACATGACGGCCATGAGAAACCATTTCAAGTCCGCCATACTTGCCCTGTCCGCATTGATCTTGATGGGACTGCCTCTCCACGCTCAGGAACCCGTTCTCGGTTCAAAGGATCCCGAGTCGCTTTTTACGAGCAAAGACAAGAAGCTCAATGCCAACAAACAGGTGGTCATGCATATCATGCGAGACCTCCTGGAAGCCGGACACTGGGAGGATGCGCCGAAATATCTCTCCCAGCGATACCTTCAGCACAACCCGAATGTCACTTCCGGACTCCAGCCGGTAATGGCGTTCTTTTCCGGCCGTCCATCCAAGCCGATTCCAGACAAGAACAGCTGGACCACGAAGGTGGTCTCTGTTGTCGCGGAGGGAGACCTGGTCGTTGTTGCTGTGGCGCGAACGCTGCCCGATCCGCGCGACGCCACGAAAACCTACACGTCGACCTGGTTCGACATGTGGCGCATCATGGACGGTAAGGCGGACGAGCACTGGGATTACGGGACGATCAATCCTCCCGCCGCCGCACCCGCCGGTCGTGGAGCGGCGCCGGCAGCTCCCGCCCAGCGTGGAGCGCCAGCTCCCCGCTAGTTTGGACAAAAACAAACCTGGCTCAAATATGCGAATCACCCCTCCTGGCCAGGAGGGGTGATTCGCATATTTGAGCCAGGTCTGTTTTTCCCAGCCCTCTTCCCAAATTCATTCCCGCATGTCCAATGGTATGATTCCGGCCAGACTCAGGAGGATTGCATGAAACGAATTACCTATGTGCTGCTGTCGCTGCTTTTCATTTTGGCTGTAGCTCCCATTGCCACGGCTCATTTCAAATTGCTGGCGCCTCAGGGTTGGTTGCTTGAAGCGGACAATGGAGACCCGCAGAAGGCTGCGCCTTGCGGAGGCACGTCCGCGAATCCGGGCATGCCCAGCAACGCCATCAGCAAAATCCCGGGTGGGCAGAAACTTCACATCAAGGTCCAGGAAACCGTCTTTCATCCCGGGCACTATCGCGTGGCGCTGGCCGTGCTTTCCCGTGCCGAGCTTCCGAAAGATCCGATGGTCACGACCACCGAAGGGGCCCGAGGTCCACAGTCGGTATCGGCCGTAATTCAGAATCCTCCGGTGATTCCCGTACTCGCCGATGGATTGTTTGTTCACACGACTCGATCGGCGGACCCATTCGAAACCGACATTGATATCCCGAATATCAATTGCGCGAAATGCACACTGCAGATCATCGAATTCATGGCCCAGCACGGACTGAACGCCGATGGAGACTTTTCCTACCATCACTGCGCGGATGTTCAGATCACGGCAGACACCAAGAAGCCCATCGACACCCGCTGGCCCGGTCAGCGCTGACATTATTCGATTAGTGCGGCTCGAGGCTCGCGAAGATCCTCGCGAGCTTCGGCTTTCCGCTATGCGCAAGCATGTCGGCGAGAGTGTAGCGGTCCATCACCTCGAGGAATCCGTTCAGCGCGAGACTCAATACCGGTTTCAGCTGGCAGACTGAGATAATCGGGCAGGTATTCGTTTTCTTATCGAAGCATTCGACCACATTCAGATTGGTTTCGGCTTTCCGGATCACTTCTCCGAGTCGAATGCTGCCGGGATCCCGCGCCAGCGATACACCGCCGGCGCGCCCACCCTGGATCCTCACGAAGCCGTGTTTGGCGAGGGTTTGAACCACTCGCACAAGATGGTGACGTGAAATTCCGTAAGCTTTGCTGATTTCCCTTGTCGATGCGACGTGATCATCAGGTTGACTTCCCAGATAGAGGAGCACGCGGAACGCATAGTCGGCATGTAGTGTCAGCTGCATCGATGTTCAGGAACGCGCTGCCGGAAGAAAGGCATCGGCGTAAATGTCGCGCGATGCCATTCCCGACAGGAATAACTTCTTCTTCAAGATCTGTACCAGGCCGGGATCTCCACAGACAAATCCACGCCACCCGGCCGGTTTGGGAATCTGATCGATGATCACCTGGTCGATGGGACCAATGGCGAACGGACCGGACGATTCTCCTTTCAGAATCGAAGGAGTGTATTTCAGCTGGGCATACTGCCGCTCCAGCTCCTGGATCTCATCGACCAGGTAGAGTCCGCCCGCATGGAGCGCGCCGTGAAAAAAATGAATCGAACCTCGATGGCCGTTCTTCAGCGCGTCCCGGACGATTCCATAAAGTGGCGCCAGCCCCGTACCGGTACCCGCTAACAACAGCGGCTGGTCCTCACGTCCCGCCACGTAGAAGCACTCACCCGATGGGCCAACCATGGTGACGCGATCGTGGATCTGCGCCGCATCATGAAACCAGCCACTCATCGCTCCGCCCGGAATTCTGCGAATGTGCAATTCCAGTTCGCGTTCCTCCGGAAGGCGGGCGATGGAATAACTGCGGGCAACCTCTCCACGAATGACGGTGACGTACTGGCCTGCGCGAAAATCGATCGGTGTATCGGTACGAAGGCGAGCCCGAATCACGTCTCCGCTCAGTAACTGCAGTGACGTAATTGCGGCGCCGATTCGCACGTCTTCATCGGTATCGGCGATTTCAAGATTGGATTCCGGCAGGCAGGAACAGGAATAGAAATATCCCCGCATTTTCCACGAGTCCTTCATTCCCTGCTGGGCGCGCGCAGGCACGGCGCCGCCGGTCGAGCGCATCAGGCACGATCCGCAGACACCGGCCCTGCAGGAATGAGTGATCTCGAAACCGCTCCGCAACAGCACATCGAGAACACTCTCGTTTTCAAGCAGAGTGCAGCGCTGCCCCCGGTAAAGGACATGGAGAACTTCCGCCATCGGCCTTATCGGTTCAAGACATCGTTGCGAACGGAGTTGGCCAGCGCCGCCACCTGTGCAATCAGCGCCGGAGCCACTCCGAGTTCTGTCAGAGTGCTTCCGAGATTTTCGATGACCGCATCCACATGAGAATCGTTCAGGCCCATCTGGATCAGGTGGGAGTGCCCGGTCCGCATGTCCTTTCCGGTGTAATTCCCCGGTCCGCCGAATGCCATGGTCAAAAAGGCCTTCTGTTTCGCGATCTGCCGGTCCATATCCAGGCTTTCGAAGAACCGGCTGATCCGCTCGTCGGTGAGAACTTTACGGTAGAAAATATCGACGGCAGCATCCACTGCGGGCTGGCCGCCGAGCTGTTCATAAAGGCGTTGGGGTCTGGCTTGAGTTTCCATAGTGGCATGTAAGATGCAGCATTTAAGGAATCTCGTTAAGCGCATTGTCGGGCGTGCGGGATTTTTCTTGCGCGGCCGGCGCCGCCATGCATAATTATGCAGCATGATGCATAACTATGCAGGAGCGGTTTCCTCCGGCGCTGTGATGTTTCTGGCTCCCCGTCCGGAGAAAGTCTTCGTCCGCGGAGAAGGAGCCTGGCTGTACGACGACAGCGGGCGGCGCTATCTGGATTTCGTGCAGGGATGGGCGGTGAATTCCCTCGGTCATTCTTCGCCCATCGTTCGCGACGCTCTGCTCACACAGGCCACGCGTGTGATCAATGTCGGCCCGGGTTATTTCAATGAGCCCATGTGCCGGCTCGCAGAGAAGCTTTCCTGTTTGTCGGGCCTGGGACGCGTGTTCTTTGCCAACAGCGGAGCCGAAGCGAACGAGGGAGCGGTGAAGCTGGCCCGGAAGTGGGGATCGGTCCGGCGCAGCGGTGCTTATGAGATTGTCGTTTTCGACCACGCCTTCCATGGACGCACGCTGGCGATGATGTCGGCGTCGGGCAAGCCGCACTGGAAGGATTTGTTCGAGCCAAAGGTGCCGGGATTCGTCCGTGTGGTGCGGGACGACATTTCGGCAGTTCGGAACGCGATCGGCCCTGGCACGGCAGCGGTGATGCTGGAGCCGATTCAGGGAGAAGCCGGAGTCGTTCCATTTTCCGAATCGTATCTCCGCGAGATTCGAAGTCTTACCGAAGAGCTTGGCGTGTTGCTCATTCTCGATGAAATCCAGACCGGCATTGGCCGCACCGGTCGGATGTTTTGCTTCGAGCATGCCGGAATTCATCCGGACATCGTGACCGTCGGAAAGGGGATTGGTGGAGGAGTGCCGCTCACGGCAATGTTGGCGCGCGAAGAAGTTTGCCTGTTTGAAGCGGGGGAGCAGGGCGGAACGTTCAACGGCAATCCGCTGATGACCGCGGTAGGCCTGGCGGTTGTCGGAGAGGTGTCGCGGCCGGAGTTCCTCGCGAGGGTGCGGGAGAATGGGGATTACCTGGCCGGTCAGTTGTCGGCAGTCTCGATCGAGTCTGGCTTCAGAGAGGTTCGCGGCATGGGGCTGCTGCTCGCGCTGGAATTGAACCAGCCCATCGCGCCAAATATCGTCGAAGCGGCTTTGGATCGTGGGCTGCTGATCAACGGGCCGCGCCCGTCGGTATTGCGCTTCATGCCGGCGTTGAATGTGACGCGAGAGGAGATTGACCAAATGATTGCAATCCTGCGGGAGTCGATTCGAGCTGTGGGCTCAAGCTGACTTCCATGCGGCAGGCGCGGTCGGTGAAGGTGTGAAGGAATTAGGGACAGTCCCCAATTCCTTCACACCTTCACCGACCGCGCTTACAGTGTGGATGCGCTTGGTGACTACTTCGCTTTCCCCAGCGACGCCAGCACACGCGGCGGCGTCATCGGGTACTCCTCCATCCGCACGCCCGTCGCATCGAAGAACGCATTCGCAATTGCCGCCGCGGCCGCGGCCATAACTTCTTCCCCAGCCCCCGACGATCTTTCATTCATCCGCTGCACGACTACTGCAGTCACCTGCGGACATTCTTCGAATCGAAGTATCGGATAACCGTTCCAGTCGAGGCTCGTCACGTTCGTCGTATTGAACGTCACCTCTTCCTTGAACATCCGGCTTGCGGTTTGCACCAGCTGTCCGCTGATCTGATTCTCAATATTGCCGGGATTCACCGCCAGCCCTGCATCGATGGCTCCGTACAGATGTTTCGCAACGACGCGGCCCGTTTCCTTGTTCACTTCAATTTCAGCCACTGCGCCGCCGTATGACGCCAGGTGCGTTCCGACCGCGATACCGCGCCCGGTCACAATCTTCGCGCCCGACGATCCCGATGCCGCAAGGCGCGGAGTCCAGCTCGCCGCTTTCGCAACCGCGTCGAGAACTCCCAGCCAGCGCGGGTCCTTGATATTCCGCTGCCGGAACGCGTACGGATCCATTTTCAAAAGGTGTGCGAGTTCATCGACGGCCTGTTCGGAGGCAAACGAAAACGACAGATCCAGGGGCGAGCGCAGCCATGCGCCCTTCAGGTATTTGAGTGAGGGGATCGCGTGGTTCACCAGCTTCAGGTTGGCGACGTCGTACATCGATCCCAGATTCAGCGGACTCACCTGTTGTGCCGCCGAACCCGGCCGTTCTGCGGGCGCCGTCCCGGTCAGCTGAGCGGAAGTCTCCACGTTGCTCCAGTTGTGCTGCCAGCCGTGGTATTCGTACGCCACGATCCTGCCATCGGCATCGGCGGCGGCGCGGACTTCCCCGATGTGGGCGGGCCCGTAATTGTCGTAGCCCATCTCGTCCCATCGCATGAATTGCAGCCGCACCGGTTTTCCCGCCAGCTGTGAAAGGATCGAAGCCGCCTGAGCCACATCGTCGTGACAGCTGTGGCCGTAGGTGCCCGAACCTTCGTAGTACTGCACGCGGATCTTTTCCGCCGGCAGTTCCACGATGCGCGTCAGGCCGGTGCGCAGCGTGTAGATGTCCTGTGTCGAGCAAATCACGGTCGCCGAATCCGGCCGCACATCGGCGATGGCGCAATTCGGCCCAAACGGAGCGTGCGCCTGATACGGCCCCCGGCAGGTTTGCGACACGACGTGTGGCGCCGTACCAAATGTCGCCGCGACATCTCCTTTCTCGGAGACGACGCGATCCTGCGTCGTTTCGGCGCGCATCTGTTCGAAGAGACGGGCATTCCCCGGCAACGTGGCAGGCCGGTCCCATTTCACGTCGAGTTGCTGCGCGGCCCGGACCGCGTCCCATTCATTGGGCGCAACCACGCCAACAAAATCGCCCCGACGTAGAACGCGGGCTTCCGGAATGCTGCGAATGGAAGTTTCATCGACACTCAAAACTTTTGCACCCGACCCATAGGCACCTTGACCGCGCGGGCGCACCACGCGTCCGTGGAGCATGCCGGGCAGGCGCACGTGCTGCATATAAATGTAGGTGCCTCGGACTTTGTCGGGAGCGTCATTGCGCCGGACTGATGATCCGACGACCTTGTATGCGCTGGCTGATTTCACGGGCGCCGACCCCGTGAACGGAATATTGAAAAGTTTGTCGCCGACCAGCTGACCGTAGGTGACGCTTCGGCCGGGCGTGTCGATCACCGACACCACGCCTTTCGATACGGAAAGCTTCTCGATAGAGCTGCCCAGATTCTTCGATGCCATTTGCAAAAGCGCCAGCCGAGCTTCGGCTGCAGCGGTCCGGATCTGCGGTCCGCCCCGGGCAATGGAAGCGCTGGAATAGGTTCCTCCCTGATTGGGCGTGACGTTGGTGTCGAGCCGGAAGGTCTTGATCTGGCTCATCTCCAGATCGAGTTCATCCGCGGCAATTTGCAGCAGGGCTGTCGAGTTTCCCTGTCCCAGCTCGGCGAAACCAATATAGACGGTGGCGGAGTTGTCGGCATGAACGGCCAGCCAGGTGTCGACCTGCCGGGCATCCGGCGGGCCGGCAGTGGCACCGCGCGCCGGCGCACCTCCGCGATCCTGCGCGAGGAGTTCATTTCCCAGATTGAAACCGATCACCAGCGCGCCGCCGAGCGCGCCTCCGGCCTGAAGGAATTCGCGACGTGTCGTCATTTCGTCACCGCCTTCATGGCTTGCGCCGCGTTTTGAATCGCTTTCAGCACTCGCGGATAGGTACCGCAACGGCACAAGTGGCCGTTCATCGCGGTGCGGATCTGCGACTCACTGGGCTGCGCATTCTTCGAGAGAAGTTCGGAGGCCTTGATGATCATTCCGTTGAAGCAATAGCCGCACTGAACGGCCTGTTCATCGATCATGGCCTGCTGCACAGGGTGCAGGTTCGGAGTCCGTGCCAGTTTCTTTTGAGCGGCGTACCAGGCCGGCAGCCCTTCCAGCGTGGTGACGGATTTCCCGTCGACCGCTGCGACCCGAGTCATGCATGAACGGGTCTCCACTCCATTCACCAGCACCGAACAGGAACCGCATTGACCCAGTCCGCAGCCGAAGCGGGGGCCCTGCAAGTTGAGTTCGTCGGTCAGCACATAAAGGAGCGGAGTATCCGGTGCCGATTGGATTTTTCGCAGCTGGTCGTTGATGCGGATCTGGAGCTCGCTGGCCATGGTGGTCGGTCCTCCCGAGGGACATTAAGATTGACAGCGCATCGAACTTGGTGATTCTATGTCGCCACCATCACAGGTAACAAAAGGAATCTTGATGGAATATTTCGGACAGAATGTTCGATTTGAATTCACGCAGACTGAGGAGAACGATTCGACCGACGCTGCATTTTTCCGGGGGGGGAGTCTCACGATGCGCAGGTATTTAGTCGCAGCAGTATTGCTGTGCGTTGTCCTTTTTTCCACACGAGCATTTAGTCAGGTTGGATTTTTTTCAATTGTGACAGGAACTGTTACTGACGCTACGAAGGCTTTGATTCCCGGCGTCATGGTGAAAGCCACTGCGGTGGATACCGCTGTTGTAACCACCACCATCACCAATGATTCAGGCTCCTATACTTTTTCTACCCTTCAGCCTGGGAAGTACACGATCACCGCATCTCTGGACGGATTTCAGAGCAAGACTCTGACTGATGTTCAGCTCAGTCAGAATCAATCGTATCGATACAATTTCGAGCTGTCCATTGCCGGTGGAAACACGCAGGTGGGGGTTTCCGTTTCGGCGGAGTCGATTATTGCGACTTCGAGTTCCAGTATCGGCACGGTGCTGACCGAGCAGAAAGTTCGGGATCTGCCACTCATCGGAAATAACGTTCTCAATCTGATCGGCGTTATGGCCGGCATCTCGAACGTAGCGGGCGATAACGTTGTCGGCGGTGCGGCACGCGAGAATACGACCTTTGCCGGTGTGCGAGCAGACGACATCTCCATTGTGCGGGACGGCATTCAGGTGCAGGACAATCGTTATCCTAACGGGATCTACTCTGTCACCACGATCAACCCAGACCTTGTCGGCGAAATTCGCATTATTCTGGCTCCTGTGGACGTGGAAATTGGCCGCGGTAACGGGACCATTCAGATTACCACCCGTTCTGGAACCAATAAATATACTGGGAGTGCCGTATGGACTGCGCGCAACACAGCGCTGAATGCCAACACTTGGTCGAATAACCGAAACCAGACGATTCCGGTTGGTTCGACCGCCACAGTCCCCGTTGCACTCAAACCCGACTGGAACAATATCCATCAATTTACGGCGAGCTATGGCGGTCCCATCGTCAAGAACAAGACATTTTTCTTTGCGCTGTTCGACGCCAATTCAAACGTCTCGCGTTCCCTGAGCAATTTCGTCGTGCCCACTGCCTGTGCCCGTCTGGGTATCTTCCGCTACTTCAATGGCTGGAATAACGGAAACATCTTCACTGCGAAGAATGAAACTTCTGCGACAAGCGCAGCCTATCCCAGCGTACTTCCCAATGGCACTCCTGTGAACCCCATGAACAACGGTACGATCGCTCCGGGCGGACTGCCGCCGGGTTGGGTTAGTGGGCCTTATGACGCCAGTCTGCAAGCCATCAGTGTTTTCGGGCCGCTGTCATCCAAGCCTCAAGCCTCTGACTGTTCGGATGCTCCGATCAACACGACCACGCTGGTTCCAAATGGCGTTAGCGTTACTGCGAACCCCGGTTCCGGGGGTGGGTGGGACCTGTATCGCAAGCAGTTGGACACGACGGGATTCATATCCCGAATGATGGCCTACTATCCCCTGCCGAACAACTTCGAAACCGGGGATGGGCTGAACACTGCGGGTTACCGATTGCTTCGGCATTATCGCGGGCTGGACAATTTGTTCGGGTCTGGCGAGGGCACCGGGGTTCGCAGGCAAATCAATGTCAAGATCGACCAGAATTTTTCGGCCAATCAAAAGCTCAATTTTAACATCACGTATGAACGTGTCAGTTCGGACGACACGGTGGCGGGTATTCCGGCCGGTACGGCTCCGGGAATTCCGGGCATGTTCAGCAACTCGAACTTCCGGCATCCTATGGTGCTTTCGTCGGGATTCACATCGACGTTGTCGTCGACGTTGCTTAATGAAGCGCGCTTCGGAATGCGGCGAGAGGGAACCAACGTCGTCGCTCCCTGGGACATTGCGGCAAATCAGGCCGACCTGAATAAGCTGCTTCCTCCGCAAGTCAACACGCCAACCGGTGACATTCGTGTCATACCGCAATTTACCAATTTTGGTTTTTGTGAACCGTATTCTGGATCACGGCCGCCGGGCAGTGCCTGTATTGGGTTTACGGCCACGTCTCAGGACAATACTCCAACTTACACGTTTGCAGATACACTGAGCTGGACTCTCGGCGCTCATGCCCTGAAGTTCGGAGCGGAATTGCGGCTTAATAGCAGCGACCGTTTCGGTACGTCACCGGGTACTTTCTTCGGTACTCCTGCACTCGCACGGCCCATCAACGGCAGCATTACTGGAACAACTCAGGGGACATCGGCTACGACCGACATTGCAAATACGAACCCAGCGATGCAGTTCTTGCTTTCTCTCCCAAATAATCAAGGGAATGCTCCGAATGCCCGAGGGCTCGCGGCATATTTGGCGGCGTCGCTCAGTAACGTGACGCAGGCCTACTTCCTGACGAGTGCGAGCCAGGTAGACTTCGCAAACATCACGGATCCAGCCAAGAATCACTGGTCCGATTATCGGGATGTCCAGCTTCCACACACGAAGTTCATCCAGCGGGAGTTCGATGTCTTTGTTAAGGATGACTACAAGATCAGCAAGAATTTGACATTGAATCTTGGGGTGCGCTGGGACTACTTTGGCGTTCCTTATCTCGGCGGTGGAGTGTCCACAGGTCTTGTGGGCGGTGGCGCTGCCGCCTTTGGAATTTCCGGACGAGATTTTACCGGCTGGATGAACCCGGGACAACGCGCGGACGTTTCGAATTTTGAATTCGTGGGTCCAGGTTCCCAAAATCCCGGCAGAGGCCTTTTCCAAAACGATCTCAATAATTTTAGTCCCGGAGTTGGCTTCGCCTGGCAGGTACCCTACTTCGGTGAGGGAAAGACCACCGTGCGCGGGGGCTATCAGGTGACCTATCAGGGCGGTGGACGCTTTAATGCCCTGCAGGATGCAATCGGTTTGACGCCGGGAAGCACATTAGCCGGTAGTCCGAATTGGTCGAATGTTTATCAGGACCTGTCGACGGTTGCGCCATCGATACCGGTAACACCGTCAGTGTTGCCGATGCAGCCGCTTCCTCTCAACACACGAAACCAGAACTTCACGGCATTCGACCCGCACTATGTGTCCCCCTACGTACAGAATTTTACGATGTCCATCACGCGTAATGTGAGCCGTGCAGTCACGTTGGATTTACTTTATGTGGGCACATTGTCGAGGAAGACTTATGGGACTTTGAATCTCAACTCGAATAATTTCCTGTACAACGGGCTGCTCGATGAACTTAGCCGGGTTCGCCTGGGCACGGAAATTACGAAGACTGTCGCTGATCCCAAGAGCCTGCTCGACCAGATGTTCAACGGGATCAATATGTGCGCCGGGGCCACAGCATGCACCGCACTGCCTGCGGGCCAAAGCTTCGGTGCGATTGGGACTACCACCGGCAGTGGGGCAAATGCTGTCTTCCAGACAGCGGCGCTTCAAATGCGTTCGAACACGACGTTCCAGACCAATCTGGCCAATGCCAATTTCAATGCCATTGCTGGATCAGTCTCCAATTTCAACTACGTTGTCGGAGCTACGGCAGCTAACAATTCACTCTTGCCCGCGATCCCGGCCGGTACCGTCGGAGGGGCGCTTCGTCTGAACGGGTTCCCTGAGAATGAAATTTCGACGAATCCGCAGTTCGGAACCCTGAACTACATGACCAATTACGGTTACAGCAACTACCACTCGCTTCAGGTTCAGACTACAGTGCGACCGATCCAGGGTGTCTCCATACAGGGTACATATACCTGGAGCAAGAACCTCGGGTTGGGCACAATCACGGATCCCACGAACAGGAAAGCGGATTATACGTACGTTAACTCGAACCCCACTCAGACAATTCGCACCAATAGTACATTCGAATTACCGCTTGGCCCCAACAAGCTTCTGATGGGCAATACTTCCGGCTGGCTGGCTCGCGCTGTAGAGCACTGGCAGCTGGCGATGATCTACAACTATAGTGTCGGCACGCGGACCAGCATCGGCGCCACGAGCATGCTGTATGCGAATGGCGTTCCGGACATTGTGTATCCAGTCAATTTCAACGACCTCAAGGGCGAGCGTGCCTGGAACGTTAAGAACGGTGTGAATCTGGAAAGTCGCTACTTTGACAGTAACGATTTGTTTGTCAAGGTTCCCGATCCGCAGTGCAACACCGTCACCAGTGCTCAGAATCTAAATCTCGTGGTCAACGGAGTACAGACCCGCTGTACTCTGAATGCGCTGGCAATGGCGGTTCCGGCTGGCACAGCGAATTCGTTTAGCACTGTTTTCGCGGATGGCGTGACCCGTAACGCCGTGATTGTTCTCCAGCAAGCTCAACCTGGTAAGAAGGGCAATCTGGGCAACAACACCGTCAGCGGGATCGGAAACTTCAGCTTAGATGCAAACATGGGCAAGACGTTCCGGATTACCGAATCCAAGAGTCTTCAGGTGCGTTTCGACGCGTCTAACGTTCTGAACCATCCTCAGCCGGGAGCTCCAGACCTGAGTATTGCGAACACCAATTACTTTGGCCGTATCACGACGAAGTCTGGCAATCGTACATTCCAGGGTCAGCTCCGGTTTAGCTTCTAGTCTCTCGTAATGAAGAAAGCGGCCGCCAGTTCTGGCGGCCGCTTTCTTTAACTGGCACCAAGGATAGCATGCAGTGCCAGTGTTGCCTGACGCTGGATAATCGTGGAGCGAAATGAAAGAGGGAAGAGATGTGGTAGTGCTTTGCGAACTCGGTGACCGAAACCGCCGGGCTTGACCTACTACCTCACCGCGCTGCATATCTACCCCGCCAAAACTTGCCCGATAACTCCCCTTGCGGTCAGCCTGGAGCAGTCAAGATAAGTCTTTGCTTCCTTTTTCATTGGTGAAACATGCGGGTAAAACCGCACCACACAGCCCGCCGAGCAATCGGCCGCCTTTGATTTTCACTTTACGGAAGTTTCAATTAATCGGCGGGGGCGTCGGTGAATTCCCAATCCCGAAGCTGGCGGGCACTTCCCTAGACGCAATTTCTCACGGATGAGATCGCCGGAGCAGGATATCTGTTCCCAGGAGGATGAATTTCTGATGACGATTGGCTACGGATGTGAAACTCCGGACCAATATTCGTTTGTGGAGTGGGCGGGCAAGCCCATGAAGGCGCTGTGAAAGCGAGATCCGGCGCAGCTATCCCTCGAAGCTTCGCTGAAATGATGGGTTGTGATCGGCGATGTGTTCAGCAGCACTCGGGATTGCGTCGCAAATTGGCGAGTGTTTACCGGAATGCGTCTGTGTAGGGATAGCCTCCAGCCATGCGAATCCAAACGCGGCGGACCGTCATGTGGATCTGGGCGCCGATTCGATTTTTCGGAGTTGGTGATTGATCCGGATTTGGAGTTCTCTGGCCTTGGCGTCCGTCCTTTTGTGGGAGATTAAGATTGACAGCGTAGTTAACTTGGTGATTTTATGTCGCCACGGTCGTAGTAAACAAAAAGAATCGTATTGGGGTTTTTCGAACAGACTGTTCGAACTGAAATAGCAGACGTAGGAGAATGATTCGCCCGACGCTGCATCTTCCCGGGGGGGGAATCTCACCATGCGCAGATATTTGATTGCGGCAGCATTGCTGTGCGTCGTCCTTTTTTCCACACAAGCATTTAGTCAAGGCGGATTTGCTACGGTAACGGGTAGCGTAACGGATAGTTCCGGCGCGCTGATACCCGGCGTGACCATTAAAGCAACCGCAACCGAGACCGGCGTCGTTACGACGACGCTATCGAATGAGACCGGTGCCTACAATTTTCCGAGCTTGACGCCCGGAAAATATACTCTGAGCGCGTCATTGACAGGCTTGGCGACACAGAATATTACCGACGCCGCTCTCGGCGCGTCGCAGAGCTATCGCTACAACTTTAAGATGGGAGTGGCTGCGTCAAACCAGACGGTTGACGTGTCGGTTTCCGCCCAGACCATTCTTGCTCAATCCGGTGCGACAATCGGACAGGCACTCAGCGAACAAAAAGTTCACGACCTTCCTCTGGTCGGGAACAACGTTCTCAACTTGCTCAGCACTCTGTCTGGTGTCGAAGGTCTCGTTGGGACCAACGGTGGGCTTGGCCAGAACAATGCGTTTGGCCGCGAAGGAACGACATTGGCCGGTGTCGGCGCACAGAACATACCCATCGTCCGAGACGGTGTGATTGTGAGCGACACGCGTTATCCCACAGGGATTAACTCCGCGACTGTCATGAATCCGGACCTCATTGGAGAAGTGCGATTGATTCTTGCGCCTGTCGATGCGGAACTTGGCCGAGGTAATGGAACCATCCAGGTCACCACACGATCTGGAACCAACAAGTACACAGGATCCGCGGTATGGACAATCCGGAATTCGGCCCTGAATCCGAATAGCTGGACGAACAACTCCAACCGGACTCTTCCGCCGGGCGTATCGCAATTTCAGGCGAACGGACAACCCACGGTGCCGAAGGCGACACAGGTGAACTGGGGCAACGAGAACCAGGGCACGGTCAGTTACGGCGGCCCGATCGTCAAGAACAAGACGTTTTTCTTTGCGTTGTTCGATTTCAACCAGGCGCTTCAGCGCTCGCTGACAAACTTTCAGGTTCTCACGCCTTGTGCGCGATTAGGCATCTTCCGGTACTTTGATGGTTGGAACAATGGAACTGCTCTCGTTCCCGGTGGACTTCTTCAGGGTGCCCTTTCGAGCACGGTATCCACGGGATTGACCCCCAGCACGGCCGTGGTCCACTTGGATGGAACTCCGCGTACGGATGATCTGCTCTTCCAGCCAAACGGCACCACCCCGACTGCTTATCAACAACGTAGTGTGTTTGGTGCTCTCGCCTCCCCAACCAAGAATGACTGTTCGGATGCTGCCATCAATCCAAACACACTGGTTCCGACAGGTGCCACTCCGTGGGATTCCAACCGGGTTGCCCTGGACACGACGGGATTCATCAGCCGCACGATGGCGTTTATGCCGCTTCCGAACAACTATGAGATCGGTGACGGCCTGAACACTGCCGGTTTCCGCTGGCTGCGACACAACACCGGTTTGGACAATCTGTTCAGCGTTGGTGAAGATACCGGCATTCGCAAGCAGATCAATGTGAAGATCGATCAGAATTTCAACGCCAAGAACAAAGCGAATGTGAATGTGAGCTATGAGCGAGTCCATTCGGACGACGTGTATCAGGGATGGCCCGGCACTTTCAGCAACAAGAACTTCCATCGTCCGGTCGTGGTCACGGCGGCATTCACTACCACGGTTTCTGCTTCCCTGTTGAACGAGGCTCGCTTTGGTTACAAGGAAACCGGAACCAACGTCGTCGCTCCTTGGTTCCGTCCGGAATATCAGGATGCAATTAATGCATATCTGCCGCCCGCTGTGAACGGCGTTCGAATTCTGGCAAGAGCCGGTGGACCTTTCAGTTTCTGCTATCCGATTACGGGCGCCCGGCCGCCGGGGGGCTGCGGAGCCAATGCATCTCTGACGGCGTATGCGATCGACAAGACACCGAGTTATACCTATGGCGACACATTGAGTTGGACCTTGGGCAACAACTCCATGAAGTATGGTTACGAACTGCGTTGGAACAACAGTACCGGTCAGGTCAACACCTTCCCGTTCTTCTCGAACTTTGGTACTGAAGTTCAGACCATTGGCGGATCTGCGCCCGGTGCTCCTCAGGCGACGAGCGGAGCCAATTCCATATCCGGCACCGCGACGGGCAATCCCGCGATGGTAGGTCTGCAAACCAACACTGCCGCTACCGGGAGAAACCTTCTGGACTTCATGGCCGGTTCGATCTCGTCCATCAACGAGACGTATTGGCTGACCCATCCTACAGACACGAAATTTTCCGACTACCGCGACTCTCATGTAATTGTGACTCCCTTGCATCAGACAGAAATGTCGGTCTTTGCAAAGGACGATTACAGGGTCACGAAGAATCTGACCTTGAACCTTGGTGTGCGGTGGGAATACTACGGTGCGCCGTACCACACCCGAGGTCTTACCGTTGCGCCTGTTGGCGGTAGCAACTCTGCTTTCGGAATCTCCGGACGCAGTTTTGCCAGCTTCTGGGCGCCGCCGGCCGTAGGCGCGGGCGCATCGACTGCATTCAATCCCGCGTTGGCCACGACCGAACAGTTCGTCGGCCCGAATTCGCCAAATAGCAGCACCGGGCTGTGGAAGACGGAAACCAACAACTTCGGACCCAGCATCGGTTTCTCCTGGCAGGTGCCGTGGTTTGGCGAAGGCAAAACGACACTGCGTGGTGGCTATCAGGTCACCTATCAGGGCGGTGGCCGGTTCTCGGCGCTGGAGCCCGTCATTAGTTTTCCTCCAGGGGCGACAAACAGCACCACCTATGCGGACCCGACGAATCTGTATCTGGATATGACGGATCTGAACGCGTCTGTTCCGGTTCCTCCGACCAACGTGCCAATGGGCGCAGTTCGGGTGACGGATCGGACCCAGACCCTGGGTGTCATCGCGTCGGACTATAAGACGCCTTACGTTCAGAACCTGACGTTGGCGCTTTCGCGGCAGGTCAATCGCAATCTGACAATCACTTCCACCTATATCGGGACGTTGGCAGTGAAGCAGTACACGACGATGAATCAGTTCAATTCCCCGGATTTCCTGTACAACGGTTTGGGGACTGAATTTAACAACATCAGGGCCGGTTTGGAATCGCCACTGTTGGATTCCATGTTTACTGGAATCAATTTGTGCGCGCCAGCCACGCTGAGTCCTTCCGGCATTGCAGCCACGAATAGCCCATGCGGAGGTGCTGCTACCAACTATGGGGCTATTGGTACAACCGTCGGCGGCGTGCCGCAGACGGCCGCCCAGCAGCTGCGTCTCGACCCCGCGTTAATCGGAATTACCCCATTCAACCAGTTTCTGGCCAGTGGAAGTTATTCTTCACTTGCCGGCTTCATTAACACGTTGAACTACGTGAAGACCTCAGGATGTTCCGTTGCGTTAGGTGCAGCGGGGAATTGCAGCCTCCAGGATCTGCCGACAGGTGTCAACGCGGTTACCGGGGCGGCGATGCGATTCAACGGGATATTCCCGGAGAACTTCATTGTCAACAATCCTCAGTATTCGACGGTCAACTACCTCACGAACCTGGGCCACAGCAACTACCACTCGTTGCAGGTGGAAACCACGTACCGGCCAATCCAGGGTGTTACCGTGCAGGGGACGTACACGTTTTCCAAGAACCTGGGATTGCCGGGCACCTTCACCAACCCGCTCGATCGGCATAAGGACTACACCATCGTCAACGGCAACCGTCCACAGACGTTGCGCACGAATGGAGTATTCGAAATACCCGTCGGCCCCAATAAGCTCTTGTTCGGTAATTCGTCAGGAACCATCGCACGCGCGATCGAACATTGGCAATTGGGCGTGATCTATAACTACAACACCGGCGCATACTCCACGATCGGGGCACAAGCCATGTTGTATGGGAATGCCACTCCTGATGTCGTAGCCACTCCATTTACCGCTGCTGCGATGGCTGCATTGAAGAGCGGTAATTCGGGTTTTGGAACTCGTAACACCTCCAGCACCGGATTAGAGGGCCGATATTTCGGCGATTTGTTCGCAACGGTGGTCGATCCGCAGTGTGCGGCGGTTACAGCAGTGAACAACCTTAACGCAAATGGCAAATGCACATTGAGAGCCCTTGCGTATATTGTTCCGGCCGGTACGCCGGGATCGATTGCGGTAACTGATACCGTCGCAATCCAGAATCCTGCAACTCCGGATCAGCCGTCCAACACGCTCAGTGTCACTCGGACGCGCTCCGGCGTCATCGTTCTGCAAAACCCACAGCCGGGCACCCGAGGATCACTGGGTGCGAACACGATGCGTCAGATTGGCAACTATTCTCTCGATACGAACCTCAGTAAACAGTTTCGTATCAGCGAATCGAAGAGCGTTCAGGTTCGCATCGACACGACAAACGTATTCAACCACCCAACTCCGAACCAACCCAGCTTCAATATGAACACGGCCAACGCCCCGTTTGGTCAGATCTCTGGTAAGAACGGCGGCCGAGCGTTTCAGGGTCAGATACGGGTGAACTTCTAGACCGAAACATACAGCCCGCCGAGTCATCGGCCGGTTGAATAAAGAAAGGGCCGCAATCCTTCGGGATTCCGGCCCTTTTGATTTTCAGCTTAGGGAAGTCTCAGGTATTCGGGGGGAACGTCGGTGAATCCCCAATCCCGGAGCTGGCGGGCCCATTTTCCGAGAGTGGCTTTGGTGACGGGCACTAGATCCATCTTGTTCATGACAGGAACCGGCTTGTTCAAGTAGACCTTGTCGATAATCCTCTGCACGGAAACATAGCCCCACAAGTATGTGGGCTGCGCGAAAAGCACAGGCGCGACTCCCTTGTCGACGTAGGCCAGTTCGGCCGGCAGGCCATCCACAGAAACGACCTTTACTTTTTTGGGATCGAGATCCGTGAGCAAAGTCTTTGTGAAGAGCGCCCATCCTCCGACCATGGCCCAGCCATCGACTTCGGGGTAAGCCTTCATCACTTCCAAAACTTTGGCGGCAGCATCCTGCGGCGTTTCGGTGTGGTAGAACGTGTTGACGATTTTGATATTTGGATACTTCGCCGCTTCCTTGCGCACGCCTTCGGCGCGCTTCTGAAGATTTGGCGCATTTTGGTTTCCGGCGAGAATCGCGACCCGGCCTTTGCCGTTCATGAGCTTGGCCAATTCGCTCATCACCATCTGGCCGGTTTCCAGATCGTCCACGCCGTAATAGGCAAACCGCTTCGATGCGGGCGCATCGCTGTCGAACGTCATGACCGGCACTCCCCGCGCCACGGCATCATTGATCGCGCCGGTGGCCTTGGCCGCATCGGAGCAGGAAATCAGAATGACCTGCGCGCCTTCGTTAACGGCCTGAGCGACGCGCTGCGCCTGCACCTGGCCGTCTTCGGTCGGAGGAGTGAGCCAGTTGATGACCACGTTGATGCCGTTCTTTGCCGACAATTCCTTCGCGGCGGCTTCGGCTCCGGACTTTGAAGCCAGGAATACCGGGTTCGTCGAGCTCTTGGCAATCATCGCAATTCGAATCGTCTTCCGTGGGGTTTGAGCACGGACGGCCAGACACAGCGAAAGCAGAAACAAAACCTTGATCCATTTCATATTATTTTTCCTCTCACCACGGCGTGAATTCCAGGGACGCGCACCGGAATTAATTCCGGTGCGCGTCCCTGGAATTCAGCGTTGCATTCACTTGATCCAGGACCACCGCGACGATAATGGCGCTGCCGATAATAATCCATTCGTAATTCTGGTCAAGCCGGAGCGTCGTGATGGACTGTCGAATCAGAACGATCAACAGGGCTCCCAGTGTCGCATTGACTGCGTTGCCCTTCCCTCCGGCCAGACTCGCGCCGCCTACGACGGCAGCGGCAATCACGTACAACTCGTATCCGGTCGCGTCAGCGCTTGCGGCCGAACCATAGTACGCACCGCCGACAAATGCGGCGATTCCCGCGGTCAGGCCAGAGACGATATAGACTCCGACGAGAATCCGGCCAATGGGCAATCCGGAATACCGGCTGGCTTCCTGGTTTCCTCCAACCGCGTAGATGTGGCGTCCCGATCGCATTTTCGAGAGGTACATCGCACCAATCGCGGTGACGGCCACCGTGACGATCAACGGCACCGGATACAGACCGGCATTCAACCCCAGCGTGGCTTTGGCAAAATCCATCAGCGGGTCCGGCACGAGAATGCTTTCCGCCCTGCTGATCACGAACGCAATGCCGCGCAGAACCCACATGGTGCCGAGAGTGATGATGAAGGGATGAACCCGCAGACCGACCACCATCAGGCCATTCAACAACCCGCACAGCACTCCCACGCCCACCGAGATCAGAAACCCCAGCGCTAGCGCCGTGGCAGGACCCAGTGGCGCCAACGCGCGCAGCGCCATGGCCATGGTCACTCCGCTCAGGGCATAGATGGAACCGACCGAAAGATCGATGCGTCCGGAAATAATCACGATCGTGGTTCCGACGGCCATGACAGCAAAGAAGCTCGCATTGGTGGCGGTTTGCATCAGCGTGAAGGAGTTCAGGAAATTATTGACCACAAGCCCGGTGACTGGATCGATATGCGACCCGGCGAAGAGTGTCAGGATGGTGCCGAGAAAAAGAATGATCAGGACCAGACCGGATTGTTGGGAGCCGAACAAATGGCGAACCAGATTTTTCACGGGACTAACCCTGTAACTTTTTTGTCCCAAACTCAAGCCCAACTTGGTATCGTCATCTCGAATTTCACAGGAGGGTGTTGTGCGAAATCGATTGCTCGTATTCCTGATGTTGGTATCCGGAGCACTGTTGATGCTGCCAGCCAGGCCATCCCACGCTCAGGCGCGAGGCGCCGCTGCTGCAGCCCCGCCGGCGCAGCCCGCACCTCGCGGGTCCAATGGGCGGGCCTTGCTGGGTACGCGGTCGGGCGAGAAGGGGCTTTGGCAGGGCGATGGCCGCTTGGCGAATAATCCGAACAGTTATGAGCCGCGTGCGTCGGCAAATGCATTGATCCATATCGATAACATTCCGCTTCAGCCCTGGGCCCGAGCCCTAGTCGCCGAACGCCACGCCACCTTCCTGAAATACGAACCGCACGCTCGCTGCAAGGCATCGGGTGGACCGCGGGAATTCGTAACCCCCTATGGCGTGGAATTCGTCGAGCTGCCCGAGCTGCAGCGCATTCTGATCTTCGATATCGGCGGGCCGCACTCCTTCCGGACAATCTATATGGATGGCCGGAAACACCCGAAGGACCTGATTCCCAGCTTTTACGGCGATTCCATCGGTCATTGGGAAGGAGACACTCTCGTCATCGACGCTGTCGGCTTCAATGAAAAGTTCTGGATGAACCGCGACGGCTTGCCGCACACCGACCAGATGCATCTCATCGAAAAATTCACGCGGCTGGATTACGCGACTTTGAAGTACGAAGTCACCATCGACGATCCTGGCGCCTACACTGCGCCGTGGACCAGCGGATTTAATATGAGATGGACCGAAGGGCAGGAGCTATTCGAATACTCGTGCCAGGATAACAACCATTTTCCGGAGTCGGTGTTTGACGATACGGGGACGGTCATCCGGACACTGCCGTAGGGGGGAGCCAGGGTGAGTTGTAGGGGGAATTTATGATTGGCGATCGATGATTTATGATTTTTGATTTGGGGGGAAACGGAGCGAGATTCGAACAGTCCCCCCAAATCAAAAATCATAAATCATCGATCGCCAATCATAAATTCCCCCTAACGATCCTCGGCCTTTTTGACTCTCATCTGAAACGGCTGGCTGTTCACGATACCCACAACCATCGACGAGAACCGATAGTCGTTGCGCTCGGCGTTCCGGGCAATGGCCCGAATGGCCGGCATATCGTAATAGTGTGCCGCGCGCCCTGTGGCAAACATCAGCAGCTTCTCGGTCATGGTCTGGGCAAACGCATCGGGATACTTCAGCAGCGCATTTCGCAGGCTATCGGCGCCGGTCAGCGGTGTCCCGTCGACGAGCTGGCCGGAGGCGTCGATGGGAGAACCCGAATCGACTGTTCTCCAGCGCCCGATGCCATCGTAGTTTTCAAGAGAGAGCCCGATCGGATCCATCAGCTGATGGCAGCTCTTGCACGGCTCGTTGGTGCGGTGCTGGATCATCCGATCCCGAACCGTTGTGGCCACGGCCGCGACGCCCTGCGCTTTGACGTTCTCAGGCAGAGGCGGCACATTCGGCGGCGGCAGCGGCGGCGGGCTTCCCAACAAGTTCTCCAGGATCCATGCACCGCGCGTGACCACTGAGGTCCGGTTGGGAGCCGACGTCACCGTCAGGAAACTTCCCTGTCCGAGTAAGCCGCGGCGCGGAGTGCTCTGAAGGCTGACCCGGCGGAAGTCGCTACCGTAAATGTTCGCGATACCGTAGTGTTTGGCGAGTCTCTCGTTGGCGAATGTGTAATCCGCGTTCAACAGTTCGAACACATTGCGATCCTCGCGCACGATGTTCTCAAAGAACAGTTCCGTTTCATGCTGGAACGACTGGCGCAGATTGTCATCGAAATCGGGGAACACCAGTTGGTCCGGGCCTGTCGTTCGCAGGTTCCGCAGGAACAGCCACTGGCCGGCAAAATTTGTCGCCAGCGATGCGGAGCGGGGATCCTTCAGCATTCTTCGAACCTGCTTCTCGAGCGTTGCAGCGTCTTTCAGCTTGCCCAGTTCGGCGAGAGTCAGCAGCTCATCATCGGGAATGCTGCTCCACAGGAAGAACGACAGTCGAGAGGCCAGTTCGATGTCCGACACACGATGCGCCGTTCCGATGGCAAGATTGGCCGCATCCCGCTCGAAGCGGAACACGAACTCCGGGTCGGCGAGAATGCGGCGCAACGCCATCTGAATGCCCTTATCAAACGAACCACCGTTGCTGCGGCCCGTCTGATAGAACCCTGTCAGCAGCGCGAGATCGGTATCCGTAATCGGGCGGCGGAATGCGCGATGCGCCAGCCCTGTGATGATTTTCTTTGCGCAGGCGGCCTCTTCACCTGCGCTGGCTGGCTTGCAGGTGAAGACTTTCCCGCGGCTCGGCGTGTCTCCGGGGCCGGCGATGTTGTACGGTCCGAGGATTTCCACGCTGGCCAGGTGCGGCACGGTGGTGTAGCCGAATTGAACTCCGGTTTGCAGATCGGCGGTGGTCGCTTCGAATCGCTGGACGAGATCGTCCACCGGCGCATTGGATTTCAGGATGAATGTCACCGCGATCGTCTGCTCACCGGCCTTGACTGGAAGCCGGATTTCCAACGGCTGATTCGCTCCGCCACGCCCGCCTCCGCGTGCCGCGCCGCCGCCATTGATGTAGTAGTAATTGGTCGATGGCAGGTCTCGCAGCAGCACCCGCTCGCCGTTGACGCTCATTTCGAGCTGCTCGTCTTTTGCGGCGCCGCCGTATTCCGGTCCGAAGTTCACTTTCAAAAGCGAAAACTTGAAAAGGTACTCGCCGTCCACCGGGAAGTTGTGTTGGATCAGAATTCCGCCGCGAGTGCCCACCGGCAATCCGGCGATATGGTGATCCTGAGTCAGATCGGTGCGCACTTTGTACGTCGTCGACAGCGGGCCGATGTCGGTGTCGCCAACCGCGAGCCGGCTGATCTTCGATGCGGCGCCGACATATCGTTCGATCAACGCGGGCGAGGTTCCCAGCACGTCGGCAATATTGTCGAGGCCTTCACTGGAATCGTCGGCCGGCAGAATGGTCGTTGCATCGACTTCGATGGAGAGTAGATCGCGAATGGCGTTGGCATACTCGGTCCGATTCAGGCGGTGGAGCGCGGTGACTCCCGGGTTCGGTTTCTGCGCAGCAGCAGCGTCAATGGCCGTTTCCAGATTGCGTCTGAATCCGTCATATGTTGCGCGATCCGGGCGCGGCTTGCCCGATGGCGGCATCAGGCCGGCGCGAAGTTTGCGCGTGACCTTTTCCCACAGCTCCGGATCGGTGGCGGGGTGATCGACATCCGCGTGGTCGAATGAGAGACCACCGACCTTGTCGTCGTCGTTGTGACAATTCCCGCAGTACTGATTGAGGAATGCGCGCGGCGAAGAGGCCGCCGCGGAGCCGGTTGCCGCGGGCCGCTGTTGGCCCTGCGAGGGCGAGATCGAAAGTCCCGAAACGAGAAGGGCAATCCCACCGATGGTCAGTGTTCGGTTCATCGTGTTCCTATTTGGTCGCAACCTTTCCCTCCATCAATTGCTTCAATAATGCAATTGTCGCGGGCCGGTTCACCGGTGGGTTCACCGCCAGGAACACACCTTCAGCGAAGTTCATGGGCGTTCGTCCTTGTTTGTCTTTCACGTCAAGCTTGGCGCCATTCTCGGCGAGCAGCTTGATCATGGCGTCGAACCCGCGGTTCGCAGCGCCGATCACCGCGGTGAATCCCTGCGAATTCACGGCATTCACATCGTTACCCTTCGCGATGCAGAGCTTCACGGCTTCAAGGTATTCGGCATCGGGATGGCTGTAAGTCTGGGCGACCACCCAATTGACTCCCGCGGCGGCCATCAATGGTGTCGCACCGTCGTTGGTATTGATGTTGGGATCCGCACCGTGCTCCAGCAGAAGACGCATGACAGTGATATCGCCGGAAAGTGCGGCGCGCAGGAATGGCGACTGGCCGTCGAAATTGGCCCAGTTGGCGCTGACCTGCATGAAGCCGCGCACCGGTGTGGTGTTGGCTCGCGTGTTCGTATTGGCGCCTTTTTCCAGAAGAGCTTTGATGAGATCAAGGGGATCCTTTGCATCCGCGACCGGCGGCGCAGAGTCTTTGGCGTAATCCAGGTTGCGCGCTTCGATTGCTGCGTACAGCGGCGTGCGTTTGTAGAAGTTGTCGGCCGCATTGGGATTCGCGCCCCTGTCGAGCAGGAACATGGCGAGTTCAATGTGACCATTGACGATGGCGTCGATCAGCGCGGTGGTGCCGTTTGCCGAAGGTTTCTCGAGGTCCGCCTTCAGATCCACCAGGAGGCGCGCCATGGGGAGATTTCCGTCGCGTGCGGCGTAGAGTAATCCCGTCATTGCACCGGAAGGACTCGGAAGAGCGCGTGATCGATAGATTCCCGGACCCGCCGCGCCGATGTTTGCGGAGGTCTGGGTACCGGGTGTGCCGGTCGTACCGTCGGGGACGACAACGGAGGATTGAGCATTGATATCCGCAGCGCGAGAGACCAGCAGCTTCACGACATCGGGATGGTTTTCCAGGACGGCCCACATCAAAGCAGTTTGTCCTCGGACCTTTTCTTTGGCGTTGATGTCTGCCCCACGGTCCAGCAGCAGTTTGACGGCGTCGACTTTGCCGGTTCGGGATGCGGTCATGAGAGGAGTCTCGCCACCGGGATTTGCGGCGTTCGCATCGGCTCCGGCCTTGAGCAGGGCATCGATCATCGCGGCGTTCCCATTGACGCAGGCGAGATAGAGCGGCGTTACGCCATACCGTGTGGCAGTGGCCGCCTTTGCTCCACTGCGAATGAGCAGTTGGGCGGTATCGAGATCATCGTGCTGCACGGCCCAGTGGAGGGCAGTGGTGCCGTCGGGTTGGGTGGCGTTGACGTCGGCTTTCTGGTTGATCAGGGTGCGAATGGTATCCCGTTCTGACCGCATGGCAGCGTCGGCGATGCGGGTGTCCACGCCAGCCGCGCTAACCATCAACGATGAAAGCAGAAAACCGATCCCAATACGTTTCTTCAACATAAGCGAAGATCCTCAGTGGACGATTTGGAAATTCGGAGGAAGTTTACTCCATTGCCGTGGATTCAGACAATTTTGGTTGGGCGCTCCCTGGCAGTTCGGGTTACGGTCCAGATCAGCAGGATCGGGCCAACCGCGCAACAAAGCAGAAAGAAGCGAAAGGCGTTCATCAGAACGCCGGGTTTGGGTCGGCCCCACCATGCCAGCAGGAAGGACTGCGGTGCGGCGTAGTCGCGCAGGTTGATGGCCGTCCATGGCCGTGCTCCGGCCGGGGGCGACCAGACCCAGATGTGAACGGGAGTCCACATCACCGGTTCGGTTCCGCCCTGCCAGTAAACGCGGAAGATTCGCTCGTCGAACACGATGGCGTTCCAATCCGGATCGCCGTTGTGCCACTCCATCGTGTTTTGCCCGGCCTGCTCCATGGCCGAACCGATTGTGCCGTAGTAGTAGAACGCACCCAGAAACGAAATCATCAATCCGATCAATCCCAGCAAAACGATCGGCGAATGTTTTCGCCATTCGAAACGCTTCCACGCCGCCCCAATGCACAACACCAGCGGTGCAACCGCGACATGCGTGTATCGCGGGCCCCACACTTCATCGGACGGATATCGGAACAGGCTCATGAATCCGAGGTACGTCAGCGTAACGAGCACAGCGAAAATCGTGATATCGCGATACTCGCGAAACGCGCGAGGCAGCGCAATGAGACTGACCAGTAAGACGGGAGCGAAGATCAGCGCGCCCTTGGTCGGTGATCCAATCTGACCAATGGTGTTGATGAAAATTTGGAACGGAGAATCGATCATCCACGGGAGCATATTGGCGCTCCCGCCCCCCAGCGGCCGCCAAAAGAAGGTCCTCCCCCACGCGCCCACTGCCAGCAGGCCCACAATCACCAGCGCCGAAACTACCAGCTCTGCCCGGCGCGAGCGCCAATCGTTCCGGAACTGAACGTACAAGAGATATGCGAACGCCGGCCACATCACGATTCCCGTGGATTTCAACGTGAGAGCCAACCCACTTGCCACGCCGAAGAGCATCAGCTTCGGCCAGCCGCGTATCTTTCCATTCGCGAGAGCCAGATAACCCGCCAGCACCACAAAAAAGGATTGCTTGGTTTCCAGACCGATGTACGCGTAGGGCCAGAGCATCGTTCCGAATGCGGCGGTCAACGCCAGCAGCAGGCTCATCCCCGGCGATGTGATCTTTCGCAGCCACAAGAAAAGCAGGGTCACCAAACCCGCGGTCAGCAACACGGGTTGAAACGAGAGAATGAAATCCGGGGAAACAATCAATTTCCCAATCTTGATGAATGGCAAATCGAAGATCACTGGAACGGGTCCGTGACGGGACCAGAGCATCGGCGGAATTGGACGGCCCTTCACCCAGGTATTGAAGACCTCCAGCATGCGTGCGCCCGAATCCAGTTCTTCGTTAATGTAGCCTCGGCCTCCAACAGAAGCGGGAGACAGGGCAAGATAACTGAACGTTAAACTCAGAAACAGAAGCCACGCTGTCTTGCGAACAGAAGTTACCGTTTTCAAAGTTTCACCCTGCATGGGATTGAGGCACTCGAGCCGTACCGACGATCTGCCATCCCGATCTTGAAGAATTGAGGTTTGGGCGAATCAATCCATGAAACAAGGACATGGCCATGCGCGCGGCCAGGGAAGCGGAAGTCGAGGGTCCGGAACCGACATCCTGAATCAATTTCCTGCCGCGCAGAATCACCACACAACGATACAGATTGAAGAATGGGAATCCCGCGCCGCTGACCCGCTCCGGCGTAAAGCCTGCCTGACGCATCAGGGATTCAATTTCCTCCGCCCGCCAGTGTCTGCGATGTCCGATGTGTTTGTCGTAGGCCGACATTGGGCCTCCCGGCACGGTAACCACGAGTCGGCAACCTTCGGACATATACTGTTTCGCATTTTTCAGAAACAGTGCCGGGTCGTCGAGATGTTCGAGCACCTCCGCGCAAACGGCGTGCGTGGCCCAGCCGCGCTGGTCTGCAGGCGGCATTGTTGTGTCGAGCAAATTGCGTTGAATGAACCGGGCATTGGGAATCTTTCGCCGCGATATCTCCGTTCCGGAGTTGCTCAGCTCCAGCCCCATGATGTTCGCGGACGGGAATCGGGACTGGATGGTCGCAGCCATATCGCCCTGACCGCTGCCGAGATCGACGAGGCGCATTCCTTCGCCGGAACCACTCACGCCGAGCAGGGACAGGATCATCTCACGACGGTAATTCTGCGCCGGATTTTCCTCGGCGGTCTGGTTGAATTCCTTCCAATGAAGGTCCCAATCGTCGCGATGCGTCATAACCGCCCCGCCTTCAGGTCCGGCAACATAGCCAGCATGGAATCCCGCAAGGCCTCCCGGGAGCCCCGGCGGCAGTTCCATCCCAGACTTCGAATGCGCGTAGTGTTGAGCCGAACGACCGGGATGTCGCCTTTCCATCCTCGATTCCCCCCAGCGAATTCGTATTCCACACGGTCCGGACCCAGACCCGCGCATTCTGCTGCAAGTCGCGCGATCTCGGAGACCGTGATGTAATCGGTCGCAATATTAAACACCGCGAAACCGGAGATCGAGGCCTGTGCAGCCAGCAGCACGGCGTCCACCACGTCGTGCACGTGAATGTAGGATTTGCTCTGAGTTCCATCTCCCAGGATGTGCAGTTTCCGCGGGTCGCGCAGCAGCTGGTGCAGAAAATCGAATCCGACACCATGCGTTTGCCTTGGTCCGACCACGTTGCCGAATCGAAACGCCTGGCCGGTGAATTCGAACATGTGGCAGTAGGCGCTGATCAGCGCTTCACCGGCCAGCTTGCTCGCGCCGTAGGTGGATATGGGAATCAGGGGCCCGTAATCTTCTGCAACTTCCAGAAGGCCCAGGTCGCCGTAAACGCCGCTGCCGGAAGCATAGAGAATTGTGGAAACGCCGCTGCGGCGCATCGCTTCGACGACATTGTTGGTAAGACTGGTACCCTCGCGGAAATCAATGTCGGGCTCGATGGCCGCGCGCGCTATGTTGGGATTGGAAGCCAGATGGATGACCACGTCGTGACCCGACATCGTGGCAATGAGAGGGTCGAGTTCCTTCACATCTCCGCGGACGATGCGGAATCGAGGATCGCTCGTGTGCCTCTCGTAATGCCATTCCCGGCCGGATGAAAAGTTGTCGTAGAGCGTGACACCAGCCACTGCAGGGTCCGCAAGCAGCCGGTCGGTGAAGTGGCTTCCGATGAACCCGGCGCCGCCGACGAGAAAATATTTCCCCAACTCAGGCATCTCCTAACGCCGTCGCACTCTGTGGCAGGTGTAAAGATCTGCGGCATTCTTCATAGACTTCCATCGCGCGCAAAGCCGAGGCCGAAGAACATGGCGACGGGCCTTCCGATGTTCCGCCGAGAATGGCCGCGATCTCATCCTTAAAACTCGAATTCGCGTCGGAATCGATCACGACTTCCTCGCTGGCAACCTGGGACGCCGCGTTCATCCAACCCCATCGCTTTCCTCGCGTGTAGACCTGGCGTCCGTAACTTCTACCACGCCCGGTCACAATTCCATACCCTTCCGTGCCGTGGATTTCCATTTGAAACGTGCTGCGCCAGCGGACCACCGACACCTGAACGTTGAAAACCACATCGCCCGATCTCAAGAGCAGGTGAACTTCTTCCTCAATACCAGTCTTCCAAAAACCAGACCATTTGTGACCGCCGGCAAATTGAATTCTCTCCGAGCCCAGAAGGTTGCATAGATCCAGCAGGTGAATTCCCGGGTCGATCAGACATCCGCCGCCGGCGCGGACCGGATCGAACTTCCAGCCCTTTTCCAATTCGGGAGCACCGCCGTGGCCCAACACCATGTTCACGCTGATCAATGAACCGAACCGCCCTTCCATGGCATCGCACATAGCTCGCCGGATGCCAGGGAAAAATCGATAGTTAAAGCCCATCAAAAGCTGGTCGGGAGACCGAAGCAGAGAAATAATCGAGCGCGCTTCATCGAGAGAACGTCCCAACGGTTTTTCCAGAAGCACGCGTTTTGCAGTCGGGAGGATTTCGCGGAGTACGCTCACCGCAGTGTCGTGAGGCGTGGCCACAATCACCAGGCTGGGATGTTGTGCGAGCGCCGCCTTCAAATCGGGTACGGGGGTCGCTATTGCAGGCAACGCGGGAGACGCTCCGCGGAACACGACCGGATCCACCACCAGGATGCGGTCGATCGGGAGTCCCTCCCGATGCAAATCATCCAACGCACTGACGCGTTCGCGGCCAATCAGCCCGTAACCAACAACGAGAATGGTTGTCATGGTTCAATCCTGCGTTCCGGAGAATCCAGCCAAAGTTCCCAATCCGCGGCGCCAATTCCACAGCCGGAGCCGCTGACTACCACGCCATCGATGTTTTCCGAAAGATGGCTCACGCGAGTGGCTTTCTTGCGACGGCAAACAGATCGGAGCCGGCCAGCAGGCGCGCGAAACCGGCGACATCCTGAAAGAATCCGCGAAGGAGGTGTGATTCCGATGTCAGGAACGCGGGTTCAAGGCCGGCCGACTGCATCGCGAAACACAGACTATGTGGAGAGAAGTAGTGCAGATGCTCTTTCTTCAAGGAATGATAGTAGTTCCTGAAGACGCGAGCTTCGAGGGCGACGAGGTTTGGAGTGCGGATAACACACAAGCCTCCAGCGTCGAGAAGGGTTTCGACCGACTTCAACAGAGCGATCGGGTCTTTCACGTGCTCCAGAGTATCGAAAAGAGTGATTAAATCGTAGCGGCGAGAACTCTGTGATGAATATGTCTCCATCGTGCCCGCAAAAGTGTCCAACCCGAACCCCTCACGCGCCGCCGAGATTGCGTGACGGCTGATCTCGATTCCATCGGTGCGCCACCCGTGTTTTGAAGCGGCCATGCGAAAGTAGCCATAACCGGAACCGACATCCAATATCGACGCGCCTGCGGGAAGTTCCTTTCCGACATACCTGCCGATGCCGCAAATCTGCCGCGCAAGGCGTGCCGCCTTTTCCATGCGCCACCCCGCCTGTGCGCGATAATTTCCATAGCCCACATCGGCGCGTTCGCCTTCAAAGTAAGTCTCCTCGTATTCTGCTGGAGATACGGAGTGACAACCACGCTCATCGACATGAACCAGTATTCCATGTTCGATTTCGGCATTGCCCACCACAGCAAAGCTGGCGTCGGCCTGCAGACCGTAAATCCAGACACGATCCGCTGATTTTCCAAGCGCATTTAGCGCATCCATTTTCGGCAAAGTCTTCTCGGCTTCGGCATTCGGGATCTGAAAAAAACGGTGCGATGCCCGGGCCAGAACATCCACCTGCGATTCAACGCTGTGTCCCGGAAAGACTCCGTCAAGCCGTTCCATACAGTCGACGCCAACCAGTTCCACCCAGTCGCGGGCTCTTGCCGGAGTGAGGTTCATGAGGCGGCAGAGGGCGTCGCGCCAATGTTCAGGAGTGTCCTTGAAGATCAGGCCGTGAGGGGACCGGCAGGCGATGGAGTCTCCCGCCTCAATCCACTGAAACGGTGGTTTCATATTGACGACCTGTCTGGGGGCGGTGCTTCACGGACAGCATGAGGGCGTTGTACACCATCGAGAACGTGAAATGGATGAAACTCCACAGCACCAAACCAACTCCGCCGACGGCCTTATAGGAGGCATCGGTCAGGACCGGAGACAGCCGGTAGTTCAAAGATAGGTATTCGCGAAGCAATGGAAGAAAAGACAGAATGCCCGAAATGAACAACGCCAGCGATATCAGCACCGCAACATTGAATTGAAATACGGACCGCAGTGTTGTCCTGCGGGGCGTGTATCCGTAAAGGGATCTGGCCAGTATCCCAACCAGCAGCAACTGCACGCCAACCAGCGCCATGAGCATGAACAGCAACATCCAGTGTAATGAGAAACCCATTCCGGCCAGCTCGATGGGCCCGTTGAAAAGTGCGGCCGTCCCCGTCCCTCCGATGATAAAGAGAAGGATGCCCGGCCGGATGAGGAAGAAATCGCCCCCCCAGATCAGCATGGCCTGAACGCTGATCCATCCGGCGAGCCATGGCGACCACCAACCAATTCTCTTCAGATGGCTCGATCGTCCTTCAACATCTTTGTAGAACGATACCGGTACTTCGTCGGTGCGAAGTCCCAGGTGCACGGACTTGATGATCATTTCCGATGCGTATTGCCAGGATTGCGAACGCAATTCCATGCGCTGCAGCGCATCGAGAGTAACTCCTCTCATGCCGCAGTGAATGTCTGAAAAATACGTGCCGTAGAGGATATTCAGAAACCAGGTCGTGATGGGATTTCCAAAATATCGATGTAGCGCCGGCATCGCTCCATTTTCAATGGACCCTTTGAAACGCGAACCCATGATGTATTCGGCGCCATTCCGGAAACTCGCCACGAATGGCTCGAGGTTGCGGAAATCGTAGGTACAGTCCGCGTCTCCCATCAGAACGTACTTGCCGCGTATATACGGAATGGAATCGATGTATGCGCGGCCCAGTCCGCGTTTAGGAGACTTGAGAACGCGCGCGCCGTGGTACAGCGCAATTTCCGCCGTGGTATCCGTGGAACTGTCGACGATAAGGATTTCCCCGCGAATATTGGCGCGGCGAATCCCTTCCTGGCACCAATTGACGAAAAGCCCGATCGTGATTTCTTCATCCAGTGCCGGAATGACAATGGAAAGCTCGGGGTCGGCAACATCGGCGGCGGGAATCAGCAGGCGAAGTTCCTTGTCGGTGCCGAACATATGGACGTCTAGAGCGTGAAGCCGGATTTCGCGGCATCGTTGTAAAACATCTGAACGGTTTCGAGCGAGAAATCGTTCAGGTCTTTACCGACGGATTGAAGTTTCGACAGAACCCCATCGGTGACGGTGATGATGTGGCAGCCGATATCATCGGCCTGAAAAATGTTCAGGAGTTCCCGCGGGCTGGCCCAGATCAGTTCGATGGCCGGATGCGATGCCAGAAGCCGGACCGATTCCGTCATGATGGGCATGGGATCGCGGCCGGTGTCTGCAATTCGTCCGGCAAAGACGGACACCACCGAGGGTGCGCCGCCGGCAAGAGCTGCGATCGAATTGCAAACCTGTTCGAGAGTCATGATTGCGGTGACATTTACTTTGACTCCGGCGTGCGCAAGTCGCCGCACCAGCTCCATGGACGAATCGCGCCGGGTGTTCATCACAGGAATCTTCACGTAGACGTTATCGCCCCAGCCCGCAATCTTGTGTGCCTGACGCTCCATTTCTCCGAATTCGTCGGCGAATACTTCAAATGAGATGGGGCGGTCGCGGACGACCGAAAGAATATCGTGCGCGAATGCCTCGTAGTCGCGGATTCCAGCGGCGCGCATGAGCGTGGGATTGGTGGTGAATCCCTTAATGAGCGGATTGGCGTGCGACTTCAGGATCTGGGCCCGGTCGGCGCCGTCCGCGAACAACTTCACTTTCAAATCGGAAATTCCCTTCACACACTCTCCATTGATTCTTTCAGGATCCAGTCCACCGCTTCCGGCAGTGAATGGACACGAGCATCCGGCGCCGACGAGGGACCTCGCTCGTTATATCCGTGATCGATCCAGACGGTCCGGCACCCGGCACTGCTTCCGGCATCGATGTCACGCCAGCGGTCTCCGGTCATGAAGCTGCGGGCCAGATCGATTCCGTACTGCTCAGCGGCGCGCAGCATCAGTCCCGGCCGCGGTTTTCTGCAATCGCAGGCATCCGCATCGTCGTGGTAACACGTCAGAACGTCATCCAACGGGAGTTCCGCGCGCAACCGGCGATCGATTTCTTCCACGATTTCGCGTTTTTGTTTTCCTCTGGCCACATCCGGTTGATTGGTGACGACAACCAGCAGATACGCGTGCTCCCTCAGCCGTGCGAGCGCTTCCGCGGTACCCGGAGGAATGCGAAGTTCGGCAGGCGTTGCCGGAGGGTACGGTTTCCCATCACGAACAACGGCCTCGTTCAGCACTCCGTCACGGTCCAGAAACACGGCCCGCCTCAGTCGACGGTGCATCGGCATGCGGAGAGTTTAGCTCAGATTTAGCGGGCGGCCTCGGTTTTCAGGAAGGCTTCCATATCGCGCAGCCCTTCAGTGGAACCGATCTCGTAGAACCGCTCGTGCACTTCGAAAGCCGCAAGCTTCCCTTCATGAATGAGCTGCTGATAGACCGTCGCCAGATCGCATTTTTCGCCCGCCGGCAATTCGGCAAAAACGCTGCGGCGAAATGTGCCAAGGCCGTAATCGATGTGGTGCATTGCGGGGGACCGAACTTTCTTGTCGTAGACAAGAATGCGCGTTCCATCGAATTCGACATTGCTGCTGTCGTACATGCCGTCATTGCGATATACGGTCATAAGTGCTGGAAGCTTGCTCTGTCGAAACACAGTCTCCACGGCATGGTAATCGCAGGTGAGATACGAATCGCCATAGAGCACAAAGAACTGCTCCGGCAATAAAGGGAGTGCCTTGCGAATCGCTCCGGCCGTTCCGAGCAGCACTGGTCCGTCAAAGGAATATTCCAGGGAAACTCCAAGATCCGAACCGTTGCCGAACTCATCCTGGATCATTTCTCCCAGGTACCCAACGGAAAGGAGGACCTTCCGGATGCCGCGCTTCTTGAGAAGCTGCAGCTGATGCCACAGAAACGGTCTGCCGGCAACTTCGATGAGCGCTTTTGGAATGGTTTCGGTGAGTGGGCGAAGCCGGGTCGCCAGGCCTCCGGCAAGAATGACGGCAGGTATGAGGTCGGTGGTCGTGGCCATCGGTCACCTAGTCATGCGAAATGATTCGCGTGCCTTCAAAGTCGAAATGGAATCGAACTTCTTTCAGTCCGCGTTCTCGCATGGCGTGGCGGAGCCGGGTTTTTTCGCCGGCATAGAACATCAGAAAACCTCCGCCTCCGGCGCCGATGAGCTTGCCGCCCAGCGCGCCGTTGGCCATCGCAACGGCGTACCATTCATCGATTTTCCCGTTGCTCATTTCCGAACTCCGCTGTTTCTTGTGTTCCCAGTGAGTGTTCATGAGCCGGCCGAATTCGGAGACGTCTCCGCGTTCCAGCGCCTGCTTGCTCGACAGTCCGAGCTCCTTCATGAAGTGGAGATTCTGAGTCATTTCCGAATCCGAGCGCCTGCTCTTGTCGTCCTGATCTTTCAGGATTGCAGAAGCCGAGCGCGAATAACCCGTAAAAAACAGCAGCAGGTTGTCTTCGAGATTGAAGAGAGTTTCTTCCGAAATGTTCAAAGGAGTTGCGGTGACTGCGCCGTCCTTTCGAAATTCGAAACACGTGATTCCACCGTAGGCAGCAATGTACTGATCCTGTTTTCCGATCGGCTCTTTGAGTATGTCGATTTCCACGTGACAGGCTTGTTCTGCGAGTTCGTGCGGGTGGATCAGGTTTTTCTTGTAGGTGTGCAGCCCCTTCAACAGTGCCGTGGTGAAACTGCCCGAAGAGCCCAGGCCCGTTCCGGCGGGGATATCGGCCATGCTGGTGATTTCCAGATTCCGGGCCTGGATGCCCACATCGCGCAGCGACTCGCGAATGATCGGGTGTTTGATTTCATCAATGGTAGCCACTTCTTCCAGGTGCGAATACTTCAACAGGAAACCATCCACGAATCTCGGATGGATGTTGATGTAGACGTACTTGTCGATGGCTCCCGCAATGAGAAAGCCGCCGTGCTCCCGGGAGTACGACGACAGATCGGTGCCCCCGCCGCCGAGCGAAACTCTTAAAGGTGAACGCGTGATGATCATAATAAGGGCCGAATTGTACCTTATCGAGCCGAGGAAGTTTTCCCGGTTTCCCAACGCGGGTCCGCCAGCCCACTGGCAATCCGGCATGCGATTCAAAGGGATAGGTTTTTTGGCCGCCACCGTGCACTTCCATATATTGACTGCGTTGACAGCGCGATGACCGCGCTCTAACGTTGGAGAGTTTCCAGTACGCAGTCTAAAAGGAGCAGAAGCATGAAACGACAAATGATGAAGTCGGCCTTAACTGTGGGATTCCTGACGCTTGCCGGGCTGGCCACGTCTGGTGCAATTTCGGTCGCGTCGGCAGAAACCCAGGTGCACATCAATGTGAATATCGGCCCTCCACCACCCGTCATTGTGCAAGCTGCGCCGACAATGGTTTTTCTGACGGAGCCTGGCGTGTATGCGGCCGTTGGGGTTCCGTACGACATCTTCTTTTTCAGCGGCCGTTACTACTACCTGAGAGGCAATGACTGGTTCTGGGGCGGCGGCTATGGTGGGCCGTGGACCTACGTTGAATACCGAACCCTTCCGCCGGGCCTCCGCAAATACAAGGTGGAGCGGCTGCGGGATTACCGCGAGCGGGAATACGTGGTCTATCGGCAGCAAGGTCCGAAATTCAAGGGCCAGCACTTTGAGGCCGACGAGCACGAACACGGCAAAGGCAATGGTAATAGCCAGGGTGGTGGCAACGGCAACGGCCATGGAAACAGCGGTAAAAAAGGCAAGTAGATCGTAATCGAAATTGGCCCCATCTTCGGATGGGGCCAATTTTGTTTATCCCCTCAAAAAACATTCTCCGGTATCGTTCCGACTTTGGGAATTCCATGCTGCATCAGCTGAAAAGAAATCTGTTTCCGACAGTGGCGCATTTCGAGCAGGCCCTGGTGCTGACGTATGCCTTGCCCCGGGAGCATCTTGAACAAATACTTCCTCCGGGCCTGGAACTCGACACATTCGAGGATTTCGGATTCCTGGCAGTCACTACATCGCGAACGCGGGATCTGCGTCCGGCGTTTCTTCCCCGGCCGTTCGGGCATGACTACCTACTGACCAGCTATCGTCTCTTCACGCGTTTGAAACGGAACGGCGCGGAAGAATTAAGAGGGCTTCAGACGCTTCGCAGCGATACGGATCTGTCGTGGCTGGTGAAGTGGGGAAACCGGCTGACGCGATACGCATACCGCAAAGCGTCCATCGAGTTCGAGAAGCGCGACGGCCTGATCCACATTGAAGTGAAGACTCCGGGAGCGGAAGCCGATCTCCAGGTGACTGCAGATATCACTCACCTGCCTGGCTCGCTGCCGAATGCGTCTCCGTTCTCCGATATCGAGAAAGCGCAGCAGTTCGTGGCTCCGCTGCCCTACACCTTCGATTACGAATTGGAAACTCAGTCCGTGATTGCGGTGCAGGGACATCGAGCGCAATGGCTCCCCCAGCCCGTCGATGCGCACGTGAATAAGATTTCCATTTTTGAATCTCCATCGTTCAGCAACTGCAATCCGAAGCTGGCCAGCGCGTTTTATCTGGTAGACGTTCCGTATCGCTGGGACCGCGGCCGACGCCAGCAGCCGGCGTGACGGAAACTACTGGCCAGTTCTCTTTCGGTAATCATCCACCATCTTTTGAGTGACGTCCTTCTCATAGCAAAGCGGTGAGGCGCCGCCGGGCTTGCTATAGGCGCTCCGTGCACCGCAGCTTTTCCCCGCCTTGTCGGTGCTGTACGGGCAAGGGCAACTTCCCTTACCCAAGTCGTTCAGGAGTCGTTAAACGCCGCAGTGAATAGAATTGGTGAAGAATTGTTCAGTATTGTTCAGTCGGGCGAGGGGGCGAGCGGACTAATCCATAGAAAGAAAGGCTCCTCAGGTAGGGCTCGAACCTACAACCCTCCGGTTAACAGCCGGATGCTCTACCATTGAGCTACTGAGGAGCAATGTGTGGGCGCAAAGGGACGCGCGCAACCCAAGGAGCGTAGCAAAGCGTGAAATCCAGGTCAATCAAGGTTTCCGGGGTGCGGGCGGCTTGTATACTGTCTGGACGATGAAATACTTCGTTCGAACCTATGGGTGTCAGATGAATGTTGCCGACTCCAACGAGATGGGACGTCATCTGCACGACCGCGGGGTGACCGCCACCACGGATCCCGACGAAGCGTCCATCATGCTCGTGAACACCTGCACGGTTCGCCATCACGCGGAAGAACGCGCGTTTTCGGAAATCGGACGGCTCAAGAAATGGAAGGCGCTGCAGCCAGGCCGCAAAATTGTCGTCACGGGATGTGCGGCCGAGCGCACGAAGGAGCATCTCGAGAGCCGGTTCCCATATGTCGACCTGGTTGTCGGCGCGAAATCGATCGAGGATTTCCCGTCCATGATCGAACGGCTCCTCGACAGGCGCTCCACCGACGACGAACTCGACTACGCCGTGCCTACCACCAGCGATGCCGTTTCTTCTTTCGTCACGATCATGCGTGGCTGCAACTATTCCTGCACGTATTGCATCGTGCCCTACGTGCGCGGGCGCGAGAGTTATCAGCCGATCCCGCAAATCCTCGATGAAGTGCGCGACCGCGTTCGCGAGGGCGTTCGCGAGATTACACTGCTTGGCCAGACCGTCAATTCCTATCACAGCAATGGAAGCCGCGGCCGTGATACCGACTTCTCCGATCTGCTGGAAGCTGTCGCCGGCATCGACGGCGTCGAGCGGATCCGATTCATGAGCCCGCACCCGTATTACATGACCGATCGTGTGATCGAATCGATGGCGAAGGTGCTGCAGGTTTGTGAGGCCCTGCACTTGCCCGTGCAGTCGGGCTCCACGCCGATGCTGCGCAAGATGCAGCGAAACTATTCCAGAGACGAATATCTGCGCCTCACCGAAAAGTTGCGATCGGCAATGCCGGATATGACTATCAGCACCGACATCATCGTCGGCTTCCCCGGCGAAACGGACGCGGACTTCCACGAGACACTGTCGCTGATTGAAGAAGCGCAGTTCGACTGGGGATTCATCTTCAAGTATTCACCCCGCGAGGGGACGCCTGCGGCGGAGCTGCCGTGCTTTTCAACCGAGTTGATCGAAGCCCGGCACCAGGAGTGCCTCGCCGTGATGGATGGCATTGCCGCGAAGAAAAGATCGAGACTCGCGGGCACGGCGCAGGAAGTGCTCGTGGAAGAGGATTGTTTTGGACGCACGCGGGGAAATTATAAAGTGCACATCACGGGGAATGCCCTGCCCGGAGAAACGGTGAACGTGCGGGTGACGGATTCGGAACGGCCGACATTGGAGGGAACCGTTGAGTAAGGAAATGGAAGTGGAGCCGATCGAAGTGGCGCGGTTGCTGAAGGAGAAGACGATCCGGTTGCTGGACGTGCGAACGTCGGGGGAGTTTGCGATCGCGCACATTGAAGGCGGAGTGCTGGTGGATCAGGCGTTGGTGGATGAGGTGCTTGGTACCTGGCCGAAGGACACCGCAATTGTCACGATGTGCCATCACGGAATTCGCAGCCTCGACGCGGCAATGTTTTTAAGGGCGCAGGGTTTCTCGAATGTGCGGAGCATGCGAGGCGGAATCGCGGTGTGGTCGGCGGTGGTGGATCCGAAGGTCCCGCAGTACTAAAGCTGACGCCGAAGGCATCCGCGCCTACAGTTCAAATTTCCACTTCGAGCAGATCGCGGCCGACGGTGATGTTCTCAAAAACGCTGCGGGCATCATCGCCGATCTTCAGCACCTGACGATTGTCGTAGCGTGAACTGAAGTGTGTCGCAATCAAATGCGTCACCCCCGCCTCTTTCGCCACTCGCGCAGCGTCCTCCATCGTCGAATGCTTGCGGTCCTGAGCCAGTTCCACACCGTCGGGTCCAAACGTCGATTCATGAATCAACGCCGTGCAGTTGTCCGCGAGTTCAATCGATCGCTCCGAAAACTGAGTGTCCAGGCAATACGCCACCGACTTGCCCGGACGCGGAGGACCCAACACCATTTCCGGCGTGATGACTTTCCCACCCGCCAACGTCACACTCTCGCCGCGCTGCAGCCTTCCATACATCGGACCTCTCGGCACGCCCAGCGCCTGCGCCTCTTCGAGATTGAACGTGCCCGGCTTGGTCTTTTCCTGCAGCCGCCAGCCCAGGCAGAAAATCGAATGCTCCAGCGGCAGCGCGTCGACATAGAACTCGCTTTCGTCCAGCACCCGGCCGCGGAAGCCACGAGGGAATTCCTGAACCTTCAAGCCGAATTTGAACTGAAGATCGGCCGTTCGAAACGATGCGTTCAGATATCCGCGAATGCCTTCGGGCCCGAACACATTCAGCGGCTCCTCTCGCCCGTCCAGATGCATGGTGCTGAGCAGGCCCGCGATGCCGTACAGGTGATCGCCGTGCAGATGCCCGATAAAGATGCTGTGAATGCGGCTGCGCTTCACTCCGGATCGCATGAGCTGTACCTGCGTGCCTTCTCCGCAATCGAACAGAAACACGTCGCCGTCGCGAATCACTGCAGTTGCAGAAAGCCCGCGGGTAAGCGTAGGGACAGCGGAACTAGTTCCAAGTAAGACGATTCTCATGAAGGTTGCCGACCAGGCTAGAGCTTAACAGACAACATTGCTTTCAGCACGTAGCCGGCAATTCGCGGATTCTCGCGCAACCGTCGCACCGAATAGGCGTACCACTCGCTGCCAAATGGAATGTAGACGCGCATTGGATGCCCTTCGGATTGGATTCTGTCGCGCAGCGATTCGGTCACACCCAGCAACATTTGAAATTCGTATGCAGTTGTCGGCAGGTGCAAATCGCGAATTATCCGCATGGCTTCCCGCACGATCCGTTCGTCGTGTGTGGCGATGCCCACGTAACAACCCGCGCGAAGCAGCCGCTCCAGAACCGATAGATAATTTCTATTGATCAGACTCATGTCGCGGTACGCCACCGCCGCAGACTCCACATACACGCCTTTGCAGAGTCGGATATTGGGCCGCAAGTCGAGGAGTCTCGCGACATCGTCCTCCGTCCGCCGCAGGTAAGCCTGAATCGCCACTCCAACATTGCCGTGCTTCTGCCTCAGCCGGCGAAAGACGTCGAGCGTGCCGGTGGTGCAGGTGGAGTCTTCCATGTCGATTCGAACGAAATTGTTCAGCTCGGCCGCCCGGCGCACCACCGATTCCACCATCGAATGACACGCGTCGATATCCACCTTGAGGCCGAACTGCGAGAGCTTGAGGGATATCGTCGAATCGATTTTTCGTTTGTGGATGGTTTCCAGAAGCGCCGTGTAAATCTGAACGGCGTGGCGCGCCTGTTCAAGCGTGTCGACATGTTCCCCGAGCAGATCCATTGTGGCGCGAAGTCCCTGCTGGTTGAGACCGGCAGCGACGCGCATGGCATCGTCGCCGGTTTCGCCGGCGATATATCGGCTCGCGACACGCTGAACAATTTGTTTCGGTACGTAAGGAAGGGAGGCGGCGATGATCCGATCGACGACGCTCAATGGCGGTCAACCTTTATTCTTTATGCGGCGATGTCAGTTGCTGGCGCGGTGCGCTAACGGCGGTTGCGGCCCGCCCGACTCCTCGATCAGTTCCTTCAGCAGGCTGTCCTGGAGCTGCCGGTACACTGTAACCGAACCCATGGAGTTGAAGATCGCAAACAAAATCGGGCCGCGATCGCGCGTGTAGAGAATACCAGCCAGAGTACTCACTCCGCCATCGGTACCAGGCAGAGTTCCGGTCTTTCCCACGACGGCTCCACGATAATCCAGAGTTCTGAATCTGGACTGCAACGTCCCGGCATCGATTCCGGCCACGGGCATGATGTCGTCCGGTTCCATATCGTGCTCCGACAGCCACTGCACCATGATTTGGAGAAGATGAACCGTACCGCGTGGTGTAATCCGGTTGTATTGCAACCCTGAGGTGCGGCTGATATGAATCTCCGCCGGCGGAATGCCCAGAGAAGTGGTCAGAAACTCTTCCACTCCTTTCGGACCACCAACCGCTTCGCCCACCCGTTCTGCAGTGTTGTTGACGCTGCGCGCATTTTGTTTGAACAGGATTTCCCGCAAAGTCGCGGAAGTATGACTGGCGACCTTCGTTCCCCTCTGCGAGGTAGCGACTGTTCGGTTTGTGACGGCGCCCACACGAACTCCCATTCGCCGGAGCGCTGCACTCAAGCGCTTTGTTCCTTCCGCCGTGGTGGAGTAGCTGGCATACGTGAACGGTCCACTCACCAGAACGCTGCCAGTCACCCGCGCGACTCCGCTGTGTATGACATCGCTGATCAATTTGTTTACGTCCACCGTACCCATGACAGGGTCGCCCGTGGAGTGCACCACCAGATCGCCCTTGAGAGTCCGCGTTTTCTTATCGATATCTCCGGAGGCGTATATGGTGGTTTCAAACCGATAATCCGGGCCGAATTTCTGCAAAGCAGTAAAAGATGTTGCTAGTTTGATGACGGAAGCCGGGTTGAACGGAACGTCGCTTTGGTGATCGGCAAAGATGGTGCTGCCATCGAGTGTTTCAATCAATAGTCCCTGCGATGCCGGACTGAGACCTCGCAGCGCCAGCCGATTCAGATAATTTGTTTCGACTGTTGTAACGCGTTCGGGTGTGGCGACACCACTTCCTTGTGGTGGGTTCACGATCTCCTGTGCCTGTATTGGCCAGAACAAAACCAGTATTAATGCGGATGTGGAAATCAGGTACTTCATCTAAGCGGGGACAATTCTGCCAGAAAGACATGCAAACTAAAACAACTCTTCTGTATTTTGTGGACGGTTTCCTGTTCTTTAGTTGTAGAGCGGATAAACCGGGGAGAAAGATCGAATGCTTATTATCAGTCGGAAAAAAGACGAGAAGATCATTGTTGCGGACGAAATTGAGATCACCATTCTGGAAGTAGGGCGCAACAGGGTCCGATTCGGTATTAAGGCTCCCAGAAACGTGGCAATCCAGACTCGATTGAAGTCACCGACTCAAGTAGCTGAACCACTTAGTCCTTCCAACACCGATGACGCGGAGGATGACAAAACGGCTGACGTCGCCATCGCCAGAGGCACTTAGTCGCCGGTCTGCTTGACTTTACACGGGGCATTCATTATATGTTGCCCAGTCGTTGTAATTTGAGTCGAGCGGATTATGGCCAGTAAATCCAAACCCAAACACGTATCCAGGCCGGCAGCGAAACCGGCCAAACAAGCCAGGAAGGTCGCCAGCAAGCCGGGAAAACTTACCGGTCCCGCAAAGTCCAAAGGTGGAAAAGCCTCGCCAAGTGCAAGAAAGATAAAGGGCACACCTTCGCGCACTCCGGTAAAACACCCCCAAGGGAAAGCCAGCAAGCCATCCCGGGGAGGTAAACTTCCCCAGGCCGTAAACAAGATCAAGCCGATGGTGGCTCAGAAGCCACCGGTCCGACCAATCAGTGGGGCTGTCAAAGCTCTCGAAGTCGGTATCAAGCTCATGTACGCCGAGCAGTACGACAAGGCCATCAAGTGCTTTCAGGCACTGATCACAGACTTCCCGGATGAAGTGGAAATCCAGGCCAGCGCGAAGGCGAACATTCATGCCTGCGAAAAGAAAATGCACGATCGGGGCCGGACAATCATTCGCTCGGCCGACGATCATTACCACGTCGCTGTTGCGTTTCTGAATGGAGGACAACTGGACTCCGCCATGACGCATCTGCAGCAGGCGCTGAAAATGGAGCCCAAGGGCGGGCACATTCTGTATGCCATTGCCGCGGCAAATGCGCTGAAGGGCAATAAGGAACAGGCGCTGTCGTTCTTGAAACAGTCTATTCATCACGGGCCTGAGAACCGCTTTCACGCCGCCCAGGACAATGACTTTGCCGCGCTGGTTGAAGAGCCGGGATTCAGGGAACTACTGACAACGCCGGGTAAATAGTTCATTGAAGTCAACTCGCCCCAGAATTCTCTCCATTGGCGGTGGAACCGGACTCTCGACTCTTCTGCGAGGCTTGAAGAACGGGCCGTGCGATCTTTCCGTAATTGTCACCGTTACAGACGACGGCGGCAGCTCCGGGCGCCTCCGCGAGGAACTCAACGTCATGCCGCCGGGCGATATCCGGAACTGCATGATTGCCCTCTCCGAAGATGAACACCTGATGTCGCGGCTGTTTCGATTCCGCTTCAACAGCAAGGGTGATCTGCACGGCCACAGTTTCGGAAACCTGTTTCTGACCGCATTGGCCGGCGTCACCGGAGATTTTGCCGAAGCCGTGCGCCTGACATCGGAGGTGCTCGCGATCAAGGGCGTCATTTACCCATCGACAAATTCCCAGGTCGCCCTGCGCGGACAGCTCAGCGACGACAGTTGGGTCGATGGTGAAACACGAATTGCATCGTCAGGGAAGAAGATCAAACGCATATGCCTGTCACCTGTCGATGCCAGGCCCCTCGATGTCGCATTGGAAGCGATCGCGCAGGCCGATGTCATCACGCTGGGTCCGGGATCTCTGTACACCAGCCTGATTCCCAATTTGCTGGTGAGCGGAATTCCTGAAGCGGTAATGGAGTCGCGCGCAGCGAAAATTTATGTCCAGAACATCATGACGCAGCCGGGAGAAACCGAGGAACTGTCGGTGGCGGACCACGTGCAAGCCCTCGTCAATCACTGTTCCGGCCGGTTGTTGTTTTCGAAAATTCTTCTCAATAGTGGAATCCCCTCGCGACTGCTGCTTGCAAAATACGAAGCCGAGGGTGCAGATTTTGTAAAGATCGACCGGGATCGCCTGGCTGCCATGAGACTCGAATGCATGGAACGCGACCTGCTATCTGATGGAGACGTCATTCGGCATGACCCGGTTCGGCTGGCGGACGCCGTTTACGAACTGGCGAAATTATGAAAGACCTGCGTA